>OHBK01000425.1_pt1 | contig 13452 bp, 7 predicted proteins | sample 1577371 | NCBI WGS metagenome assembly OHBK01 (sample SAMEA3879555, study PRJEB24766) | human gut metagenome | biome: human-associated habitat; feature: feces | place: USA | collected 1985/1987
GTGAATGAAATTATGGCAATGATAACAAACGACTGGCTTCCGGCAGTCCGTGAGGAATTCGCCAAACCATATTACCGGCAGCTGTATCAGTTTGTGAAAGAAGAGTATAGCCGCACGGTTGTGTATCCGCCGGCAGAGGATATTTTTAATGCACTGCATTTTACACCGCTTAGTGAGGTAAAAGTACTGATTCTGGGACAGGACCCGTATCACAATGAACATCAGGCACATGGTCTTTCGTTTTCTGTCCTTCCGGATCAGAAAGAAATTCCGCCATCTCTGCAGAATATTTATAAAGAACTGCAGGATGATCTGGGGTGTAAAATTCCAAACAACGGCTATCTGAAAAAATGGGCAGATCAGGGTGTACTGCTTTTGAATACCGTGCTTACGGTGCGGGCGCATCAGGCAAATTCCCATCAGGGAAGAGGATGGGAGCAGTTTACGGATGCGATCATTCAGGCAGTGAATGCGCAGGATCGTCCGATTGTGTATATGTTGTGGGGACGTCCGGCGCAGAGCAAAATACCGATGCTTACAAATCCAAAGCACCTGATCTTAAAGGCACCGCATCCAAGTCCGCTTTCCGCGTATCGCGGGTTCTTTGGATGCAGACATTTCAGTCAGGCAAATCAGTTTCTAAAAGAACATGGAATCGAGCCGATTGACTGGCAGATAGAAGACATTTAAGAAAATTCTTGATAAAAAGAGGAGTGCCCCATTGTCCAATGGACAATGGGGCGAATTATGAAAAAATAACAAGTTAGTAACTTTGCTTTCTTTTATGTTCTTATAATAGCATCTGATTGTGAATAAAATATGAACAAAACGAAAAGAAATTGTTATCTTTTCGTAATTATAACCAAAATACGGAAAAATACCACAAAAGTATTGTAAAAACAGTGAAAAAGCGATAGGATAAAAGAAAGAATTGTGTGAAAGAGGTGATACTATGAGAGGAATTTCGATGTATGATTCATCGTCAGTAAGTACTTTATTTTCCAGTCTGGGTTCTTCGAAAAGCACAGGAAGTGGCCTGTTTGGAATCAATTTAAGTGAGTATGCAAGTATTCGCAGTGGTTCTTATGGCAAATTAATGCGCTCTTATTTTTCAATGGATTCCACGAAGGGCACCTCGAAGTCGGATGACAGCACCAAAAATACGATCGAGGATCTGGCCACGACCACATCAACGTCAAAAGACAGTACCAAGACGCTGGCTGCGATAGAGTCCGATGCCAAGGAACTGACAGACTCTGCCAAGGCATTGTATACCCGCAGTAACAACAAGGTGTTTACAAAGGATTCCGGGGGCAGCTACGATACGGACAAGATCTACAAAGCAGTAAAGAGTTTTGCGGATGATTACAACTCCATGCTGGATACAGCCGGCAAGTCATCGACGAACCGCATTTCCCGGTCGATAAGTTCTATGAAAAATGAGACTTCTTACAATGAGAAACCCTTAAAGGAAATAGGAATTACGGTCGATGAAAAGACCGGCAGGCTGTCGGTGGATGAGACAACGTTTAAGGGTGCAGACACAGAAAAAGTAAAGAGCCTGTTCAATGGAACCGGTTCCTATGCATACAGTGTGGCAACAAAGGCAGCCATGACAGAGTCCTATGCAAAGTCAGAAGCCGCAAAATCCAATACATATACGAAGAACGGCACGTATAATTACAATTATAACAGCGGAAATATTTTTACAGATATGTTTTAAAATAGTTGAAAATGAGTTTTCGAAATGCAGGAAACCCTCTTTGCTGGACAGACCAGCAGAGAGGGTTTCCTGTTTTTACCAAACAGACAGAGGGTAACAGATTAATCATCTGCCTCCTCATCTGCAGTTGTATTGTATACCTGACGTTTTCTTGCCATAACATCACTTTCGAGATATTCGTCATAAGTAGAAACCTTGTCTACCATGCTTCCATCCGGAAGAAACTCGATGATGCGGTTCGCAGTTGTCTGTACGACCTGATGGTCACGGCAGGCAAACAGGATGACACCAGGGAATTTGATCATACCATTATTCAATGCGGTGATGGATTCCATATCCAGGTGGTCTGTCGGCTCATCAAAGATCAGAACGTTGCTTCCCATGATCATCATGCGGGAGAGAAGGACACGGACTTTTTCTCCACCGGAGAGGACACGCATCTTCTTCCGTCTTCACCGGCAAAAAGCATACGGCCGAGGAAACCGCGGACATAAGTCGCGTCTTTGATCTCGGAGTACTGGGTCAGCCAGTCGACGATCAGCTCATCGGAATCAAAGATGGCAGTATTATCCTTCGGGAAATAAGACTGGCTTGTTGTAACACCCCATTTGTAAGATCCTTCATCCGGTTCCATTTCCCCGGCGAGAATTTTAAACAATGTTGTCTTTGCAAGCTCATTTCCACCGACAAAGGCGATTTTGTCATCGTGTCCGACAATAAAGGAAATGTTGTCAAGAACTTTCACACCGTCAATGGTTTTACTGATTCCGTCTACGGTCAGAACTTCATTTCCGATTTCACGGTTTGGACGGAAATCAATGTACGGATATTTACGGCTGGAAGGACGGATGTCATCCAGCTGAATTTTTTCCAGGGCACGCTTACGGGAAGTTGCCTGCTTGGATTTGGAAGCATTTGCAGAGAAACGGGAGATAAACTCCTGCAGCTCTTTGATTTTTTCTTCCTTTTTCTTGTTGGCTTCTTTCATCTGACGGACAAGAAGCTGGCTGGATTCATACCAGAAATCGTAGTTTCCGGCATACAGCTGGATTTTGCCGTAATCCATGTCTGCAATGTTGGTGCAGACTTTGTTTAAGAAATAACGGTCATGGGAAACCACGATAACCGTGTTTTCAAAGTTGATCAGAAATTCTTCTAACCATGCGATGGCATCAAGATCCAGGTGGTTGGTCGGCTCATCGAGAAGAAGAATGTCCGGGTTGCCAAACAGTGCCTGCGCAAGAAGTACTTTGACTTTTGCGGCACCCGGCAGGTCTGCCATCTGTGTGTAGTGATCCTCGGTCGGAATTCCAAGACCGTTTAACAGGGTGGCAGCATCGGATTCGGCATTCCAGCCGTCCATGTCTGCAAATTCTGCTTCAAGTTCACTGGCGCGGATACCATCCTCATCGGAAAAATCTTCTTTCATGTAGATGGCATCTTTTTCTTTCATGATGTCATACAGACGTTTATTTCCCATGATAACCGTGTCGAGTACGGTATACTCATCATATTTGAAGTGGTCCTGCTGCAGGAAAGACAGACGCTGTCCCGGTGTGATGACAATGTCACCGCTGGTTGGCTCTAACTGCCCGGATAAAATTTTTAAAAAGGTAGATTTGCCGGCACCGTTTGCACCGATCAAACCGTAACAGTTCCCCTCGGTAAACTTTACGTTTACATCTTCGAAAAGGGCTTTTTTGCCTAATCTTAAAGTAATGTTATTTGCACTAATCATACGAAAACCTCATTGCTTTACTTAATATGTCTATGATAAAATCACAAATTCTATTATAAACATGACATGGGATATATTTCAAGAAGAAAAACGCTTTCTTGTTGGAAATGTATAGAAATAATGATATAATGGAGAAAGAATTGAACGAAATTGGGGCAAAGCTATGGATTATAGGGAATTTATACAGTTGGATCTGCCTGTCGCAGTTGCAATTGTCAGTTGTGGGGCAGACTGGAGAGTGGAAGAGGCAAACGCAGAGTTTACGGATGTACTTGGATACACGGAAAAGGAACTGCGGGAAACCAGACCACAAAAAATGGTATATGACGAAGATTATGCAAATCTGGTCAGTGTATTGGAAAATGTTGTCCGGACACATGACAACGGAAAAATGCAGCTTCGTATCGTACGCCCCGATGGGAAAACCCGGTGGGTGGAGATGCGGTGCAGTGTTCTGGCACATTACGATGTAAAACCATATGTGGTTTTATTTTTATGGGATATTGATGAGGAAAAAAGACGGGAAGAACATCAGAAACTGTTGAACCAGAAATATGAGCTGATGGAACAGCTGTCTTTGGAATATCCGTTTGATCTGGATGTGGAAAACTGGACGATGCTGCGCTCGTACCGGCTGATGGAACTGAGGGGACAATACGATTATTCCGAACAATATTTTCCGGTGGATGAAGAAGTTCTGACACTCTGTCCACCGGATCAGGAGCTTTTTCTGAAGGCTATGAAAGAAGCTGCCACAGAGGAAAAAACCGGAAGTATGGATACAAGGTTTAATATCCATACGGAAAATGAGACACCGAAATATCTCTGGTTTAGAACTTATTACAAGAGCATTGCAGACCATAATGGACGGATCACCCGGATTATCGGAAGAAGTTTTAATATTGATGAAGATAAGAATCTTCAGGAAGAAGTGCGGAGAGATCCGCTGACGAAACTGCTCAACAAGCTGGAAATCCAAAGGGAGACCGATGCATTTCTGGAAGGAGCAGAAGACGGAACCCATGTATTGTTTCTGATTGATATTGATAATTTTAAAGGTGTCAATGATAATTTCGGGCATACATTCGGTGATACCGTAATCGTAGATGTTGCAAATATTATCAAATCTTTTTTCCGCAACAATGATCTGACCGGAAGGGTCGGTGGGGATGAATTCCTTGTGCTGATGAAGAATACAACACTCGAGAAGGCAAAGGAACGTGCCGGAAATCTTGGAGAAGCACTCTGCAAAGTTTATACGGGGGGCTCCATTCACTACAGGATCTCGGCAAGTATTGGTCTGGCCGCCTGTAACGGTGGGGATGGAAATACATACAGTTCCCTGTTTGAAAAAGCGGATCATGCCATGTACCGTACCAAGCAGGGGGGCAAAAATGGATATGAGATTGCCGGTGCAAAAGATGTGGGAATGATCAGAAACGGAATCAAAAACATTGAGCGGCGGGAAAACATGGGCGCAGAAGACCGTGAATTCCTTGCATTTTCCATCAGTCTTATGGCGCACGCCAAAAATATAGACGGGTCGCTGAATATGCTTTTAAACAGGATTACGGAAAGATACCAGCTGGATCTTGTTATGGTATTTGAGGATAACACCGAAAATGACGGAATGGTCATGACCAATTATTTTGGAAATAATTTCTCTTTTTATGGGAAAAGTGCGTTTCCAAAGAAAAGTCCTTCACTAAAGGAACTACAGCCAGGGGAGTATATGATAGTTAAAAATTCACAGAGCAATTTTGCAACGGGGATGGGAAATTATCTCAAGTCAACGGATACATACAACGAAAACGCTCCGTTTTCTGCTGTGGTTGGAAAATTTGAATATGTTGGGGGCTGTACAGGGGAAGTAATTTATGTGTCACTGGACGAAGAACGGCAGTGGCAGCCGGGAGAGTTGGAAATTTTTCAGGAACTGACCCGTATGATGGCTATTTTTGTGTCCCTGCGCTATCGGGTCACGGAAAGCCGGGAACAGATCAGTTCCATCCAGAAAAAAGATCCGCTGACAGGGCTGTACAATCAGGAGGCATTCCGTGAAGCGGTGGTTGAAATTCTGGCACATTCCAAGCCGGATGAAGTATATGCCATTGAGTATATGGATATCAATAATTTTGGATATATCAATGAAAATTATGGCTATAAAGTAGGGGACAGTGTCCTTAAAATGTTTGCACAGGATATCTTTGTGCAGGAGTATTTCCGTGCAGGCTGCCGTTTGTATTCGGATTTTTTTCTGCTTCTGATTGCAGATGAAAGTCAGGAAAAAATGATCGATCGTCTGCACAGCAGAAATAAAAGATTTACCAATATGCAGAATCACAGGTATCCAAACAGTGGAATGGGGGTATCGGCAGGGGTATATATTCTGGAAGACAATAAAATGGACATCGAGTTTGCAATCGAAAATGCCAATCTTGCATGGAAAAATGCAAAAAATACCGGGAAGAGGGATATTACCCTGTATAATCCTTCCCTGCGTATCCAGCGTACCGAGGAGCAGAAAATAGTCGGGGAATTTTATGAGGCATTATACCGGGATGATTTCCAGATGTATCTGCAGCCAAAGTTTATTTTAGGTGACCGGAGTGTTTATGGGGCAGAAGCACTGGCACGATGGAAACGTCCGGATGGAAAGATTCTTCCACCGGGAGTGTTTATTGATTCTCTCGAAAAAATAGGATATATCACAGAACTTGATTTTTATATTTATGAGGAATTGTTAAAAACACTGGAAAAATGGGACAAGCAGCACCGGAGAAAAATTGTGATCTCAACGAATTTTTCCGGACGGCATTTTGAGTCGGATGGAGAGGAATTTTTAAACCGTATCCAGCATGTGCTTTCCAAATATAGTGTACGTCCTGAATACATAGAGATCGAAGTGACCGAAGGGGTACTGGTAAAGAATGTAGCAGTTCTCGAAAAGTGCATGAACCGGCTGCATGAAATGGGATTTCGTGTGGCAATTGATGATTTCGGAACAGGATATTCTTCGCTTTCCGTGCTTGCAGACATGCCTGCAGATGTTATAAAAATTGACAAAAGTTTTATTAACAAAGGCATGACGGAACAAAAGAAAAATCTGCTTTACGAAATTGGCCGTATGGTAAAGATTTTACATAAAGATATTATTATAGAGGGGGTGGAAACGGAGGAACAGGAGCAGTTCCTCAAAGAAGGTGGATTCACCTGCGGACAGGGATATTTATGCAATTGTCCGGTTCCGATTGGCGACTTTGAAAAGATGTATTTGTAAAAAAACAAGAAATGCTGTCGCTATCGCTTGATTTTTGGGTGCATTCATCCTATATTATTTAGTTAGAAGACATTCTGATTCAATGTTTTTTATGTTTGAACTTTAATTAAAAATAGGAGGACTAATTCATGAAACGTTCAATGAAAACCATGGATGGAAACCATGCAGCAGCACACGCTTCTTATGCGTTTACTGATGTTGCAGCAATCTATCCTATTACTCCTTCATCTGTTATGGCTGAGGCTACAGATGAGTGGGCAACCGCTGGTCGTAAGAACATTTTCGGACAGACCGTTCAGGTTACAGAAATGCAGTCTGAGGCTGGTGCAGCCGGTACTGTACACGGATCTCTTGCAGCTGGTGCATTAACAACTACTTACACAGCATCCCAGGGTCTGTTACTTATGATCCCGAACCTGTACAAAGTAGCTGGTGAGAGACTTCCGGGCGTATTCAACGTATCCGCTCGTTGTGTTGCTACACATGCACTGAACATCTTCGGTGATCACTCTGATGTATATGCTTGCCGTCAGACAGGTGTTGCAATGCTTTGTGAGTCATCCGTACAGGAAGTTATGGACTTAACTCCGGTTGCTCATTGCGCAGCAATCAAGGGAAGAATTCCATTCATCAACTTCTTCGATGGATTCCGTACATCTCACGAAATTCAGAAGATCGAGACATGGGATTATGAAGATCTGAAAGACATGGTAGATATGGATGCAGTTGATGCTTTCCGTAAGAATGCATTAAATCCAAATCATCCGGTAGAAATGGGATCTGCACAGAACCCTGACATCTTCTTCCAGTCAAGAGAAGCTTGCAACTCTACATACGACGAGCTGCCTGCAATCGTACAGGAATATATGGACAAGGTAAATGCCAAGATCGGCACAGACTACAAGCTGTTCAACTACTACGGAGCTGCTGATGCTGACCGTGTCATCATTGCTATGGGTTCTGTATGTGAGACAATCGATGAGACCATCGATTACTTAATGGCAAAGGGCGAGAAGGTCGGTGTTGTTAAGGTTCGTCTTTACAGACCATTCGTAAAGGAAGCTTTAATCGAGGCTATTCCGGATACTGTTAAGAGAATTGCAGTATTAGACAGAACAAAAGAGCCAGGTTCTCTTGGTGAGCCATTATACTTAGATGTGGTTGCTGCATTAAAGGGATCTAAGTTCGATCAGGTTACAATTACAAGCGGACGTTACGGATTAGGATCTAAGGATACTACTCCTGGACAGATCATTGCAGTATACAACAATACAGAGAAGCCAAGATTTACAATCGGTATTACTGATGATGTTACAAATCTTTCTCTTGAAGTTAAGGAGAATCCTGTTACTACACCAGAAGGAACAACAAACTGTAAGTTCTGGGGTCTTGGTGCAGATGGTACAGTAGGTGCCAACAAGAACTCCATCAAGATCATTGGTGACAACACAGATATGTACGCTCAGGCATACTTTGATTATGACTCCAAGAAGTCCGGTGGTGTTACAATTTCCCACTTACGTTTTGGACATTCTCCAATCCGTTCCACATACCTGATCTCTCAGGCAAACTTCGTAGCATGTCACTGTACAGCATACATCTACAAGTACAACATGGTTCAGGATCTGGTACCGGGCGGTACATTCCTGTTCAATACACAGTGGACAGTTGATGAACTGGATGAGAAGTTACCGGGTCAGGTAAAGAGATACATCGCAGAGAACAACATCAACTTCTACATCATCGACGGTGTAAAGATCGGTAAAGAGATCGGTCTTGGAAACCGTATCAACACTGTACTTCAGTCAGCATTCTTCTCTCTGACAAAGCTGATTCCGGAAGAGGAAGTTATCAAGCTTATGAAGGACGCAGCTACAAGATCTTATGCTAAGAAGGGTGACGATGTCGTTAAGATGAACCACGACGCAATCGATGCCGGTGCTACAGCATACGTTAAGGTAGATGTTCCAGAGAGCTGGAAGAACTGCACAGATGATGATTACTCTGTAGAAGTTAAGGGAGACAACAAGGAAGTTGTTGACTTCGTTAAGGATATTCAGCAGAAAGTCAACGGACAGCAGGGTAACACAATTCCTGTATCTGTTGTTAAGAAATACGAGACAGGCTGGACTCCATCCGGTACAGCAGCATACGAGAAGCGTGGTGTTGCAACAGACGTTCCTGTATGGGATGCTACCAAGTGTATCGAGTGTAACCAGTGTTCTTATGTATGTCCTCATGCAGCAATCCGTCCAGTCGCTATGACAGAGGCTGAGGCAGCTAAGGCTCCGGAAGGAATGCAGATGAAGGATCTCAACCAGATGCCAGGTTACAAGTTCGCAATCGTTGTTTCCGCATTCGACTGTACAGGATGTGGTTCTTGTGTAAACGTATGTCCTGATAAGGTACAGGCTATCACAATGACCGGATTCGAGGCACATGAGGATGAGCAGAAGTACTTCGATTACGCAGTATCTCTTGAGGATAAGGAAGATGTTATCGAGAAATTCAAACTTAACTCTGTTAAGGGATCTCAGTTCCGTCAGCCATTACTTGAGTTCTCCGGAGCTTGTGGTGGATGTGGTGAGACACCTTACGCTAAGTTAATTACCCAGTTATTTGGTGACAGAATGTACATTGCAAATGCAACTGGATGTTCTTCTATCTGGGCAAACTCTTCACCTTCTACACCTTATACAACAAACAAGAAGGGTCATGGTCCTGCATGGTCTAACTCACTGTTCGAAGATGCAGCAGAGTTTGGTTATGGTATGTTACTTGCTCAGAGAGCAATCCGTGACAGATTAAAGAACGAGCTGGATGAGATCGCAGCTAACACAGATAAGGCTGATGTTAAGGATGCCATCAAGGAGTGGAATGATACATTTGCTTCTGGTATCGAGAACGGACCAGCTACAGAGAAGTTAGTAGCAGCTCTTGAGGCTTGCGGATGTGACGCTTCCAAGAATGTATTAAAGGAGAAAGATTTCCTCGCTAAGAAGTCCCAGTGGATCTTCGGTGGTGATGGATGGGCATACGACATCGGATTCGGTGGTGTTGACCATGTATTAGCATCTGGTAAGGATATCAACGTAATGGTATTCGATACTGAGGTTTACTCAAATACAGGTGGACAGTCTTCTAAGGCTACTCCTACTGGAGCAATCGCACAGTTCGCTGCCGGTGGTAAAGAGACAAAGAAGAAAGATCTTGCCGGTATCGCAATGAGCTATGGTTATGTATATGTAGCACACATCTCTATGGGTGCTGATATGAATCAGTGTGTTAAGGCTCTTGCAGAGGCAGAGGCTTATCCGGGACCATCACTGATCATTGCTTACGCTCCATGTATCAACCATGGTATCAAGAAGGGTATGAGCAAGGCTCAGACTGAGGAGAAGTTAGCAGTTGAGTCCGGATACTGGTTCAACTTCCGTTACAACCCAACACTTGCTGTAGAAGGCAAAGATGCATTCTCATTAGACAGCAAGGAGCCTACAGGCGATTATCAGGCATTCTTAAAGGGTGAGAACCGTTATGCATCTCTTGCGAAGTTCAACCCGGAGAGAGCTGCTGAGTTATTTGCAAAGGCTGAGAAGAACTCTAAGGATGAGTATGACCACTTAAAGAAGTTAGTAACTCTTTACGCTGGTAAATAATTGATCCGGAAACAGAGGAATACAGATAAACCGCAGGGACGAATGTCCCTGCGGTTTTTAATTTCAGGCATAAAAAAATCTATGCCGTACATACTATCTCCAGAAACCATTTCTGCAAAAATGCATATGGTAAAAGGGGAGGAAGAGGCATGTTGGAAAATAGTTATCCGATCCGCACGGATCTGGCACTCGAATCACAGGAGCGGCTGCAGGAAGACCAGGCAGATATGCGCGGCATCCGTGTTCTGGAAGAACGGCGGGAAAATGGAGTGATTGTCAGTACCGTGATGATCGAGACCGAGAATGCATCCGTTGCGATGGGAAGGCCAAAGGGGACGTACATTACAATCGAGGCGCCGGAGATGATCGAGGAAGATGCCGGATACCACAGGGATATTTCTTTGGAGCTGGCAAAGATCATGCGGAATCTTCTGCCGGGAAAAGAGATTGAAAAAAATTTAAAAAAGGGGCTGGAAGTCGCGGCACTGGTTGTCGGACTGGGCAACCGGGAAGTGACGCCCGATGCGCTGGGACCGAGAGTGGTGGATGATTTATTTATCACCCGCCATATCCTGAATGAATTCGGAAAGTACGCATTCCAGAGAGAAGATGTGGGAAAAGTCAGCGGAATCGTGCCGGGGGTTATGGCGCAGACCGGTATGGAATGTGTGGAGATTCTAAAGGGTGTGGTAAAAGAGACGAAACCGGATTTTCTGATCACGGTCGATGCGCTGGCGGCAAGAAGCATCCGGCGGCTGGGACGGACGATCCAGCTGACGGATACGGGAATCACGCCGGGAAGCGGAATCGGCAATCACCGCAATGCCATCAACCGAAAAAGTGTGGGCGTTCCCGTGATTTCCCTCGGTGTGCCGACGGTCGTGGATGCGGCAACGATTGTCTCGGATGCCATGACGGAATTTATTTCCGCATTATCGCTTTCGGATCTGCAGAAGCTGGATGAGAGGGAGCGGCAGGAACTGGCAAGGGAACTGCTCTCGCCACAGCTGAATGGTCTTTTTGTCACACCGAAAAACATTGATGACTCGATCAAAAATTTAAGTTTTCTGATTTCTGAGGGACTCAATATTGCGCTTCTGGGAGATAAAGAGGAATAGGGACAAAAGAAAAGGCATATAATTCTCTCAAGGTGGTGATAGGGTGAGGAGACGATTGCTTCTTTTTCTGGTGACGATAGATTTTGTGCTGGTCTGTGCTTTTGCGTATTGCTGGGGTGGCGGACTGGTGCAGTTTCTGGGGCAGAATCTGTCCCTGAAATTTTATAACGGAGTGCTTAATCTCTATGTGCCGGGGGTACTGGGGGCGCAGGAGGAAGGAATTCCGAATATATACCGGGATGTGACGGCTTCCATGTATCCGGCAATTGCACAAAACGAGCAGCGGCTGTGGTATGAATCACAGGAGGAAAACCTGGCGTATTATGAGAATCAGGCAGCAGAGGAAAACGAACAGGCAAAGCAGATCATTGCGGAAAATGAAAAGGCGGTAACGGAACAGCCAGTGCAGCAGGAAAGTCAGAATGTGGACGAGACTCCGACACAAAAAGAGTCCAAAAAGCCGGAGAAAAAAACAGAAACTTCCGGGAAAAAAGTTTCTGTCAACCGCAAAAAACTGCAGGATTTTGATTATCTGAGACAGACCTTTTATCAGGTTGATAATACGACGACCATCGGGAAAAATCAGCTGGACGTGGATAAGCTGATGAAACCGGATCTAAGGATTGACCAGTCAGTGGACGGCCCGCAGATTTTAATTTATCATACCCATTCCCAGGAACGGTATGCCGATTCCAAAGATGAAAAAACGGGTGTTGTCGGAGTGGGAGATTATCTGACGGAATTGTTGGAAGAGGAAGGATTTCAAGTCATGCATCATAAAGGAGAATATGATGTGGGCGACCGGGATCATGCATATTCTAAGGCAGCCCCATCGATTCAGAAAATCATAAATGATAATCCATCGATTCAGGTAGTGATCGATTTACATAGAGACGGCGTGGGAGAAAACACGCGTCTGGTGACAACGCAAAACGGAAAAAAGATGGCAAAGATCATGTTTTTTAACGGACTGAGCAGAACAACGGCTTCCGGGGATATTCCGTATTTAAAAAATCCGTATATTTCCGATAATCTGGCGTTTTCGTTTCAGATGCAGCTTGCCGCTGCGGAATATTATCCGGATTTTACAAGGCGGATTTATCTAAAAGGGTACCGCTTTAATATGCATTTCTGCCCCAAGAGTATGCTGGTGGAAGTGGGCGCACAGACGAATACGTTTGAGGAAGCAAAAAATGCGATGGAACCACTTGCAGATCTGTTTGCAAAAGTGTTGAAATAACGGCTGTAAATGTTACAATGTACTTATATGAGGAGGGCATTTTTATGGTTGATTATACAGAAGGCTCAGGCAGACAGTATCACACAGGCGTGGGACCGCAGGACATAGGTAAGTATGTGATCCTGCCGGGAGATCCCAAACGATGTGCAAAGATTGCGGAATTTTTAACGGATGCAAAGCAGGTGGCAGATAACCGGGAATTTACGACTTACACCGGAACGTTAGATGGCGTCAGGGTGAGTGTGACTTCCACCGGAATCGGCGGACCGTCGGCTGCGATTGCCATCGAGGAGCTTTCCAAATGCGGTGCACACACGTTTTTGCGTGTAGGCACCTGCGGCGGAATGCAGGAAAATATACTTGGCGGAGATCTGGTGATTGCAGACGGAGCGATCCGGATGGAGGGGACAAGCCGGGAGTATGCACCGGTCGAATATCCGGCTGTCCCGGATTTTACAGTGACTACTGCACTGGTACAGGCAGCAAAAAAACGCGGGATACGTCATCATGTCGGTGTTGTACAGAGCAAGGATTCCTTTTTCGGACAGCATGAGCCACAGATTATGCCGGTAAGTTATGAGCTCACGCAGAAATGGCAGGCATGGCTTAGGATGGGATGTCTGGCATCGGAGATGGAATCGGCGGCACTTTTTATTGCCGGAAGTTTTTTGCATGTGCGTGTGGGCGCCTGCTT
>OHBK01000432.1_pt1 | contig 13344 bp, 11 predicted proteins | sample 1577371 | NCBI WGS metagenome assembly OHBK01 (sample SAMEA3879555, study PRJEB24766) | human gut metagenome | biome: human-associated habitat; feature: feces | place: USA | collected 1985/1987
CGGCCCGCAGCCCTTTTTCGATGACGGGGTGATGGTTGAAGGGCTGGGCGAAGAGGTCGGTCACAGAGCCGCAGCAGCCCGCCTTGACGTCGGCTGCGCCGTACACCACCCGCTTGATGCGGCTGTTGATGATGGCCCCGCTGCACATGGGGCAGGGTTCCAGCGTGACGAACAATTCACACTGCCACAGCCGCCAGCCGCCCAGCTTTTTGCAGGCCGCGTCGATGGCCAGCAGCTCCGCGTGGTGGAGGGCGTTCTTTTCGGTCTCCCGGGTGTTGTGAGCGGCGGCGACGATCTCGCCATCCTTTGCCACCACAGCGCCCACCGGCACCTCGCCCAGTGCGGCGGCTTTCTGGGCCTCGTCCAGCGCGGCCCCCATCAGCTCAAAGTCGGTCATCCCATTCCCCTTTCCGCCAGCCGTGCGGCAAACACGAGGCAGTTGTTTATCATATGAAGTGCGCAGCCGGGCCATACGCTCCGGGCTTTCCGGGCCGCCCAGCCGAAGATAAGGCCCATGCCCAGCGCATAGGCCCGGGCCGTCCAGCTGCCGTGCAGGCCCGCAAAGAGCAGCGCCTGCACCACGACAGCCGCCCTGCCGCCCAGCGGCTGCAAAAGATAGAGTGCACCGCCCCGGAAGGCCAGCTCCTCCGCCAGCGGGGTCACAAGGCAGATGCGCAGCGCCGCCCACCCGAGGGCCGCGCCCTCGGGCAGAGCGCTCTGTTCCTCCGGAAAGAACAGCTGCGCCCCCGCCGCCAGCAGCGCCCAGAGCACCGCCGCCTCCGTCAGGACCCGGCACTGGGCGGCGAGAGACGGCTTTTCGGTCTTCTTTTTCGGTCTTTCCACGGCGCACCCTCCTGTCGGCGGACATTGTACCATACTACCGTCCTGTTTTGCAAGCAGTTTTTTCGCTCATTCGAAGAAATTTTGCTCAAAAGATTGACATACTATCCAACCTTCTGGTATACTTTGTACGACTTTTTATGAATTTATCGTCTTCCGATAAACACGACTGAACCGCACCCATGGAGGTACCAACCACATGATACGCATTCTTACCGATTCTGCATCCGACATCCTGCCCGCTGAGGCTGCAACGCTGGGCGTGGATGTCATCCCCCTCAACGTCACCCTCGAGGACGGCACCGTCATCCGGGACGGCGTGGACCTGACCCCCAGCGAATATTACGCACACATGGCCGCCTGCAAGAAGCTGCCCACCACCAGCCAGCCCAGCCCTGAGCTGTTCGAGAAGTTCTACGCCGAGGCCGCAGCAGCCGGGGACGAGGTCGTGGGCATCTTCCTGTCCCATGAGCTGTCCGGCACCTGCCAGTGCGCCCGGCTGGCCGCAGACATGGCCAATGTGGACAATGTCCTCTTTGTGGATTCCGAGAACGTCTGCCTGGGCGAGAGCCTGCTGGTGCGGCTGGCTGTTCAGCTGCGGGATGCCGGAAAGACTGCCGGGCAGATCGCCGCCACCCTTGAGCACGCCAAGGAGCATCTGCATCTGGTGGCTGTCATCGACGACCTGAAGTATCTGCGCAAGGGCGGCCGCCTGCCCGCCGCCGTGGCCGTGGCCGGTGGGATGCTGGGCATCAAGCCCCTCATCACCATCAAGGAGGGCAAGGTCGTTATGGCGGGCAAGGCCCGGGGCCTGCCCGGCGCTTACGTTGCCCTGTTCAAGAAGATCGAGGAGCTGGGCGGCATCAGCACCTGCGCCGACGCGCTGGCCGGTTACACCCTCGCCCCCCGCGAGGTGCAGCCCATCCAGACCTACCTGCAGGAGAATCTGGGCCGGAACGAGGCCCTTGTGCGCCAGATCGGCTGCGTCATCGGCACCCACGCCGGCCCCGGCGCGTTCGGCCTGGCCTTCCTCGATGAGGGCTTCACCTTCTAATCTTACCCAATCAAAAAGAGGAACTGCTTTCCCGGCAGTTCCTCTTTTTTGTTGGTTTATTCGTGTCCGATCTTCGACCAGTCGATCTCTTCGGCATCTACAAAGCCGCTGTCCTTCGCTTCCTCCAGCTGCTTTGCTTCCTCTGTGGTCAGCTTGGTGAAATCCGGGTCCCATGCCAGTACCAGCTTTTTGATCAGCTCGTAGGCAAGGTTCTTGTCCGGGTCCGGCAGCATATCGATCATGTGTGCTGCATTCATTGCAATTTCAGACATCCTGCCACCTCCTTATTTATAGATATCGCCACGATTCCCGATATCCAGCACCAATAGAATCTCCAGCGCGTTTTCCTCTCCGTACCGGTAAAGCACGCGCCAGCTTCCGACCCGGAGCCGCATTGTTCCATCCTTCAGTCCCTGCATCACCTTGATATCACCTGCTGGCGGTTTCAGGGTCAGCCCCTCAATTCCTGCAACGATGCGAAGCACGGACCTTTTGTCCAGCTTATTCAGGAACTTCATGGCGTTCTTCGAGTAGCGGATCTTCATAACATCATCCTCAGCGCTCGTTTTTTCTGCGGGCCTCTGGCCCTATTATAGTCCATTCTCCTGCAAACGTCAATTGTTTTTTGCCGAAGATCCGTTCATTACAGCACCGCGTCCGAGACGATCTTGCCCAGCAGGAGCACCAGCACCACAAGCATCATGGGGCGGATGAACTTTGCGCCGTTCTTGAGGGCGAAGTGGGAGCCCAGCAGGTTGCCCACAATGCCGCTGATGGCACAGGGGATGCCGATGGAGAACACCACCAGCCCGCTGGAAAGATACGTTACCAGGCTGGCGTAGTTGCTGGCAAGGTTGAGCACCTTGGCGTTGCCGCCCGCCGTGCGCAGGTCAAAGCCCATCAGGGTGGTAAAGGCAATGATGGCAAAGGTGCCGGTGCCCGGGCCAAAGATGCCGTCGTACAGGCCGATGCCCAGCCCGATGGCAAGGGCCAGCACCGCCTTTTTGGCGTTCAGGGTGCCGTCGTCCCGGTTCTCGTCGGGCAGGTCCCGCCGCCAGAGGATGAGCACCGCCGCCACCGGCAGGATGATGAGCATCATGGTGCGCAGCACCTGATCGCTGAGCAGGAGCACGATGTGGGAGCCCAGTGCGCTGCCCACAAAGCTGCCCACAGCCGCCAGCAGGCCGACCCGGATGTTCATGGCTCCCTTCTGGAAGAACTGCGCCGTGGCAAAGGTGGTGCCGCAGGCCGCGCTGAATTTATTGGTGCCGTAGGTGTAATGCACCGGCAGGCCCGCAAACAGGTAGGCGGGCAGGCTGATCAGACCGCCGCCGCCCGCCGCCGAGTCCACAAAGCCCGCAAACCCGGTCATCAGCATCAGAAACAGCAGCATTGGCAATGATAATGTAATTTCCATTCGTTCTACTTTCCCACTCTTTCGTTTACTTCAGATACAGCTTTCCCTCGCAGGCCAGGATCTGATCCAGGATCATCCGGGACACCCGGGCACCATAGACCATGGCGGGGTGGTCGTTGTACTCGATGATGTCATGGAACTCCTTGTTCATCAGAACGATCACATACTCGCCGTAGGGGGTGTGGATGATGCCGCCGTCGTTGCGGCAGGCGTTCATGCTGCCGCTCTTGCTGGCCACCCAGATAAGCTCCGGCTCGCCGGTCTCCTCGCAGTCCAGATAGAACTGGGGGAAATCGTGGGTCAGCATGGTGTTGTAGTGCTGCTGGCGGAAGATGCCCAGCATGGCGGCGCTGGCTTCTTTGCTGACCAGCGTGCCCTTTGCCACCTGCGCAAACAGGGCGGCGTAGTCCCGGGGCGTGGTGGTGCCCAGCTTGTCGTAGCGGTCAAAGTGGAGGGGGTTGTGCAGGACGGTGTGCCCAAAGCCCAATTCCCGGATGCAGGCATTGATGGTGTCCAGCCCCAGGTAATCGATGATCATATTGGTGGCGATGTTGTCCGAGCAGATGATCATCATGGTGGCGGTGTCCTTCACCTTGAGCTTTGCCCCCACACCCAAGGCCCGGAGCATCCCGGAGCCGTCCACGAACTGGCTGGCCTCGTAGGTGATCTCCTCCTCCAGGTCAGCCCTGCCCCGGCTGGCCTGCAGATACAGCACCGCCAGAATGAACGCCTTGATGGTGGAGGCCGTCTCGAACTCCTCATCGGCACCGATCTCCACCGTGCTGCCGCGCAGGTCGTCCACAAAAATGCTCATCCTGCCCTGATAGGAATAGAGCTCTGCGGCAATGCGCTTTTCCAATGTCATATTCTGATCCATCTGGAATCCCTCAACTTTTCTATACTTTCCGTTATACTTTATCCTTACTGTTAAGACATTATTTTCGTCACTTTCGTCATTTTCGTCACCAAATGATATCCTCAATGACGAATTGGCCGAAATTGACGAAATTTGAGATACTAACGGTGATTACAGGTTGTTTTCAAAGAAACGCTGTGCGTTGCGGAAGAAGATGGCTTCCACCTCATCCTCGGTGAAGCCCTCTTTCCGCAGGGCATCGGCCAGCAGGGGCATTTTGGAGCAGTCGCTCAGTTCCAGTTTGCCGCCGATGCCGTCAAAGTCACTGCCCAGACCGATGATCTCAATGCCGCCCACCTGCTTGAAATGAGCGGCGTGTTTGGCCATCAGGGCCGTGGTGCTGCGGCACAGGTCGGGGCTGGGCTGGTCATCCAGAAAGCCCGCGCAGTAGTTCAGGCCCACCAGACCGCCTTTTTCCGCCATGACCCGGATCATCTCATCGGTCAGGTTGCGGCAGTGGGGGGCCAGAGCGCGGCAGTTGGAGTGGCTGGCCGCAAAGGGGCGGGTGCTGTGCTCCGCAATGTCCCAGAAGCCTTTATCGGACAGGTGGCTCACGTCGGCAATGATGTGCAGGCGCTCCATCTCGGCCAGGAACTCGAAGCCCTTCTCCTTCAGGCCGGTCTCGGTGTTGGGCATACAGGGCCAGATGGGGCCGTTGCCGGGCACCACGTTGGGGCTGGCCAGCTCGTTTTCGTGGTTCCAGGTCAGGGTCATCATCCGCACGCCCAGCTCGTACATCCGGCGCAGCACACCCAGACTGCCCTTACAGCAGCCGGCCTCCTCAATGGTCAGCATTCCGCTGATCTTGCCCGCCTCGGCGTTTTTGCGGATATCCTCGGGGCGGTAGACAGGGGCGATCCTGTCGGAATACCGCTCCATCATCCGCTTGAACACGTCGATCTCTTCCAGCGCCGTCACCAGCGGGTCCGCGCCCGGGGTGGGGTCGGCCAGATTCACAAAGGCGGCAAAGCACTGGAGCATGTAGTCGCCCTTCTCCAGCTTTTCCAGATCGATGTGGCCGTTGTTGTGGGCAAAGGTCTGCCCGTCGCCCCGCATCTCCGCGCGCCGCAGCTCGCTCAGGGTGTCACAATGTAGATCAAAGACTTTCATGGATTGTTCTTCCTCCTATAACATCCTCGCCCTCTCAGTCAAAGCCTGACGGCTTTGCCAGCTCCCCCAAAGGGGGAGCCTCTGGCGGTTTCCCGAAACCTTGCGGGGGAATTGCCAGTGCCTCTCCCTTTGGGAGAGGTGGCATCCCGCAGGGATGACGGAGAGGGTGAGTTACTTTATCAGAACACACTCCCCACCGCATACAGACTCTTGACCAGATCTTCCCGGTACAGCGGGTCGGCGGGGTCAAGGCTGTTGATGACCACGCCGCCGCTGGCGGACGCGCCGGTGGAGTGGATGTAGCGGCCCTCGCCAAGGTAAAGGGCGATATGGCCGGGGAAATAGAGGGCATCGCCCCGCTTTTTGTCTGCAAAGGGGATCTGGTGCATGGGCCAGCCCTCCACGATCCTGGCATCCCGGTAGATGAGCACGCCGCACTGCATATAGGCGCTGCTGACAAGGCCGGAACAATCAATGCCCCGGCCCGATTTGCCGCCCCAGCGGTACTCGGTGCCCAGATACTTTTTCGCCTGCGCGCAGACGGCATCCCGGAACGCTTCCTCGCTGCCGTCGTACCACGCCTGCAGTGCCTGCGGCACCAGCTCCCCGGCGGTAATATTCCGGGCCTCGGCCAGCGCGTCATCAAAGGCCAGCCCCTCCCGCTGGGAGAACACGGCGGTCATCTCAAACCGCACCGGCTCCAGCGCCACGTCCCGGACATAGCCGGTGCGGCCATCCAGCAGGGCCACCTTGGCCCAGCCGGTGTGGGCCTCGGCTTCCTCGGGCGGTTCGGGCAGGCGGCAGAGCAGGCAGCCCCGCTCCAGCTCCAGCATCCGCACCCCCTGCACCTTGGGCAGGCTGAGCACATCGGTGGCACGGCCCACCAGCACCAGCGGCTGGGGCAGGTAGGCCCGCAGCGCATCCTCGCTGACAAATTTCAGCGCATCCCGCCGGACAAAGCCGTGGTAGCCGTAAAAGGTGACCACCTCGGCCACCTCCGGGGAGAGGGGCACTCCCTCGGCAGTCACGCCGCCGGGGGCGGTGCGCACCTGACAGGCCTGACCGTACAGGCCCTCGTCCCCGATGGTGGAAACAAGGCCCGCCTCGCTCTGTTTTGTGGTCTGGGGCAGGTCGTAAATGGTCACGACAGGCCGGGCAAATAGGGCGTATTGCATCATTCGGTTCCCTCCAACAAATTCAGCAGCTCCTCCGGCTTCATGCGCAGGATGGCACCATCCGCGCTGCCGGTGACGGTCTCGGCCAGATCCTGCTTGGCCTGCTGCAGCTCCACGATCTTTTCCTCAATGGTGTCCTGGGCGATGAGCTTGTACACCTGCACCGGGTTCTGCTGGCCGATGCGGTAGGCACGGTCGGTGGCCTGATTCTGAGCCGCCACGTTCCACCACGGGTCGTAGTGGATGACGATATCGGCGGCGGTCAGGTTCAGGCCGGTGCCGCCTGCCCGCAGGGAGATCAGGAACACGCTGGCCTCGCCGCCGTTGAAGCGGCGCACCAGCTCGGCACGCACCGGCTTGGGGGTGGAGCCCTGCAGGGTGAAGTGGCTCACACCCTCTGCGTCCAGCCGCTTGGCCAGCAGTTCAAGCATGGAGGTGAACTGGCTGAACAGCAGGATGCGGTGCCCGCTCTCCACGGCACTGGTGACCAGCTCGATGCAGGCATCCAGCTTGGCGCTGCCGCCTGTCCAGTTGTCGGCAATGAGCCGGGGGTCGCAGCAGATCTCCCGCAGCCGCATGAGGACGGCGAACACCGCCATCTTGTCCTCGGGCTTGGCGGCCCGCAGCTTCTCCCGGGCATCCACCACGGCGGCAAGGTAGAGCTTGCGCTGCTCCTCCTCCAGCTCGATGCGGTAGACGTTCTCTGTCTTGGGGGGCAGCTCCTTCAGCACCTCGGACTTCATCCGGCGCAGGATGAACGGCCCGGTGAGCTGGTTCAGCCGCCGCACCGCCGCCGGGTCGTTTTCCTGCGTGATGGGCTTTTCAAACCGGCTGCAGAAGCTCTTGTAGGGCGGCAGGTAGCCCGGCATCAGGAAGGAAAAGATGCTCCACAGCTCACCCAGGCGGTTCTCCACGGGGGTGCCGGTCAGCGCAAAGCGGACACGGCTGTTCACCCCGCACACCGCCTTGTATTTCTGGGTGGTGTGGTTCTTGATGGCCTGGGCCTCGTCCAGGATGCAGGCGTAGAATTTCTGGTTCTCGTACAGGGTCTCGTCGCGGCGGAGCAGGTCATAGCTGGTCACCACCACGTCGGCCCCGTCCCACTGCTCGGCCAGCTGGGCCCGGTGGGCGGCATCCCCGTCCACCACAACGCAGTTCAGCTCCGGCGTGAACTTTTGGCATTCCTCGGCCCAGTTCAGCACCAGCGAGGCCGGGCAGACGATGAGGCTGGGCAGGGGGTTCCCGCCCTGCTCCCGGAGGGCCAGCAGATAGCTGAGCACCTGCACCGTCTTGCCCAGACCCATATCATCCGCAAGGATGCCGCCCATGCCGTAACCATCCAGCGTGCGGAGCCAGCGGTAGCCGTCCCGCTGGTATTTGCGCAAAACTTTTTGTAGAGACACGGGCGGTGTATACTCGCTGTCCTTCACCGCGTGGAAGCTCCGGCTGAGCTGGCGGAAGGCATCGTCCCGGTTGAAGCGGATGCCGTTCTGCCCCGAAAGCGCCCAGTCCAGACTGGGGGCCCGGTACAGGGGCAGCCGGGCGTGGGCCTGGCCCAGTTTGGCCCCGGAAAGCTCCAGCGTCTCGTTCAGCTCGTCCAGCACCTCCATAGAATCGTCCAGCCGGAGCAGACGGCCATCGCGCAGGCGGTGGTAGCGCTTTTTCTGGTGGAGCGATTTCAGCAGGGCTTTCAGCTCCCCCACCGGGAACTCCCCCGTGTCCACCTCCAGGTCGAGCACGCTGCCGTGCACCGACACCCCCACCGAGATCTTCGGCGGTGCGGCCTGCATACTGCGGAAGGCATCGGTCAGGTAGACCTCGCCCTCAGCCAGCAGGGCCGGGATGCCCTCATCGAGGAAGCGGTAGACTTCATCCTCCTCATAGGCATCGTAGTGGGCGGCAAGGCCGTTGCCCATGGTGTCCGGCCCCGGCTCCAGATACCGCCCCAGCAGCCGCCCGGCCCGCTGTTCGGCGCGGGCATCCCGCAGCAGACCGGCAGGCCCCGGTTCCTCCGGCGTGACGCGGTCCTCGCCGTACAAAAATTCAAGGTGCGCCCGCACCGTTTCCCGCGTGGGCGCGTCAAGGTAAAACTGCACCACCGGCTCCAGCGGGATCTGATTCAGCAGCAGGCGTTCGGGGTCCTCAATGGTCACCCTGCTGCCCAGCTCCGGCAGGACGTAGCTGCAAAAGGCGGTGGCATCCCCGGTGGTAAAGAACAGGCTCTTGCCGCACAGCGCCTCAAGGGCGGGCCGCATCCGGGCGCTTTCGGCCCGGTCCAGCTGCCAGATCGTATCCTCACTGTATAAATAGTCGTTGTCTAAACCCGTTTTCCATCCCAACGCGGGGGTCACGGACACCTCCACGCCGCCCCGGCGCTTTTCCACCCGCATGGTCAGGGCCGGGATGCCGGTCTTGAGGGTGTAGCCGCCCAGATTGCCGGTGGGGGCATAGAGAGCCACCAGACCGTCAAAGATCTCGCCGTTCAGTGGGATGCCCCCGGCAGGCCCGCTGCGGGGCGCATTGCCGTAGCTGCGCAGGGCCGCCTCGGCCCCTTCCTTTGCGCTGAGCTGCCGCCGCAGCAGGCGGAGCAGCTGCTGTGCCTCCGGGGCAAAGGCCTCCCAGCTGTGCTGGAATTCCAGCGCCTTGCCGTAACTGATGAAACCGTGCTTCTCCACGGCCCGCAGCAGGTCCGGGATGCTCTTTACCACATACTGCCGCCCGCCGTCTGCCGAGATGCGCAGCCGCAGCCAGGGCAGCTCCCCGGGCAGCAGGGTCAGCTCCGGCTCCAGCTCTGCGGCGTGGGGGCGCAGCTCCGCGTGGCCGGTCACGCCGTCCACCTCGGCCAGTGCTCCCTCCTGATAGGCCCGGAGCAGCCGCCGTGCCTCGTAGTCAGATTCCGGTTCCTCGCCCCGCCACTTCTTGCCGAACAGCATTTCCAGGCTGGAGGCATAGCTGTCCCTGCGGGGCGGCTCCTCCGGCTGGGGCGTTTGCAGGTTGGCCGTGCCCCGCACCACGCCCGGGATGCTCTCCGGGCTCTCCGAGGGCTTCTGCGGCGCTCTGCCGGAAAGGCCCTGACTCTCGCTGTCCCACATCAGCAGCGCGCCGATGTGCTTGCAGCAGGGCCCCTCGCCGTTTTCGTTGTAAGGGCAGGAGCAGCTGGCGCTGACAAAGCTGCCGTTTTCCCGCAGCCAGACCTGGGTCTGGTACAGGCTCCGCCCGCCGCCGCGCACGTCGGCGCTCAGGTGGCGCACGCCGTTCCCGGCCACTTCGCAGTTCAGATCCTGTATCCGGTCCGTGTAGGCCTTGGCCCGCGCGAATACCGTGCCGCCCAACAGGTAGCGGATCTCTTCCATGTCCATCCGGGGTCTCCCTCCCTCTGCAATGCTCTATTGGTTAAGCATACCGCACCGGCGGGCGGGATGCAAGGGGTGCCGGGAAAAAAAGTTCCGGAAAGCACAGAAGCGCCTCATCCGGGAGAGGATGAAGCGCTTCTGTACTTTGGGAATTTTGGAACACTCAGCCCGCATTGCGGTTTACAGGCCAAGTGGGGGTTGGTTTAGGGCTGCTCAGGCATTCTGCTTGAGCTCCTGTGCTTTCTGCCATGCTTTCAGCACATCGATCTTGCTTACGGTGTTGTCGGGATAGAATTTCATCTCTTCCGGAGCCGTGCCCTCATCGTTCAGGTCAGGGATAAGCTCGTTTTCCATGGCCCAGCGGGCGGCGTGCTGCAGGTCCATATCCCGCTCTTCCTGCCCGACATCGGGGTAGAGCAGTTCGGATTCGGGCATGGGCTTGCCTGCATCCTCCCACAGCATCATGGCAAGGGCGCTGCGGTTGCTGGGGAAGTAGGGCAGAGCCATCAGCTTGCCTGCAAATTCAGCGCCCAGAGAATAGGCCTGATAGCCCAGCACTGCACCGCCGACAACAACAGTAGTGCCGATCACGATGGGGCCAACGATATCGGGCCCATCATCTTCAATGGATGCATCCTGTGTCATGGCTTTCAGGGTCACGGCCTTTGCAGGCATCTCAAAGGCAAAACTTTCCTTATCCTGATAAGCGTTCGGATCATCCAGGCCGGTGATATCCCAGTGGCCAAATTTCAGACCGCTATCTGCAAAAGCATCCTTATCAAATGCAACACTCACCGTTGCACCCTCGGGGACGTTAAAGGAACCGTCCTCGTTGGCATTCTTTTTAACGATTTCGGTGATATCCTCGGGGTCAGCACCATTCTTGCCGGACACTGTTACGCTGGTGATAACGCCGTCCTTCAAAGTCAGGATGGGCATTTCAGACACAACAAAGTCCTTTTCGTCCTTTGCCAGCTCATTCTTATCCTGCTTGACAGCAGCGGTCAGGGTCTGCTTGCCGGTCTCCTTGGGAGCAATGCGGAACTCGCGCTCAACCTCACCGTCACCCAGACTGATTTTCAGGCCGCCTTCCGGCATGGGCTGATACGCACCGGTTTTGTCCTGATACTCGATCTCGCTGTTCTTGTCGCCAAAGTCGATGAATGCCTCACCCAGCTTGGCATCATCATTGGGGGTAACCTTTACGGTAAAGTCCTTGCTTTCGCCTTCCTTGATGACGGCGTTCTCCAGGCCCTCAATGGTCACAGTGGTGTGAACACGGTCTGCAACAGTAAAGTTCTTGTCCGCTGTGCCCAGCTTTACAGTATCCCGCTCCACAGCTGCGGTCAGGGTCTGCTTGCCGGCATTTTTGGGGGTAATGCGGAACGCATAATCATTCTTGTCACCGCTCAGATCGACTTCTCGACCGTCCTTCGGCATGGGCTGATACGCACCGTGTTCGTCCTTATACTCGATCTCGCTGTTCTTGTCGCCAAAGGTCAGGATACCGGTACCGGTGCTGTTCTCATGGGTAAGGGTCACGGTAAACTCTGCCGGGTCTTCTGCTTTGATCTCACCATCCAGACCGTTGATGGTCACGCCGACTTTCTTGGAAAGGCAGCGATATTCCTGGCCATCCTCGGTCTTTTTGTAGCTTACCAGATAGTCTTCGTTCGCACTCGTCAGGTTCAGATTCTTCTGGTAATCCGTTCCCGTGGTGGATGTAGTCAACTGACGGCCATCGCTGGGGTCGGCACAGTCAACGGTTGCATTGTGATTGAAAGTCTTTTCAATCGTGATTTTCTGATTTTTATTCAGATAAATGTCCGTATCATTGTTTTCAAACTGGACACCTCTCAGAATAACATTTGGTTTACCATTCCGTACTCGGATACCATATTTTGCACCTATAATTTCACCACCGTTGATTTCTGTTTTGGAAGTATTCTTATAGGTTGTGCCGTCTGCACGAAGTGCCGCACGGTCTGAGCCACCGCTTACCGTGATGATACCGTCATTAAATTCCATTTTGCCAACGCCAACATTTACAATAGCGTCAGCGGTGCCTCCTTCGCTGTTAAATTTCGGCACGCTTACGGTACTGTCAATTGTAACCTGTGCCTGATTGCCAAGGACTTGACCACATTTTGTGCTGGTAAATGTTCCGCCATGAATCTCCATGGTACCACTTGTTTTGGAGACCATGAGCGTTGAGCTCTGAGAACCACTTCCTATGAATTCTCCGCCATTAATCTTTACTGTTGGAACGTCTGTAGCCCAGTTGTCGTAGATGGATACAACGGGACTTCCGTCATTTGTATAGTGGCCGCTCTTTATGGTCAAATTTCCTCCACCTATCATAATCGTGGAGCTTTTGGTTGCGTGAGCTGTTACGTTTTCCAGTATCACCGACGTACTGCTACCTACCATATTAATTGCTCAACCTGCAGTATATCCAGTGCCAAGAACATTGATTTCAGAATTTTTTATCATCACCTTTGGTGCGTGTACAAGGTCACCAGCATCAATACCTGTGCAGTCCGCGCCAGCCTCAATATGAACGCCATCTACTACGATTGGATTCTCATCAGAGCCACCCGCATTAAAGGCAAAAGCACATGTCATCACGTTGGGCTGCTTTGTAATATTATAGCGTCCGCCATGAATTGTTACTTTTGCACTATCACTTTTCGTACCGGTATACAAAAAAGTCGGACCATTATATACACCATTATTATCAACCGTCAAATCGCTGTTAGTAACAACATCTAGTAGAACATTTGTTCTAGCGTCCATGTCCGGTTTAAAGGTCACTTCAGCGCCTGCCGCGATATTAATAGTAACCGATTCACTCGTATTGATTTCAATTGCTTTTGTATATTCACCGTGTAGACGATAAACACCGCCCGTCGTGATGCTAGCGCCGTTCTCTAGGATTGTTCCCATGGATGTATCATCCGCTGTTCCTTCCGCAAATGCTGACACTGCCCCCGCAGGCAGGAATGTCAGCATCATACTGAACGCCAGTAAGAGGCTGATGAGCCGTTTTTTCATAAAAATCCTCCTTTGTCAGTCATTAAATACTCCCAGTTTCTCTATGAAAAGCACCCAGACAAAAAGAAAAAAGCGCCGCACCAGCCAAATGGCTGGTACAACGCTTTGCGTTTTGTACTTTAGGGGGTGCGGCCCATACTGGGCCTTCCGCCTTGCGTCACAGCCTTCCGACTGGTTTGCTGATCTTTCTGTTTTGCTGACAAGGTACTTTTCGCATCTTATCATACCCCCCCCCTATAGAAAATCAAGGGGTTCAGGCAAAGTTTGTGAACATTCACAAATCCATGTGATTTTTTAGGCCATTTTAACGGAAAGGCACACACATAACAAAAACAAACCCCCAAGGAATTTCTTCCTCAGGGGTTTCATATAAGTCGGCGACTACCTATTTTCACGCGCCGTTTCCAGCGAACTATCTTGGGCAC
>OHBK01000439.1_pt1 | contig 13255 bp, 10 predicted proteins | sample 1577371 | NCBI WGS metagenome assembly OHBK01 (sample SAMEA3879555, study PRJEB24766) | human gut metagenome | biome: human-associated habitat; feature: feces | place: USA | collected 1985/1987
TCGGCAACTGAATTATCAACAGCATTAGCCCAATCAGCAGGAATTTCAACCTTCTTGAGGTCTTCCATACCACGGTCGATAGCGGCGTAGTTCATATCTACGATAGCCTGACCTTTCTTCATGTATGACTTCTTAGCGGCAGCCTTCATAAGCTCCTTAGCCTTGTCGGCAGGAATAATATCTGCAATCTTGAAGAATGCTGACTGAAGAACTGTGTTGATACGACCGCCAAGACCGATTTCCTTACCGATCTTGATACCGTCAATTGTGTAGAAGTTGATGTGTCTTTCAGCGAGAATCTTCTTCATCTTACCCGGGAGACGCTCGGAAAGCTCTTCTGTATCCCATGGGCAGTTAAGAAGGAATGTACCACCATCTACAAGTTCCTGAACCATGTTGTATTTGTTGATGTATGACGGGTTGTGGCATGCAACAAAGTTTGCTTTATGAATCAGGTAAGTAGATTTGATCGGTTTCTTACCGAAACGGAGGTGAGACATTGTAACACCACCGGATTTCTTTGAATCATAATCAAAGTAAGCCTGTGCATACATATCTGTGTTATCACCGATGATCTTGATAGAGTTCTTGTTAGCTCCGACTGTTCCGTCAGCTCCAAGTCCCCAGAACTTACAGTTGATTGTTCCTTCTGGTGTTGTAACCAGTGGTGCACCAACTTCAAGTGAAAGATTTGTAACATCATCCACGATTCCAATTGTAAATCTGTGCTTAGGAGCATCCTTCTCAAGCTCTGTATATACAGCAAATACTGAAGAAGGTGGTGTATCCTTAGATCCTAATCCGTAACGTCCGCCTACTAATACAACATCGTTCATTCCTGCTTCACGAAGTGTTGTAGCAACGTCTAAGTATAATGGCTCACCAAGTGATCCTGGCTCTTTTGTACGGTCTAATACAGCGATCTTCTTTGCAGTCTTTGGAATAGCATTAAGAAGAGCCTCTGAAGACCATGGACGGTAAAGACGTACCTTAATAAGTCCGACTTTCTCACCCTTTGCTGTTAAGTAATCGATTACTTCCTCAGCTACATCATTGATAGAACCCATAGCGATGATTACACGATCAGCGTCAGGTGCTCCGTAGTAGTTGAATAATTTGTAATCTGTACCAAGCTTAGCATTAACCTTGTCCATGTACTTCTCAACAACTGCTGGAAGCTCATCATAGAACTTGTTACATGCCTCTCTATGCTGGAAGAAGATATCTCCGTTCTCGTGTGATCCACGAGCTGCTGGATGCTCTGGGTTAAGAGCGTGTGCTCTGAATTCAGCAACTGCATCCATTGGACACATCTCTTTGAGATCTTCATAATCCCACTTCTCGATCTTCTGGATCTCATGAGAAGTACGGAATCCATCGAAGAAGTTAATGAATGGAACCTTTCCCTCAAGTGCTGCACAGTGTGCAACCGGTGAAAGATCCATAACCTCCTGTGGATTTGTCTCACAAAGCATTGCGAAACCAGTCTGACGACAAGCATATACATCACTGTGATCACCGAAGATATTCAGTGCATGTGAAGATACTGTACGAGCTGATACGTCAAATACGCAAGGAAGATTCTCACCTGCGATTTTGTACATATTAGGGATCATAAGTAAAAGTCCCTGTGAAGCTGTAAATGTTGTAGTAAGTGCACCAGCTGCAAGAGATCCGTGAACTGTACCAGCGGCACCTGCCTCAGACTCCATCTCAACTACCTTTACAGTGCTTCCGAAAATGTTCTTCTGTCCTGCTGCTGACCACTGATCAACTGTATCAGCCATTGGGCTAGAAGGTGTGATAGGATAGATTCCGGCAACCTCTGTGTAGGCATATGCTACATGAGCGGCAGCGGTATTTCCATCCATCGACTGTTTTGCTCTAGACATGATATTTCCTCCTGTAAAATAAATGTTCAATTATAGACATGAATCAGAATGTCTCTATATAATAGTTTAGTTTGTGCGCTGTAAAAAATCAAGTTTTTTTAGCAATACATTGTACAAAAATCCTAAAATATTTATTAACAAGGTAAATTTTATGTACAAAAGGGCACAATGGCTATAAATCGCCTGTAAAACACTTGCAAAATACTGGTTTTACGTTAAAATAGAAACGATGTGTTACAGAAACGAACAGGTTATTAAATAGGAAAGGATTGAATAAAGACAAAATGATTAGTGCAAACAATATTACATTAAGAATTGGTAAAAAAGCTTTATTTGAGGATGTCAACATAAAATTCACAGAGGGAAACTGCTACGGACTTATTGGTGCAAACGGTGCCGGCAAGTCTACATTTTTAAAGATTCTCTCAGGACAGCTTGAGCCTACAAACGGTGATATCGCAATCACTCCGGGACAGAGACTGTCATTCTTACAGCAGGATCACTTCAAGTACGATGAGTTTACAGTACTTGATACGGTTATCATGGGTAATAAGCGTCTCTATGATATCATGAAGGAGAAGGAAGCCATCTATATGAAGGAGGATTTCTCAGACGAGGACGGAATCCGTGCCAGCGAGCTTGAGGCTGAGTTTGCCGATATGGACGGCTGGAATGCTGAGTCGGATGCAGCTACTCTCTTAAACGGTCTCGGTGTACCTACTGAGGATCACTACACTCTGATGGCAGATCTGCCGGGTGCAGTAAAAGTCAAGGTGCTTCTCGCTCAGGCACTGTTTGGAAATCCTGACATACTGCTTCTCGATGAGCCTACCAACCACTTAGACCTCGATGCCATCTCATGGCTTGAGGAATTCCTCATCAATTTCGAGAATACGGTCATCGTTGTATCCCATGACAGATACTTCCTCAACAAGGTCTGCACGAACATCGCCGACATGGATTACGGTAAGATCCAGCTCTACGCAGGAAACTATGATTTCTGGTATGAATCAAGCCAGCTTATTGTCCGTCAGATGAAGGAAGCAAACAAAAAGAAAGAGGAAAAGATCAAGGAGCTGCAGGAATTTATCCAGCGTTTCTCTGCCAATGCCTCTAAATCAAAACAGGCTACATCAAGAAAGCGTGCCCTCGAAAAGATCCAGCTTGATGAAATACGTCCATCAAGCCGTAAATACCCATACATTGATTTCCGTCCTGAGCGTGAAATTGGAAACGATGCGCTCTTTGTCGAGGGCATCTCAAAAACCATCGACGGCGTAAAGGTACTTGACAATATCTCATTCACTGTTAACCACGATGACAAAATTGCATTTGTCGGAGGAAATGAGCTTGCAAAAACAACTATGTTTAAAATCCTTGCCGGAGAGCTTGAACCTGACGAGGGCTCATATAAATGGGGTGTCACAACCAGCCAGTCATACTTCCCAAAGGACAATACCGCAATCTTTGATACTGATGAGCTCATCGTTGACTGGCTCACACAGTACTCAGAAATCAAGGACGCCACATATGTGCGAGGTTTCCTTGGCCGTATGCTCTTTGCCGGTGAGGATGGAGTAAAGAAAATGCGTGTACTCTCCGGAGGAGAAAAGGTTCGTGTACTGCTATCCCGCATGATGATCATGGGAAGCAATGTACTCATGTTCGATGAGCCTACAGACCACCTCGACATGGAGTCAATCACAGCATTAAACAACGGAATGATAAAATTCCCTGGAGTAATCCTCTTTGCCTGCCGTGACCACCAGGTAGTCCAGACAACCGCCAACCGAATCATAGAATTCCTGCCAAACGGTTCAATGATCGACAAGATCACAACCTACGATGAATATCTTGAGAGTGATGAGATGGCACGTAAGCGTCAGGTCTACTCAATGAGCGAGGACGAAGAAAACGACAACTAAACGCTAATTATAATTAAAAGAAGCATCCCAAGCCGGGATGCTTCTTTTTCTGTTAAGTCACAAAGTAAGATAGGAATTTCCATCCTGTCTGCAACTATAAAAACATATTATAATTATATCCACTGTGATTCCCGCCTTCGCAAGCGACTTTGAATTGATATCTGCCGGTATTACCCAGCCCGGTATTACTAACATATGAGCCGGTATTGTCATCCTTTATATATCCTCTATCTGCCAGTCAACAGGCTCCACTCCATGCTCCTTAAGAAACTCATTTGCTTTACTAAAATGCTTGCATCCAAAAAAACCTCTGTAAGCCGACAGCGGACTTGGATGCGGTGCTGTCAATATCAGATGCTTTGGATTTGTAAGCATAGGAATCTTCGACTGTGCCGGGCGGCCCCAGAGCATATACACTATAGGTCTGTCCTGCTCATTTACAGCCTCTATGATTGCATCCGTGAACTTTTCCCAGCCGTGTCCCTGATGTGAGTTGGCCTGATGAGCCCTGACGGTGAGTACCGTATTCAAAAGTAAAACACCCTGGTCAGCCCATTTCTTCAGGTATCCGTTATTGGGGATATCACACCCCAGATCATCGTTAAGCTCCTTGTAGATATTCTGCAGTGATGGTGGAATATCCTTCTGAGACGGAAGCACAGAAAATGACAATCCATGTGCCTGATTGACATTATGGTACGGATCCTGCCCGAGGATGAGTACCTTTACCTTGTTAAGTGGTGTAAAATGCATGGCATTAAATATATCATCTGCCGGCGGATATACCACATGTGTGGCATATTCATCTCTCACAAAATTGTACAAATCCCTGTAATACGGTTTTTTAAACTCGGCTCCCACAGCCTTTGCCCACTCGCCGTCAAGCATACTCATAATCTCAATCTACCGCCTATCTTCTGACCGACACACCTTTATCTGCCAGATAATTCTTTAAATCCATAATTTCAAGCTCCTTGTAGTGGAAAAGTGAAGCTGCAAGCGCTGCGTCCGCCTTTCCATCTGTCAGAGCCTCGTAAAAATGCTCCTTTGTGCCTGCACCTCCCGATGCGATAACCGGAACAGAAACGTTATCGGCAATAAGCCTTGTAAGCTCGATATCGTAGCCATCCTTTGTGCCGTCACAATCCATGCTTGTAAGAAGGATTTCTCCCGCTCCAAGCTCATTTGCCTTAACAGCCCATTCAATGACATCAAGGCCTGTATCTATGCGGCCTCCGTTCTTGTATACATTCCAGCCGCTTCCGTCAACACGACGCCTTGCATCGATTGCCACAACCACACACTGGCTGCCAAACTTATCCGCAGCGTCACTGATAAGCCGCGGTGTGTTTATGGCACTTGAATTTATTGAAATCTTGTCCGCACCCTCTCTAAGCAGCGCCTTAAAATCATCGACTGTTCTGATGCCGCCGCCCACAGTGAACGGTATAAACACCTTTTCAGCAACTTTTCTGACCATATCCACAACAGTATTTCTGTTGTCGCTTGAAGCCGTAATATCCAGAAAAACCACCTCATCTGCACCTGCCTTATCATAAGCAGCCGCAATCTCAACCGGGTCACCTGCATCTCTTAAATTGACAAAGTTTATGCCCTTCACAACACGTCCATTATTCACATCCAGACATGGGATTATTCTCTTCGTAAACATATTATGCCTCCCCTATCCCTGCAAAATTTTTAAGTATCGAAAGTCCGACTGTGCTGCTCTTTTCCGGATGGAACTGGCAGGCGAACACATTATTTTTCTCTACAGACGCATGAATATGTGTACTGTACTCTGTCGTTGCTGTGACAATTGCTTCATCAGTGGCTTTCAGATAGTACGAATGCACAAAATATACATACGGATGCTCTGAAAGACCTTTAAACAGCCTTCCATTGTTCTGTAAATCAAGTGAATTCCAGCCTATGTGAGGTATTTTAAGTCCTTCCTTATCAGGTATGCGAAGTATCTGTCCGTCAAGCACATGAAGCCCCTCAACGCCCTGACTCTCATCGCTTCCCTCAAATAATAGCTGAAGACCCAGGCATATGCCAAGAAATGGCTTGTCCATGTCACATACCTCGTGAATCACCTTGTCCAGCTCGTATTTTTTTAGCGAATCCATTGCATCTCCAAAAGCTCCTACTCCGGGAAGTATTACCTTATCGGCATTTAAAATCTCATGCCTGTCTCTGGTCACAATACTCTCCTCGCCTATAGCTGTAAGAGCCTTTTCCACACTTCGCAGGTTGCCTGCTCCATAATCGATGATTGCTATCATATCATTTTGTCTCCTCTTTAATGCCTAATTCATTTAATTTCTGTGTCAGTGCCAGTGTATAGTCATCTCTATCATCTATATTATACAGAGCAATGGCATCAACAACTATCGACATATGCCATTTTTATATTTCTTCCCGTCATTGTAATAAACCCGTTCTTATTCTATGACTTTTATCCTAATAATACATATGGTAACACATTTATTGATTGTTTGCAATAAATAACTCAAGTTCAAACCAGAATTCTACACCATCCTTGTGATTTATGACACCATACCCTCTGTGATGCAGTTCCATAATGGCCTTTACTATAGACAGTCCTATGCCGCTTCCGCCATATTCCCTTGTTCTGGCCTTGTCCACCTTATAGAACTTATTCCATATATTTTCTATATCCTTATCAGGTATCGGCTCTCCCGTGTTAAACACGCTGACCCTCACACGGTCGCTGTACATGCTGTATGATACAGTGATAGTACCACCTCTTGTGCAGTGATTTATCGCATTGCTGATATAGTTTGTCACAACCTCTTCAATCTTGTATATATCACCGCTCACATATACGGAATCGGTGCGGTCAAACTCAATTGCAGCCTCATTTTTCTGTGCCAGAAGCTTAGATGAGTCTATAACCCCTCTGACAAGCGATGTCAAATCAAACCTCGTCATCTCAAGCACATCACTGCCATCCTCCAGATGATTGAGAGATAAAAGCTTCATAACCATGCGGTTCATCTTGTCAGTCTCGTCCATGATGACATCACAGTAGAAGTTACGGCTCTCATCATCGTCATTTACGACCTCTTTGAGTCCCTCAGCATAGCCCGAGATCAAAGCAAGCGGAGTTTTTAACTCATGTGACACATTTGACAAAAACTCCTTTCTCATCTCATCAATCTCTTCTTTTTTCTTTATATCACGCTGTAATTCATTGTTTGCCACCTTTAGTCTTGTGATGGTCTGCTCAAGTGTCTGCGACAGCTCATTCATATGCTCACCAAGCACATAAAGCTCCTTTGCACTGTTTTCCGTATCAATGTACTTCGCATCAAAATCAAGCTTCGCCATCCTTGTCGACAGCTCAGTCATATTTCTTATCGGCCTAGTCATGTTGCGAGCAACAATATATGCCATAAACACTCCCACAACAATAGCAGCCACTGTGCCTATTGCAAAAAAGCGGTTCGATATGGACACGCTCTCCTTAATGCTCTCAAGCGGTGTCTTCATGTATACAAAGTTACCGTCAATCAGTCTGTTATTTATGATAATATACTCTGTCCCCAGCCTTTTATCCTTCTGCCTTGTCATATTCAGGTTGTTGTAGTCTGCCGAATACGACGACATGCTCGCCTCCAAAAGCAGCTGAAATATTTCCTGATTGTCAGTGGTTCCCTCAATTATGACTTTACCGTATTTGTTGAACACAACCGCATCTATATTGGCGCCAACACATTTCTTTTCAAATGCTACAGCAAACGTATCATCTGAAAGTTTGTCATTTTTTGCAGCCAAGTCCACCATTTTGTATACAGCAAGCATCTCTTTTTCCTTGTTAAATACATAATACTTTTCCAGCAGTGTGTTATTAGCCATCCAGAACACTCCCACTATCAGAAGTACAATGAATGAAATCACAAGCGTAAGCTGTGTGGATAACGTTTTTTTCTTTTTCATGATGACACCTCTTATCCCGAATCCATTAGTCCTAAGCTTAACACTTACTGTATCTCGAACTTATATCCCACACCCCAGACAGTCTTTATATAGTCGCCTTTAGCGCCCATCTTGCTTCTTAATTTCTTCACATGTGTATCAATAGTCCTCGCATCGCCAAAATAATCATAGCTCCACACACTGTCAAGTATGCGCTCCCTGGTAAGCGCAATTCCCTGATTGCTCATAAAGTAATCCAAAAGCTCAAATTCCTTTACCGAAAGTTCAATATCCTTGCCATCAATAGCTACAGTGTGTGCCGTCTTGTCCATGACAATACCACCGGCCTCGCTTATTACTGCCTCCTTGCCCAGTTTATTCGCCCTGCGAAGGAGAGCATTTACCCTGGCCACCAGTATCTTAGGAGAAAATGGCTTTGAAATGTACTCATCAGCACCAATGTCAAAGCCGTTTAATTCATCACGCTCATCGCCCTTAGCTGTAAGCATAATAATCGGCACCTTTGAAGTCTGTCTGATTTCACGGCATACCTCAAAACCATTTATCCTTGGCATCATTATATCGAGCACCAGCAGTGCTATGTCCTTCTGCTGATAAAATATATCAAGTGCCTCCTCGCCGTCTCCGGCCTCAAGTACCTCATACCCTTCCCTTGCAAGGAAATCATGCACGAGCTTTCTCATCCTGCTCTCGTCATCTACCACCAGTATCTTTATTTTGTCCACTCTGTTGCATCCTGCCTTTCATCCAGTACTTTTTCCCTCTCTTCTACTGCCTTGCCTCTTCCTTTGTCTGAAACTCAAACCCATCAACTACATACATCATATTCCCTCTTTCTAATCATCGCGCTCTGCAATCTCACCCGAACGATATGCCGCAATGAGATGCTTTAGATCAGCTATCTTTTCCTTCATTTTTATTCCGGCATCCGTATCTCCGACAAGTATTCTCTTATCAAGTACCTCTACAGCCTCACGCCTTGATACGATATCCCTCTCATCCCTTACTGCCGTCTCCGGTGATTCAAACGGCTCATGTGCTGTCAATGTCAGCCCATATGAATTGTAAATCAAGGTATATCCCGCGATGCCTGTCCGCCTGCGGTACGCCTTTGAAAAACCACCATCTATGACTATCACTCTGCCGTCGCACTTCACAGGGCTTTCACCTCTTAATCTGTGAACAGGAACATGTCCGTTTATGATATGGTCTCTTTTATCATGCAAACCAAACTCCTCGAGTATACGCTGCGCACACTCAGGCTTGTTTATATAGTCATAATAAAAGTTTTTCTTTTCTATTTTCATGTCATCGTCATCTATAAAATATCTCTCAAACGTAGCCATCTTATTTCTGCCATAAAGCGGAGAATATGGTGCTGTCCATATGTACCACATGATATCGCTGCCCTTTTGTCTTTCCAGCTTATCATCCGAGAAAAAAGCCTTTCTGACGTAAGTCTCCAGTATATCAAATAAAGCCTTGCCACTATACTCTTTACCGTAGATATTTACTTTTGCGAAGCTTCCGTCCTCCTCCATCGGGATGCAGCCGTGGAAAAGCAGATTGCCATTATATACCTTGTACATGCTGCCTTTTTTAAGCAACAGCCCAACGTGGTTTTTAAGCTTCTCGCAATGAATAAACGAGCTCCTGAGCCTCTGTATGACTTCCTCTTCCCCCTCTGTCAGCCTGTAAGGATCAGCCGGGTCAATTGTTGGAAAGCTTGTATCAAGAAGCTTATAAGTTCTGCCCTCAAGCTCTATAGTGCCCTGTTCATAATCAATATGTTCCAAAAGCAATCGTTCCTTCATGCCATACTCAGGCCACTTCTTAATGAGCTGTCCCTCCAGCTTGAAACGTATTATGGCAATGGCCTTGTGCATCTTCTTTATCAGATCACTCTCCATATTATCTGCACCACTTGGAGCCACCTTAAACACAAATCTGGTGCATGGGTCATCCTTGTAAGCCTTCAGTGCAAACGTAGCAAGCGGAAGCATATTTATGCCATAGCCCTCCTCGACCACGTCCAGATTACCATATCTGATACTGTTTCTGACAACAGTTGCAATACATGCAGGATTTCCTGCGGCTGCCCCCATCCAGATAATATCGTGATTGCCCCACTGTATATCCAGCGAGTGATATCTGCACAGTCTGTCCATTATCAGATGTGGCCCCGCTCCCCTGTCGTATATATCACCAAGCACATGCAGATGGTCAACAGCAAGTCTCTGAATAAGCTCGGAAAGCACCACTATAAACTCCTCCGCAGTACCCAGCTCCACTGTTGTATTGATGATTGACTCGTAGTAAGCCTCCTTGTTTAACACCTCCGGCTTTTCTGTGATAAGCTCCTCTATAACATATGCATACTCCTCCGGCAAAGCTTTTCTCACCTTGGAGCGCGTATACTTTGATGAAACGGTCTTGCACACCTCTATCAGCTTATAAAGAGTCGTCTTATACCACGAGTCCATATCCGGCTCGTCCTGCTTAACAAGCTCCATCTTTTCCCTTGGATAGTAGATGAGTGTGGCAAGCGCAGCCTTGTCAGCCTTGTTCATCGCCAGACCAAATACATCATCTATCTTCTTTCTTACAGCCCCAGAACCATTTTTCAGCACATGGGAAAAAGCTTCATACTCGCCATGCACATCAGATACAAAGTGCTCTGTGCCCTTTGGCAGGTTTAAAATAGCCTGCAGATTGATAATCTCAGATGATGCCTTGCCTATTGTCGGATACATCTCCGACAGCTGTTCCAAATAATGTAAGTGTTCTTTATCAATTGCTATATCATTCATTTATATCTAGACCTCGTAATACTGATTCATCACCTAATAAAACATTGTACCAATTAGCGGTGCTCTAATCAATGCCTCAGACACATTTATTTCAAAAAATTTTTTTGATATTTATTATAAATAAAGCTGCATTTGTTTAAATAAAAAAAGTGTAAGCTGCATTCAGCTTACACTAATTAAGTTTCAGGACACCTCCCTTTTTATATAACAAACATTTTAATTTGACAGTAATTGACGTTTCTTATATATTTATTTATGTTTCAACAATAACCATTATAGTGTATTGCGCATGTCAATACTTGACCAAATTTGGAGTTTATTTTTTTAAAAAGAAGGGAGATTAGCTCATAAATGAACCGACTTGAAATAGCAAACAACATATCGACAAATATTGAGCGCGAACGTACAAAGCTTGGTATGTCCCAGGCACAGTTTGCAAAAGCACTTGATATGTCACTCTCCACCTACAAGCGAATAGCAAACGGAGAATCCTCTCGTATAGACATCTACACCGCTTACCTGATATACAAGCTGACAGGACGATTTTCCTGCGAACTAACAGGCTTCAATGATGATGTAATAAACCTTGTAAAGCGCATCAAAAAGCTTTCCAAAAACCAGCGCATACTTATAGACTCGATTATAGACACTGAGCTTGCGCTATCTGCCTACAAGGATGAAAGCAGTCATACGGAGGATCTGATTTCCGTCCTCATCCCGACAGGCAATATGACCGACGGCATGATTTTGGACTCCTACAATGTCGAAAAGCTTGATGTTTCAAATTACAGAAAAGCCTTCGGTGATGCCCTTCACATCGGAATCCGCATCACAAGCAATCATCTACATCCTGTATATAATAAAGGCGATATACTTCTAATCAGTCGAAACCCAATCCGTGACGGCGATACCGGTATCTTTATCAACGCACAGAACAAGCGTGCATACATCAGAAAACTCCACCAGACAAACCCATGTGAGCTCACACCAATCAACAATTACGGTGAGACCTTTTATGTCGACAGCGATAATGTTGATGATATGAGCAAATGGATAAAATTCGGACACGTGCTCTGCAAGGTGCGCTAGCAGATTACTCTGTTATTTTAATATCATCAAAGCAGTCAAAGGTTGCAAAGTAGTCTGCCGGAGTTTCTGCTCTTCTGATGAGTTTTGCCTCTCCATTGCTTTCGAGCAGTATCTCTGCTGAGCGAAGTCGTCCGTTGTAATTGTAGCCCATTGAGAAGCCGTGTGCTCCTGTATCATGGATTACCAGATAGTCTCCCATATCGATCTTCGGAAGCTGTCTGTCAATTGCAAACTTGTCACAGTTCTCACAGAGTGAGCCTACCACATCATATGTATGGTCACAAGGTGCATCCTCCTTGCCGAGCACTGTGATATGATGGTATGAGCCGTAAATAGCCGGTCTCATAAGGTTTGCCGCACACGCATCTACTCCTATATACTCCTTGTAGATATGCTTCTCATGGATAGCCTTTGTCACAAGACAGCCATACGGAGCCATCATAAAACGTCCCATCTCTGTGTAAATAGCCACATCTCCCAATCCTGCCGGTACCAAAACCTCATCGTACACCTTATGTACACCGGCGCCGATAACCGATATATCGTTAGGTGTCTGATCCGGCTTATAAGCCACACCAACTCCACCTGAAAGATTTACAAATCTAATATCGCAGCCGGTCTCATTTTTAAGCTCAACAACCAGCTCAAAAAGCTCCTTTGCAAGCTGTGGATAATACTCGTTGGTTACTGTATTGCTTGCCAGGAATGCATGCACGCCAAAGTATTTAGCGCCTTTTGACTTAAGAATTTTGAATGCCTCAAAAAGCTGTTCCTTTGTCATGCCATACTTGGAGTCTCCCGGATTGTCCATGATACCGTTTGACAGTGTGAACACTCCGCCCGGATTATATCTGCAGCTTATTGTCTCCGGAATATATCCGATTGTTTCCTCCAAAAAATCAATATGTGTGAAATCATCGAGATTGATGATAGCACCAAGCTTGTCTGCATATGCAAATTCCTCTGCCGGTGTATCATTTGATGAAAACATGATATGCTCTCCATCGAAGCCGCATGACTTTGCAAGCATAAGCTCTGTGTATGATGAACAATCACAGCCCATGTCATAATCCTTTAAAATCTTGAGCAGGTATGGGTTTGGGGTAGCTTTTACAGCAAAATACTCTCTAAAGCCCGGATTCCATGCAAATGCATCCTTTACAGCCTGTGCGTTGGCGCGGATGCCTGCCTCGTCGTATAAATGAAATGGTGTAGGGAATTTTTTAACAATCTCCTCTACCTGTTGTTTTGTCACAAATGGTGTCTTTTTCATGTTTATCTCCTAACTTTTACATAGTAAAGTGTACTAAAACATATGCTACAACAAAATGGGTATATTTTCAAGAATTTTTATGGTATAATTTCTCATTAGGTAAATGTCTTTACTTTTTTAAGTATAAAAGTTATGGTATACTATAATTCATAATAAATTGTATTCTGACTCACATAAAATTATATTTTAATTCAAAGTGGGTTGACAAATGCTGATGTATATAGTAAACTTAACAAGTTGATAATTGCTGATGTGGCTCAGAGGTAGAGCACTTCCTTGGTAAGGAAGGGGTCACGGGTT
>OHBK01000448.1_pt1 | contig 12995 bp, 10 predicted proteins | sample 1577371 | NCBI WGS metagenome assembly OHBK01 (sample SAMEA3879555, study PRJEB24766) | human gut metagenome | biome: human-associated habitat; feature: feces | place: USA | collected 1985/1987
TCACATAATAGGTCAGCTCCTTTGCGGTTGCCGTAGGGTACAGCTTGAAAAAGGTAGTGAGAAATTCGTTGATTTCCTCCGTGGTAATGGAATCCACTGTACCGTCACTTTGTACCACTTTTGGCGTATAGCCGGATTTTACGGGAACGCTGGTGATGGTTGGGTTCTGGATAATCGTCAGGTTTCCAGAGCCGTCCACATAGACTGTCACCTGATAGGCGGAACGGACAGTTTTACCGGATTCTCCCTCTGTGATACGCTGTTCCACTGTATAGGTCACTTGATAATGCTGCTCCTTTTCTTCTGTGATTTCCCATATCTGGAAGTCGGTTAGGGCAGATGATACGGGGATGTCTTTTCGGACAGTATCTACATTCAGGGCTTGCAGTTCTCCGGTGAGATACCCTTTTAAAGCATTTGTCCGGTTATCAATGGAAGCGGCGGACTGTTCCCATGAATAGTAGACTTCTGCGAAATTCTCCACAAAATTCTCTATCTTGTGGGTGTCGAGGATTTGTTCCTCAATTACTTTGGTTTCATGGACAGTATGAATGTCTATCGCCGTGAAATTCTTATAGACGGCAAACAGGAAGCTCACTGCCAGCAGCACCCACAGGGCAATCACAGTTTTTTTGTGGGTATTGACTTTGTAAACTTTCAGTTTCTTTTCTTTCTGCTTTTTCTGGTTATCCTCTTTTCTAATCTGAATCATATCGGTTCATCCTTTCTTATTTTTTGATTCGTCCGGCTCCGGCAAGGTGCTGTTGCCAGTAGGAGCCTGTCAGGTCTGCGTAACCAATGGGATTTCCGGCATGGTACATCCGGTTATTTCCCACATACAGCCCCACATGGGTGATATAGGTTCCGGCGTTGTAGGTGGAGTGGAAAAAGACCAAATCCCCTGCTTTTGCTTCGGACAGGGGGATGTGCTGCGTTACATTGTACTGTTCCTGTGCTGTCCGTGGCAGGGCGATTCCTGCCTTGCCATAGCACCACTGCACCAGTCCAGAACAGTCAAAGGAAGTGGAGGGGGAATCGCCCCCGTACACATACGTCCATCCCTCATACTTTAAGGCTTCCTCCATGATAGCCTGCACCGTTTCATCATCAAACTGTGCCACGGTCAGGTATTGCGATACCAAGAGGACATAGAACATATTTCCGTAGGAATACCGCCAGCCCCCGTTTTTCTCTACCGCAACAGGGTTGGTGTAGGTGACTTTCTTTCCGCCGGATTTGTCCCTTGCGAAGCTCTCTGCCAGTTCAAAGGTGTATTTTTTTCCGTGTCCTGCCACATAGTCTAGGAAACCGCCGCCGTAGTTGTAGGACTGAATCACACTGTTTAAGTCACAGCCCTTTGTTTCTGCCGCTGCGAGCAGTTCCGAGAAATATTTACAGCCCTGTTTGATGGATTCCTCTGTACTAAGGGAGTTCGGGGGAAGCCCCAGAGATTCCGAGGACTGCATAACGTCTTCCAGCGTGCCGCCAGATTCCACCTGAATGATGGCGAGCAGCACATTTAAGTATTCCTCTATGCCATATTCCCTTGCATACTTTTCCAGCATAGGTTTATGGGCGAGGACTTCCTGTGATACGCTCACGCCCCCATAGATAAGGTTTCCGCCGCTTCCTCCGTCTTCCTCATCCGAGAAGACAATCACCACCAAAAGGAGCAGGGAGAACATCATCACGAACACGCCGGAACAGGCAAAGAAAAGGTGTCTTAACTTCATGGTTTCTCCCCTTTCTTCTGTTTGGCAGCCGTTTTTACCGTTTTTGTCCACTCCTTTCTGGCGGTGGTACGCCGGATGGTAAAGTTTGATTCTTTTACCGCAGGGGCAGCCCGTTTTCTTTCCGGTATCACAGGAGCCGTATCATTCTGGACAGGTCTTGCCGGACGGGGAGTAGCCTGTGATAGTGGGAGCCGTCTTTTGTCTTTCATTTGGCTGGGATAGAGAAGCAGATGGGACTATCTGGCGTTCTGTCCTTACAGGCGGCGTTTGTTCATGGTGGATGGAAGCAGCTTTTACCACCGGAACCGAAGCCTGTTCTGCCACAGTTTCCCCATAAGGAACCTGTCCCCGTTCCCTGATGGATGGGGAAGCTGGCTGCATGGCTGGTTTTCCTGCATGAGTGGTATCTGCATGATGTCGGAAATCTTCCGGCTGCTTTGCAGTAACAGGGCGTTCATGGACGGGAGCCGCCCCTTTGGGGGATTCGGAAGCTGTCTGTTGCGGCTGTTTTGCCTGTTCCAGTTCCGCCCTGCGTTCTGCAATGGTCTGTCTGCGGCTTTCTGCCTGTGCGTTCCGCTGTTCGGCTCTGGCAGTTCGGGTCTGGGTCACGCTGGAAGTAAAATCCCGTACTCCCTCTGATACCTGTGTTTTCCCGTGGTAAAGGGCGTACTTTGCATTGACAGGCAAATCCTTTGCCTGCTCCCGAAGCTGTCCGGCAGTATCGGCTATCTTATCTTTGGTATCTGCCACCGCACCTACCGCAGAGCCAGCCCGTTTCCATGCGGATTCCTTTTCCGGTGCTGCCTGCCCGTCTGGTCTGCTGTGGTCTGCCTGTGTGCGTTTGGAAGAGCCGGAGTGGGAAGCATTTCTATGGTCTGAGCCATCCTGTTTTCCTGCGTGGTATGCAGCCGTTCCAGCCCCAAGAGCCGCCACAGAACGTCCTAACTTATGCTGTAAACGGTGCATATGGGCGTGCATGAGCATACGGGGTCTTCGCATGATACGGCTCCCCATGCTTTGGGAATCCCCACTCTGTAAGGAGAACATCCCCATCAAATCCCCCAGCTTGAAATAAATTCCGGCAAAGGTCACTATCTGCAAGAACGCCGTCAGGAAGAACGGATATTCCCCAGACAGGTTGTAGAGCATGGTGGAAATGCTGAACGCTACCGTGATAATCAGGGTGATTCCGGCTCTGGTAAGGATAGTGTTGAACAGTTTCGTAATGGCACGTTTTGACATCCCCTCAAAAGAGGGAACCATGCTAAGGAGGAAGCTCACAGGCAGGAACATGGCGTAGATGATAAAAAGCACCTGTGAGAAAATCATTATCCCCGTGAGCAGGAATACAAAAATGGAGATACCGATATTGAACATGAACAGGAAGAAGACGGTTCCCAAGCGGTTGATGGTCTTTGTGATGGTAAGGTTGGTATTTTCCCTGTCTTCGATTTCCTCCACTACGATTTCTTCCCTGTCCTGCCCGTTGTTTTCGTCTGGGCTGGTTGATAGCAGGCTTTCCACACGGTCAGACCCAATGCTTTCCACATCCGAGTTGCCGTATTGCAGCAGGAGCCACGGCTGCTTGACCTGAATGGAAAACAGGCTGTCCCGTATCAAATCCACGCTGTCTTTTCCTTGACTTTCCGAGTTCGGCAGCACAATCTTTGTACCAAGGGTCAGGCTGGCATTGCTGATGTCTGCGGAAAATTCATTGATTTTCCCGATATAATCAGGGGCATAGGCGATAAAGGCAGCGGACAGCACGAACACCACCACGAAATTGACAACGGCATGGATGGCTTTTGTGGTTTCCCGTTTGATAAGCCCTGTGTAGGCAACGTAAATCCCCACCACCAGAATGAGAATCAGCAGGAACCCGATATAAAATCCCTCCGAGGACAAGCCGCCTGTGGTAACGCCTGCAAGGGTCTGCATATTTTTCCCAATGGAATCCGCCGTAGAGGAAATGAAGTCCAGCGAGTAGGCTTCCTGAATCAGATACCCCGTGGCGTTGGAAAGGTACAGGCTGATTGTCCAGATAAAATTTGTGATGGCATACAGCCCGTACATCACCTGTTTTCCGATACCGTCCAGCCAGTTCCACGGGAGCCAGTCCCATCCGCTGTCCACATAAAAATCAAGCTGGTAGTTGTCCAGAGGATATTTGCTGTATTCGTTGGCAGCGTCCACCGTATCATCCACCAGTCCGGCAGCGTGGGCGGCTGTGCCGAAGACTGCAAGCAGCAGGAGGATGAGCAGGAGTGCCAGAAGCACTTTTCCTGCTATACTCCCGATTTTTTTTAAAGAGTTTTCTCCCTTTGTCCGGCAAGGGACAAGGGCTGTCCCCTGCTGGATGGGCTTTCTTATCTTCATTCCTCCACCTCTTTTCTTACGGGCGGTCTAGTATCAAAGGCATGGAACAGGTCTTCAAAGATAGGATGGAACTGTATCACTCCCACACGCCCGTACAAATCACTGATAAGGCACTGCCCGTTTTCCAAGTCACGGAGCCGCTTCTGGTTGTTTTCATCTTCGGAATCCACCCCGAAAAAGGCGAGGGTCTTCTTGATTTCGTTGATGTCTGTGGAACGGAACGCAAACTTCAAGCCCAGATTGTTTTTCAGCTTTTCATCCAGCAAATCGTCCGTGTTCTGTGTCACAAAGTAAACGCCTGCGTTCATGGCACGTCCGGCACGAACCAGCTTCATAGAGAGGGTCTTGCCCTGTGCTACCTGTAAAAAGCTCCATGCTTCGTCCAAATCCACAATCTTAAACACGCTGCGGTCTGTATGGATGAAGTCGAGGGCAAAGGTACTGATTACAATGAGCATTGCCACGGAAAGCAGCTCCATTGTGGTGTATTCTTCAAACGAGGTTTCCTTATCCGGCAGCACCAAATCCGCCACCTGAATGATGTTGAGCTGCTTTTCAAGGCTGATGGACTGTGTGACATCCCCATCCGAAAAGAGCAGGTGTGCAAAGTCATAGTCCGTAAAGGATTCGATATGGTCGGCTATGCTGGTGCTGATGGTGGTTCCCTCCGCCCGAAGTTCCTCAATCACTTTGAAAAGCCCCCGTTCCTCACTGTTTGTCACTGCACGAATAGCTTTCCGAAGAACAGGGAACTTTTCCCCGTCACGGCTGGAAATGCCCGTTAAAAAGGTCAGGATGTCGATTGCCAGTGATTCGGAATCCTTTGGGTTCTCCATAATCACATACGGGTCAAGTAAGCCCCTGTTCTGTTCCTCCGAAGTCAGGTTTACGATATTGATTTCATGGGCGATTTCCGGCAGGGTTTCTTTCCAGCGTCCCCGTTCCGCTTTCGGGTCAACAATGAGTGCCTGTGCCCCAAATAATACGGAATAATAGACAATCATGTTGTTGCTGAATGATTTTCCACCGCCGAGGGAGCCGACAAAAGCGGCAGCAAGGGCGTTGGTGACGGAGCCTTTTACCCCTTGACTGGCAAGGGCAGGCTTTAAGTACACGTTTCTTCCTGTATCAAGGCTGTACCCGATATAAATACCCTCCGTTTCCCCCAACATCTGGGTTGCCCCGAAGCCAAGACCAGCGAGGAAGTCGCTGGTGACATACTGGATGTAATCGTTCAGATACCGTTTGCTGGCAGGGAGAAATTCCCCATGCAGCCCCAGCATATCCCCAAAGGGGCGAACCAGCTTCACGTTCAAATCGTCATAAAAATCTTTCACCTCATTGCAGCGGCGTTTCAGTTCTTCCAAGTCGGGAGCCGTCACACGCACCACATAGGACAGCTTATACATGGATTCCTTGCTCTGGTCTAAGGTGGATTCCAGCTCATTTACGCTGTCTAAAGCGTCCACCACGTTTGTACTGGTTTCACTGTCATTCTGCCATGCGTGGTTGTCCAAATCTTTCAGCTCTTTTTTCTTGTTCCGCACCGTGGAGAGGGCTTTCCGGTTTGTCACAATCTCCACATTCATAGAGGTATCAATGGGAAAAGTGAATTGCTGCTGTTGATAGTAAAAGATTTCCGAGGATGGGAAGTCCAGTTCCCCCACAATGCTGTTGATGGTGAAGTAGGCGGCATAAACCGTCCCGTCTTCCTGTTCGATTTTCAGATACCGCTGGTTTTCCTCTATCAGACAACGGGTGGGTTTGATGAGGTCATAGTATTTCACCAGCGTTTCCTCCTGAAACCGCTTCTTCGGCAGGTAATACTCATAATCTTCGTAGGCGGTTCCGGTCTGCCCGTATAAATGCTCAATCAGATAGCCAAAATCGTCCTTGTTAAGCCGCCGGACTTTGAAGCGGCGTGAGATTTTATTTTCCAGCAGTTTTTCCATCTTCTGAAACCGCCAGATTTCCTCATTGCTCATGGAAACAAAATCCCCCATGAGCTTGTGGTTGACTTCATGGAGGAAATCGGAAACGGCGGTCTTTGCTTCCCTGCGGAACTGTTTCATGGTGACTTCCTGCTCATTGACAAGCAGCTTGAAGCCGATAAAAAAGCGGTAGTCCACCTGATTTTCCCCTATCATGGAAATCAGGGCTTCGGTCTGTGCGTCAATCTTTGCACAGGCAACGTCCTTTAACTTGCCTGTCACTTCCTGTTTGGAGCGTTCCTGTGCCGCCCGTATGCTGGATTCGGTGCTGATTTGCAGGGCGTGAATCTTCCCGTCCCTGTTCTGGGCGATAAGCTGCCGGAACGAATCGTGTACCTGATATTTCTGTTCGGGGCTTAAAAAGGAATAGTTGTAGGGAAGCAGCTCATAGTAAGCAAAGCACTCCCCGTCATGGTTGAACACAAGGTTATTTTCGATATACTTAATCGGATATGCCATAAATATCACTCCTTACTGCCGTGATGGGCTGTGCCGGATATTCCTTTTCCAGCTTCACGGGCTTTCCTGCATAGGTCAGTTTCGGGCGTACCAGATATGCCAGTACGGATTTCAGGAAGCCGTAAGGCTTCTTCCCGTCAAAGGTCTTCTGGCACATGAACCAAGTGAGGGCAAAGGGTACGCCGAAGTATTTCAAAAATGCCCCGTCAATGAATGAAAGGGGAGGGAGGTTCCCTAAGAGCATCACTGCAAACACCGATACCACGAACCACGCCATCTGTGTGAACGTGATGGGGAATGGCAGCTTAAAATCATTGATGGAATAGAGTACCTTTTCCACCGACCAGATACTGGTATAGCTTCGTATTTTCTTCATGTTGTCCGTCCTTTCTAAAAGATGGGGCAGCAAAAGCCTCCCCTGAATAAAAAAATCCGCCTGTATTTCCTGAAAGAGATACAGACGGGTCTACCGTAAGATTTCATATACGCCGTGGTTCGTGATAACAAAGGTTCCCTCCAATTCCATGTCACGCCCATAGGCTGCATAGTCGATATAGTTTTGTAAGTGTGCCGGAAGTTCGCCAAGCTGTCCGCTTTCTTCCAGATAGTAGCGAGCCACATCCGCCATATCATCACAGCCGGAATGGCAGAGAATATCATCTTCATGCTCACAGAGTTCTTCAATACTGCCAAAGTAGGATTGCAGCTCTGATAGTTCCTCCTGAATGTATTCCGGTAAGTCCTCCACCATTTCACACAGGCGGTTGATTTCCTCAATGGGGGTATATTCGTCAATCTCAAAGGGCAGCTCATAGTCATGGATGGCGTATTCCTCATATTCATCATTCAAACCGATACGTTCCTTGACTTCCTCAAAATCCACAGGCGGCGTGAACCATGCCCCTACCAGTTCGCCCTCATTGTATTTGCCTAAGTTGGCAATGTAAATCCGCATTTCTTCCAAGTTCCTCCACCTCCTTTTAGCGGTAATAAAAGATACCATTGTCCGTAAACAGGTAGTTTTCGCTGGTTTCCAGTTCCCGACCAATGGCAGCGTAGTCGATATGGTTCAACAGGTCTGGATGTACTTCTCCAAATAGCTGTACCTCCTGCACCAGATAACGGGCGAGGGATTCCCCATCCTGCACTGGATAACAGCGTATCTGGTCTTTGTGGTCGATAAATTCCGTAAAGCTGGGAAACCACCGCTTTTGTACCACATCCATTTCATAATAGAGGGGCGTTCCCTGCATTTCCTGTATCATCCGGCAAAGGGCGTTGATTTCCCAGAGCCTTGTGTTGCCCTCCAATGGAAACGGCAGCTCATAGTCTTCAATTTCGATTTCTTCCTCACTCTGAACTCCAAGACGTTCCCTGATTTCTTCAAAATCCACAGGACAGGAAAACCACGCCCCAGGATATTCCTCAAAATCTTCATGGTAAAACCTTGTGGTGTTCAGGATGTAGATTTTCATTTCCTCAATCAGTATCACGTCCTTTCTCTGTCAGGTTTTTGGGGAGTTACGCTCCCCAAGCCCCTAGTGGACTTCCGCCATGAAGCAATCAGAGCTTGCTCCATAACGGAAGTGTAACAAGGGTTTCCTATGCACCGATAATCTTATTGAACAGTTCCAGTAAGATGTCCTTTACACCGTCCGCATTGAAGACCAGACCGACCGCTACAAGGGACACCACCAGAAAACCGATAAGTTTGGAAAATTCCCTCTTAAATCCGAGGTACAGTCCAATCACCACGATTGCCAGCAGCACAAGGGACTGGGCGTTGGATAAAAACCAGTTGTAAAGATTCTGTCCGAAATTCATAAAAGCTCCTTTCTTTCCTGTAAGATTCCTTATGTTTCAAGATTGCCGCCGTTAAAGCACCACCTCCTTTGCAGCGGCGGCTTGCTGCTTCAGGATTTTTTCGTGCTTCTCCGTCAGCTTTGCATGGGTGATGATGTCATGGACAATCTGGGTGTGGTTCATCTTATCCAGACGGAGAGCCAGCTTTAACGTGGGTGCTACCTGATGGGAGAGCCAGTGCAGGGTGCGTTCAAAGGAATAGGGTTCCGGTTTGGTTGTCAGTTTCAGGCTTCCCCTGTGTTCCCCCATAAACCACGCCCATTCCTCATTGATACGCCAGTCAGAACGGGGCTTTGCATTGTCCCTGTCCACGAACCGGACATAGCGGTTGATGATTTGAAAGGCTGTCCGTTCTGGATTGTCATGTTCTAACAGGTCACGGATGGCGTAAAAGGCACGCTCATTTTTCAGCCGGATTTCAAAGCGGTTCTTTACCTCTGCGTCTTCAATGGGAATATCGTGCTTTTTGTACTGCTCATAGTCCTTTTCGTAAATGCAGAAGTACACCTCACTTTGGAGGGAGCCGATATACAGGGTGTTCCCCATACATTCTTTTTCCTCACGCCGTACCAGTTCGCCGCTGCGGTAGCTTTTGAAGCTGCGGAAGACCGAGATACATTCCTCATTCCGGCACTTCTCTGTCAGATGGGGAATGTTCAGGATTCCCGTTTTGTCATTGATGGCGAGGTCAAGCCGCTTCATCACGCCGTCCTCCATGAGAACATCCATGAAAAACTCATACCAGCTCCGTTCCTGTGCCAGCAGATAGCTTTCAAACTGGCGGCAGCCACGCCCTTTCAGTTCCAGCAGCACCCCTTTTTCCAGTTCCGGCGATACCAGAACGAAAATATCCCCCAGATAGTAATGCTCTGTGTAAGAATAGAAGCCGTAGTCTTCATGGATAAAGTAGGGGAGCTTTAGCCGCAGCACGTCTTCCACGATATGCTTCACATCCGTAGTGGGAAAACGAATCCGCACATAGTCAAAGAGCATTTCAAGGGGAGCGTCTGGATTGAAGCGTTCCAGAGCTTCCGTGATGGCTTCCTGTAATGCTTCGGATGGGTGAGCCTTGCCCGTTTCAATATCGCTCAGGTACGGACGGGTGATTCCGGCAGCTAAGGCAAGTTTCTGTTGTGAGATACCGTAAACTTCCCGTTTCTCTTTGATGTCCCGTACCCATGTTTCTTCATTCAGTGAAAATCCCTCCTGTCTAAAAAAGCGTATGTCAACTTTCAGAGCCTTGTTGACATACGCCGGATATGGGGAAAATCCCTTGTGTACCGTGGGATTCTGCCCTGTTGTTTGGTTGTTGCCTGTCGATTTGTACCCCTCTGTTAGATACGAGGGGTTCATGCTGGCGTGCCTTGCGGCACACCAGCAACAGCAGGTCAGTCCGTTTCTGCGGCTTTCGCTTCGCACGCCGCCTGCACTCCCTGCCTGCTGTCTGTGAGCTTTTTTATTTCTTTGAGGAAATCGTGTCCTTTTGGCACAAGGGGCGTGTAAAACTCCGAGATAACGCTGGTTCCCACATCCACATAGCCACGCCCTTTTATCTGCTTGAGGAAGAAGTCCTTTGTGGTTTCCCCGAACATCATCCCATAGCCCATTTCCGACATCCGCCCCAGAGCCACACGGAAATTGAACTGGTCACGGATTCCGTCCCCCAGATACTTTGCGTCTGGACGCTGGCAGGCGAGAATCAGGAAGAAGCCAGCCTGCCGCCCAAGCATAACGATTTGTTTTAACTTGTTGAGGACGGCGGCGTTTTCTTTTGTGCCGAGCATTTCCATAAATGCCACATATTCATCAAAGATAAGGAAATGTGCCGGAAGTCCCAAGTAAGCGTAATTTTCCCCTGTCCGGTAATTCTCCATGAGCTTCATGTCTTCGCTGCGTTTCATCATTTCTTCATAGAAACGGTCAATGCAGGCGAGCATATCTTCCTTTTTGTAGTACACATCCGGCATAACCGCCTGTAAATCCGCAAGGTCAGCGTTCTTTGGGTCTAACACGAACAGGACGGCGTTAGTGCGGAGCAGGGCTTCAATGAGGGTCAGGATGAAGTAGGTCTTTCCGCCGCCGGTTCCTCCGGCAATGAGCATATGGGGGAGCTTATCATACTCCCACCAGACATTTTCCATGAGCCGGAGCCTGCCGTCCTTTGCCTGTACGTCCTCAATGGAGATACGGTTGGCAATGGTATCATAGAGCAGGGTGTACTCCACATAGGAATCCTTTAATTCCTTATCCGTCAGCTCACAGTACAAGCCGCTTTCCAGCTTTTTCTCCAAGTTTAAGAGCTGTTCCTGATATTTCCCTAAGGTGATTTCCACACGGATATGGAGCAAGCCCTGTTTCATCCGGTAGTAGATTTTGGGAAAGTAAGTGATGGTTTCTTTGGAACGGCTGGAAGACAAGTCCTTGAAAAAAGCGTTCTCCTTTCTCTGCTCTGATTCATACCACTTGTTTTCCAATACCATCCTTGCCAGCTTTTGGCGGTGGATGAGCTGCTTTACTTCATCCCTGCGGTATCGCCAGAACAGAAGAACTGCTGTAAGGCACACCATTCCTGCCACGCCCATACTGAATAACAGGTAAGGGATGTTTACATCCTGTATTATCTGGGAGAGGGACACTTCCTGCCAGTTGGTTCCGGCAATCTGCCGGATATGAAACAGCAGGACAACCAGCAGGAAGACAGGGAACAGGGCGGCAAGGGCAGTATGGGACACAAGGTCTTTATCCGTGGGGCGGATACGTTTTCCACGGGGAAAAAGCTGCTTCATGGGAACAATCCTCCTTTCGCTTTTTTATGTTCCTGTTATTTTACAGGGGGAGCGTCTTTCTTCGGTGGCTGCGGATTCATGGCAGCCCCTTTTTTCAGGACAATATCCTCTGCCTTGATGTACCAGTCCACCTCTGCTCCCTGAAAGGTAGCCGTTGCCACGGTATCTGCCACTGGATTGATAAGTTCCACCTCTGCGTTGTAATCGAACTCCTTTAACGGCACGCTGGCAGGGATGGAAACCTGAATCATACGCCCCTGTCCTCTGGATTTTAAGTCATAGGTACGCTCCTTGATTTCTTCTGATACCGAGCCGTCTTCATTCTGGAGGTGAACCTCACGGCGGAGGGCAGAAAATTTCAATGCCCCGAATGTTGCTTCCTTGTCAATCACGATTCCGTTTGCTAATCTCATAGTCTGATGTCCTCCTTTTCCTTACGCTTTTACCATATCGTCAGCGTGCAAAATGTAGTTGGTAAAGCCCCTTGTGCCGATTTTATAGCCCTCTGCGGTGATACGGGGATTGACGAGCTTTACACGTTCTTCAAAGTCAAAATGTTTCTCTCCGGCTTCGGCAGGGAGGATAACCACAATATCATCCGCCCTCTGCACGTCTGAATAAAGATTGAAGCTGCGGGAGAGTACCGCCATGCGTCCGTTGATTCTTCTTTGTTCTGTTTTGTCTTCTCCGGCAAACTCTAAGTTGCCGAATGTCTTTTCCATGTTGGGGATAACGAATTTTAATTCCATATAGATGTACCTGTCCTTTCTGAATGTTGTGTTTGATAGTTGGTTTTGGGTTCTGGTCTGGAAGCGGAGGGGAACGCTCCGGCGGTGGTGATTTCTTCGTGGTATCACATCCTTTCTGGGACTATTGAAGAAATTACAGGGTTGTGATATTATCTAGGTGTTAAAAATTAAATAGTCATGGTTAGGATTGTTAGCTTGCGTTTTTTCATGTAGCTCTGTCATGTACTCCCAACAACTTAAAAGTAGATTTCAGTGGAGATTTATAATATCAGGAGGTACGCTTATGACAATAATAACAACTGTAAAAAGCATTATGGTGGGCGACGGAATTTCTGGGAATTTTTGCTAAAATGTGCAGGGGCAATGGAAAAAATTACGGCTGGCATGACATGAAGAATCCGGGAGGGTCAAATCTCCAATTCCCATCGGGGCTGTTTTCAGCCCCATTTAATTTTGAAACAAAAAATAGACGCTCATTGTTGAACGTCTATTTTTGGATGATATTGAGGTTTGCTGGTCTATCTTATAAATCTGAATGTACTTCGATTGCATTTTTATTGCATTTTTTATTTTTTTTCATATAGATTTTAGTGGTTGATAGTTCCTGAAAATGCCTTAAAATCAATGATTTTCACTTGTATGGCATACTGTCTGTCTGGAGTTTGAGTAAGGTAAATGTTCTCGTCCCACTAAGACCCATCCAAGTGTCCAGGTGAAAAAGAACATAAAAAACATGAAGCAGAGTCAGATGAATTTCAAAGAAATTCGTCTGGTCCTGCTTCTTTTTTTGCAGCTGCATCCACTCCATGCATCCCATTCCCAAGCCCTCCCAAGCTCCTTCTTCAATCTCGAAAACAACCGGGAAAGTAAGAAAAAGACTTGGTTTATACTTAGATGGGAAGATGGGGAGGGAGGAAAGCAGAAGAGGCTTGGAATTTTCTCGTCCCGGAAGGTCGATTTTCGGGTAGATAAGAGGTTGATTTGAACATTGACAAAAAATTAAAAGATTGATATCATATACATATACAATATAGAGAA
>OHBK01000455.1_pt1 | contig 12872 bp, 9 predicted proteins | sample 1577371 | NCBI WGS metagenome assembly OHBK01 (sample SAMEA3879555, study PRJEB24766) | human gut metagenome | biome: human-associated habitat; feature: feces | place: USA | collected 1985/1987
CTTCGCAGTTATGCCTGCGGCAAAACAGGGGATTTTGGCAGGTGTTATCTTGGGTGTTGGCCGTGCCATTGGGGAAACCATGGCGGTTATCATGGTTGCCAGCAACAACACGGTAATGCCAAAGAGCATCTTCAGCGGCGTACGTACATTGACAGCAAATATCGTAATGGAAATGGGTTACGCAACAGACCTGCATCGAGAGGCACTGTTGGGTACCGGCGTAGTCCTGTTCGTATTCATTTTGATTATTAACTTGTCCTTCTCCGCATTGAAAAGGAGGAATCATTGATGGAAGCAATAAATAAAGAATCAGCTTTACAGAGACTGAAAAGCTATCGCAAACATCCGCTTTCCGCAATCCTGTTTTTACTGGTTGTGATTTCAGCGGTGATTACATTAACCGTATTGATTGCACTGATTGCTTATATTCTGATTAAAGGGATTCCCAATCTGAGTCCTGAACTTTTTGAATGGGAATATACAACTGAGAACGTTTCTATGATGCCGGCAATCATCAATACACTGATTATTACAGCATTATCTTTGCTGTTTGCACTGCCAGTAGGTATTTGCTCCGCCATTTACCTGGTAGAATATGCAAAACGTGGGAATAAGCTAGTTTCCATTGTGCGTATTACAACAGAAACACTGTCAGGTATTCCTTCCATTGTATATGGTTTGTTTGGTATGCTGTTCTTCGTTACTTATTTGAAATGGGGCTATTCCTTACTTGCCGGCGCCTGTACTGTTGCGATCATGATTTTACCTCTTATCATGCGCACGACAGAAGAAGCATTAAAAGCGATCCCTGACAGCTACCGTGAAGGCAGTTATGGCTTAGGGGCAGGCAAGCTGCGGACCGTTTTTGCCGTAGTTCTGCCTTCAGCGGTTCCCGGTATTCTGGCGGGCGTTATTCTTTCCATTGGCAGAATCGTAGGCGAAACGGCAGCGCTTATTTATACAGCCGGTACGGTGGCGGCACTTCCTGACGGGGTGCTGTCGTCAGGACGAACTCTGGCAGTACATATGTATGTGCTGGCCAGCGAGGGTTTGTACATGAAACAGGCTTATGCGACGGCTGTAATTTTAGTTGTGATCGTTGTTGCTATCAACGCTCTGTCGAGCAGACTGGCAAAACAATTGATGAAGGGAAAATAATATGGATACGAAAATAGCTATTGAAACTTTGGATTTATATTACAGTGAATTCCATGCGCTAAAAAATATCAATATGCGGATACCGGAAAAAGAGATTACTGCATTTATAGGTCCTTCTGGCTGTGGCAAATCAACACTGCTGAAATCTTTGAATAGAATGAACGATCTTATCGAAGGCTGCCGTATTACAGGCAGGGTTTTGCTGGACAATGATGACATTTATGCCAATGACGATGTTAATTTGCTGCGTAAACGTGTGGGCATGGTTTTTCAAAAGCCGAATCCTTTTCCGATGAGTGTGTATGATAATATTGCTTTCGGACCTCGAACACATGGCGTCAAAGGCAAAGCTAAGCTGGATGATATGGTGGAGGAGGCTTTGCGTAAGGCGGCAATCTGGGATGAAGTCAAGGACAGGCTTGATAAAAGCGCTTTGAGTTTTTCTGGTGGTCAGCAGCAGCGGCTCTGCATTGCCCGCGCGCTGGCGGTACAACCGGAGGTTTTGTTAATGGACGAGCCTACTTCGGCACTGGACCCGATTTCGACCCTGAAAATAGAAGATTTGGCATTGGAATTGAAGCAAAATTATACTATCGTGATTGTAACGCATAATATGCAGCAGGCGGTGCGTATTTCTGATAAAACAGCCTTTTTTCTTTTGGGTGAAGTGGTAGAGTTCAACGATACTGATAGTTTGTTCTCGAACCCGCAGGAGAAAAAGACTGAAGATTATATTACAGGGAGGTTTGGCTGATGGTAAGGAGCAGATTTGCGGCTCAGATGGAGCTTTTGAACACAGAACTGATCGTAATGGGCACTTTGTGCGAGAATGCTTTGGAGCATGTGATGCAGGCTTTGCAGGAAGATAATGATGCTTTGAACAGAGAAATTATTATTTTAGGCAAACGCACAGAGGAAAAAGAGCGGGAAGTAGAGAATATTTGTATAAATCTGCTTTTGAAGCAGCAGCCTGTCGCTTCTGATTTGCGTCAGATTTCAGCGGCGCTGAAAATGATTACGGATTTGAGCCGTATCGGTGAACAGGCGGGCAATATTGCTGAGATTTTAGGCAAGGCTGAATTTGGCAGGGATTACGATACAACGCTTTTGCAGCAAATGGCGACAGCGGCGAAAAAGATGGTCAGTACCAGTCTGGACGCTTTTGTGAAGGGCGATCTGCGCCTGGCTCAGCAGGTAGAGCGTGACGATGATGTCGTTGACGAATTGTTCAGCAGGGCAAAAAAAGAATTGATCCAGGTCATACGCAGCACGCAGGATAGCGGAGAGCAGGCTATTGATTACCTGATGATCGCCAAGTATTTTGAAAAAATCGGCGACCATGCGGTAAACATTTCCCAATGGGTGCTGTTTATGATTACAGGAGCACATGAGGAGGATACTGTGCATGATCTTTTGCGTGGAGGACGATCCTAATATTCGTGAATTAGAAGTTTATACATTGCAGTCAGTTGGTTTTAAAGCTCTGGGCATAGGCAGCGGTGATGAGTTGTTCAAAGCGCTGGAATGCGGCAAGCCGACTCTGATTCTGCTGGACATCATGCTCCCGGGTGAAGATGGCCTTAGTCTGCTGAAGCGGCTGCGCAGCGATAAACGGACCGCACAGGTGCCGGTGATCATGGCAACAGCCAAAGGCTCAGAATTCGACAAAGTTCATGGTCTTGATAATGGGGCTGATGATTATATAGCCAAACCTTTCGGCATGATGGAAATGGTGTCGCGGGTCAAAGCCGTACTGCGGCGTTATAAGCAGGAGGATAAGCAGAGCAGGCTTACTGCCGGCGAGTTGGTAATGGAGATCGATAAACACCGCGTGATGGCCGGTAGTCAGGAGGTAGTTCTGACATTTAAGGAATTTGAGCTTTTACATAAGCTGTTAGAGCGGCCGGGACAGGTTTTTACGCGCGAACAGCTTTTAACTGATATCTGGGGTTATGATTTTGCCGGCGAGACACGTACTGTCGATGTTCATGTGCGTACGCTGCGGCTGAAACTGGGCGAAGCAGGAGCATTGGTAGAAACTGTACGCGGCGTCGGTTATCGTATAGGAGCTGGCTATGAGAAATAAAATTTTCAGCGGTCTGCTGTTTTTGTCAACGGCGGCTGTTATCATTGCTTCCGTGCTGATTGCGGTTATTATGTACCAGGGGTCGATGACCACAATGCAGCGTGATTTGAGACAGGAAGCAACTTTTATAAAAATGGGTCTGGAACAGAGCGGGAAAAGCTATCTGCAGGCATTGACCATGGAAAGCGGTAAGCTGACTCGTGTTACTTTGATTGCTCCTGACGGCAGGGTCATCTATGACAATCATGTGGCAGCCGAAAAAATGCTCAATCATAAAGATCGTGAGGAAGTACAGGAAGCGTTAGCAAGTGGAATTGGTTTGGCCGAGCGTATGAGCGATACTCTGTCAGAAAAAACTTTTTATTTTGCGCTGCGGCTGGATAATGGTGATATACTGCGTGTTGCAAGAACGACAGACTCTGTTTTTGCGACGGTGGCCGGCAGTATTCCCTATATGATCGCGGTAGTGCTGGTGGTGGCTTTGGTGGCTATGCTTCTGGCACGGCGGATTACTGATAAAATGGTTTTACCGCTGGATCAGGTGGATCTGGAAAACCCACTGGAAAATGATACTTATGATGAACTGGCACCGTTTTTAACACGGATCGCCCAGCAGCAGAGGCAGGTTTCAGAAGGCTTAAAGCAGCTGCGGCAGAAGCAGAATGAACTGGCGGCTATTACTCAGAGTATGAATGAGGGTCTGATCCTTTTGAATGACCGGCAGAATATTTTATCGATCAACGACAGTGCCGCCAAATTATTTGGTTTGCAGGATCATGAAGTCGTTGGTAAAAATATTCTGACTTTGGAGCGAGGCCAGGAAGTGCAGGAGCTGCTGCAGAAGGTAGCTGTGGGCGGCAGCGGTGAAAGTCTGTATCAGAAGGACGGGCGCTTTTATCAGCTATGCGGCAGCAGTGTTGGCGGTAAAGGCAGCGTATTGCTGATTTTTGATGTTACTGAAAAGCGTGCAGCAGAAACACTGCGGCGTGAGTTTTCTGCAAATGTTTCGCATGAACTGAAAACACCGCTGCAGTCGATTTTGGGTTATGCTGAGATTATGAAAAACGGGTTAGTTCAGGAAGGAGATAAGCAGCGCTTTCTGGAAAAAATCTACAGTGAGGCCGGGCATCTGATTGTGCTTATCGATAATATTATGAAACTGTCGCGTTTAGACGAGTCGGCGAATAATATGAACAACCTGGAAATTATCGAATTGAAAAAGCTGGCTGAAGGTACAGTTCAGCGTCTGCAGGAACAGGCTGCCGGAAAAAATGTCGCAATAAGCGTCAGTGGCTGTGAAGCTGAGGTAGAAGGAGTACCTGCAGTTTTGAGCGAGGTTATTTATAACCTTATTGACAACGGGATCAAGTATAATCGTGAAAACGGCAGCGTTGAGATTACAGTAGCCGTAATTCCCGGTGAAGCAGTACTGACATTTAAGGATACCGGCTGCGGTATCGGCAGTGCTGATAAAGAGCGGGTTTTTGAACGCTTTTACAGGGTTGATAAAAGTCACTTTAAAGAAACCGGCGGCACAGGTTTGGGACTTTCCATAGTCAAGCATGGGGTGATGTTCCATAAAGGTCGCATTGAGCTGGAAAGTGAACTGGACAAAGGGACTACTATAAAAATCTTTTTGCCGCGGAAATAATTTAAACACCCTCCACCAATAATTATTTGATGGAGGGTGTTTTGTTTTTATTGTAAAATTAATAATAAAACTTATATTTAATTGCTCAAAAGATATAATTTTGTTAAAATGAATATAAATATTAAAAACATAATAAACAAGCTTGATTGACAGGAAAGATAAGGTAGCAATTTTCATATGAAGCTTCTTAAAAGTACTTTTGTTTGGTTAGCGATAATAATATCTATTTGTGCCTGTGTGACTGCAAATGCTGCAGAAACACAGGCTAAAAAAGTTTTAAAGGTGGCATTCCCTGAAACACGCGGTATATGTGAGACATACGCAGATGGCACACGTGGCGGTGTTGTCTATGAATGGTTAGTTGAAATCGCTAAATATACAGGTTGGGAATATGAGTTTATTGGAGATTCCATTAGCCAGTCAATAAAAAATATGGAACATAATAAATATGATCTTATGGGTGCTGTGTTAAAGTCACCTGGATTTGGTGAAAACCTGTATTATCCTGAACATCTGATGGGTTATAGCTACAGTTTGCTGATTTATAACAAAAATGACCAGAATATCAAGGGATTTGATATCAAAAGTCTGGAAGGGAAAACGATTGGTGTTTTTGCCAAGGCTACTGATAAAATAAAGCGCTTAAATAATGTTTTAGAATTCAATGATATAAAAAGCGATATCAAATATTACGGTACTTCTGATGAATTTGAAAGTTCTTTGGATAATGGTGAAGTGGAGCTGCTTTTAGTAAGCGATCTTTTTAACAAGCTGGCTGATTATAATGTCGCATTGCGTTTTAATTCTGAACCTTGTTATATCGTTGCCAGGAAGGACGATCCGGAAACAAGTGCGCAGCTGAATGAAGCTATAAAAAAGATTTATGCAGTCAATCCGAATTTTGGCGAAGCCCTGTTTCAAAAATATTTTCCTGTCAATTACAGTAACACTGCTGTATTCTCAGAACAGGAAAGTACGTTTATACATAAAAATGGCCCATTTAAGGTAGCTGTAGTAAAAAACAATTATCCTTTTTATTATATTAAGGATGGTGAACCTAAAGGTATCGTTCCTGAAATTTTTGCATTGATTGCTGCTCAGATCGGAGCGGAGTTTGAGTATATAACGGCTGCTTCCTATGGGCAGACTTTGGAATTGGTCAAAAGCGGTCAGGCAGATATCCTTGGTTATTATATCAATGAAAATGACGCCTTTAATCCTGATGGTTTAAATATCACCAAAAATTATATGATGCTTAATTCTATAATCATGCGTAATAAGTATACACCTTTCCCAAATGATAAAAATATTGCTGCAGTCATAAACGGCAGCTGTGCATCGCGTAATATCAAACATACAGACGTTGCGCATTTTGATACATATGAAGAATGTCTGAATGCAGTAGATTCGGGAGAAGCTTCTTATAGCAGAATACCTGTCGTTGTTTTGGAAGATCTGTATATGAGTGATTATTATACTAATATCATTCCTGTTATAGAGAGTCCTGAGATATATTTGTCTTTGGGGGTCAGCAGCAGTAATGATATACAGCTGTATTCTATTTTGAATAAAAGTCTGGTCAACCTGACCAATGAGCAGACTGCGCAGGTTTTATCCAATAATACCTTGATGTCTGGCAAGAAAGAAATGTCTTTCAAGGCTTTGGTTTATTCTAATCCGGTCATATTTTCTCTGATCATAATTGGGTTTATTTTACTTGTGGTAACGATTGTTTTTATGTATTTTTGGTTTAAAATGAAAAATCAGGTCATTTATTTTAAAATGAAAAAAGTAGAAAACATCAGCAAGGTGCGTTCAGAGTTCCTTTCCAGGATGTCACATGAAATAAGAACTCCTTTGAATGCAATCATCGGATTGGCTAATCTGATGCGGCTTTCCGGTGAAGGGGATCCTGTGACGCAGAAAAATATTTCCAAAATTGATTCTTCTGCTAAATTTTTATTATCGATCGTCAATGATATCCTTGATATGTCAAAAATAGAAAGCGGCAAGATCCAGATCGAAAGCAGACCTTTTTCTATGGATAATCTGCTGCGGCAGCTGAGCAATATTTTTCTGGTGATGGCGGAAGAGAGGAAAATCAAATTACAGTTTAAATGCTGTTTTACACATAAAAATTTTGTTGGAGATGAGCTGCGTTTAAAGCAGGTTCTTATTAATTTGCTCTCCAATGCCCATAAATTTACAGAAAACAATGGCGAGATAACGGTAACGGTTCTGGAAAGTGCTGCTGAAGAAGGGGTTTCTGAGCTGCGTTTCAGTGTTTGTGATACAGGCATTGGTATTCCTGAAACAGATTTGGAACGTATTTTTGGATCGTTTGAGCAGGTCTTCCGAAAAAGCCGCAGCAATCAGCAGGGAACTGGGTTGGGGCTGGCTATCAGCCGCAATTTGGTAGAATTGATGGGCGGTATTTTAAGTGTACGCAGTGAGGTTGAAAAAGGTTCTGAATTTTTCTTTACTATCAAGCTGCCTGTTTACGAAAAACAGTTTGATGAAATCCTGGAGAATAATAACGAAGTCAGACTACATAGTTATTTAGCGGGTAAAAATATTTTGTTGGCAGAAGATAATGATCTTAATGCCGAGATTGCCGTAACGATGTTGGAAATGCAGGGGGTACATGTTGAACGCGTTGTAAACGGACAGCAGGCTGTAGACAGGTTTCAGGAAACTTTACCAGGCACTTATGACCTGATTTTAATGGATCTGCAGATGCCGGTAAAGGGCGGGCTTGAAGCTGCTGCAGAGATCAGGTCTTTGAGCAGGGACGACGCACAGGAAATACCAGTTATCGCTATGACGGCCAATACGCTGCAGGAAGATCGTGAGAAAGCGCTGGCTGCGGGAATGAATGCTTTTATTCCCAAGCCGTTCGATGTGGAACAATTGTATAAAAGTATTGAAAAGTTTCTGCATTAGCTGATAGTATTTGCTGAAGTCATAACAAAAGAAACTTTTATCAAGGAGAGGTTGCTTTGCAGCAAAAAAAATTGTGTTTCTTGGCTATATTTTACCTGGTGCTTTTCTCAATGAAAACCGCGGCTGCAGCGGGTGAAGCGGAATTTTATTTAGAGCCGATGATAGTTACGGCTGCGCGTTATGACAACAGTGCAGGTAAACCAGGTTACTATAAAGTTGATGAAAAGAAGCTGGAAAACGGCAATTATGATAATGCTTTGGATGTGATTAAGCAACTGCCGGGCGTTACTTTGATGGCAAGGGGCGCCAGCGGTGGTATGAATGCCTATAGTAAGATTTTGCTGAATGGTTCTGACCGTTATTTGGTAATTATTGACGGTGTGCGTTCTAACTGGAACGGCAGCAGTTATAATGATTTTGATTTCAGCGTACTGCCGGCGGGAATGCTGGAAAGTGTAGAGGTTTTGTCGTCAGCAGCCGGAAGCGTTTACGGTAATGCTGCTAAAGGCGGTGTGATCAGGATAACTACAAAAAAAGCTGTTGAAGGTGTTAAAACCAGTATCAATCTGGAAACGGGCAGTTATGGACGTGAGCAAGAGAATATTTTACATTTAGGCAAAAGCGGTGAATGGAGCTGGTCGGTTTATGCCCGAAAAAGTATTATGGGCGATTACAGTAGTGCAAGGCAGAGTATACCTTCATACGAAAATGTTGAAAATGCTGGTATCAAATTGACCAAAGCCTGGGGTGAAACTGCTGATCTGACTTTAAGCTACAGCGTTTTCAGCGGCAGGTATAAATCAAAGATCTTCAATTATAAGAATACGGAACCTGATGAAACTAAGCCGCCAAAGTTATTTAAAAATATTTTTATGACCGATGCCCGCAAGACAGAAGATAATCTAACTCTGGAATATGAGCGTAAATTTTCGGATACAGAAAATAATATTGTGGGTATTTACAGACGCAGCAGCAATGCCGCCTATGATAGAAGTTTAAATGTTGAACGACCATGGCTGCTTGATTTACGGACGGAAGGTTTTTTTTGACCGTTACAGTAAACAGTGGCACCCAAAACATACTTTGACCGGCGGTGTGGAATATTACAAGGATCAGGTCCTTGATTATCAGGATCTGGCAGCAAAATATAGTGACGGAACTGTGATCAGCAAAGCTGTTCATCTGCAGGATTCCTGGCAGCTGGCTGACAGCGTCAAAGCTGTCGGCAGTCTGCGTCAGGATTGGAATTCTTATGCAGGGAGCAAGCTTTCTCCTGCTTTGTCGTTGGAATATCAGCCCTCTGAAAAGGTATTATATACTTTGGCCTATACAGAATATTTTGCGCCGCCCAAGCAGCTGCAGATATTTTCTCCTGATTATGGTGACGAGGCGCTGAAGCCAGAAGAAGGTAGGGTTTATGAAGCGGGATTAACTTATATACCGGATGAGTCTTCGTCATTAAAAATTAATGTTTTTCATCGTGATGCAACTGATGTCATTGCAGTAGATATAAGTTTACCAAAATATCTTCGTCGATATGCCAATATTGCGCATGAGAAAGCAACAGGATTTACTGTTTCCGCATCGAAACGGTTTTCAGAAAAGTGGCGTTCTCTGGTGGCTTATACACAGACGAAAGTGGATACAGAACGTAAAAATTCAAGCCCTGTAAGTACGATGATACCTCACGGTGAACTGTTGCTTGATTTGATGTACGAATATGATAAGTATAGTGTGCTGCTGCAGGGGCGCGGAGTTTTTGATCAGGCTAACGGCCGTGGTGAAAATCGTTTTGCCAATAATAATTACTGGGTATGGAATGCTTCATTGAACTATAAACTGCAGAAAAATACCAGGCTTTATGTGAAGGTCAATAATATTTTTAATCAGTTTTATTCCAATTGGGACAATGAGAGCGGCGGATTTCTTGGATTTGATGAGTGGTATGCCGAACCTGGGCGTAACTATCAAATTGGTATAAACTACAGTTTTTAATGCTTCAGGAAAACAGCAAAAGCCATCTGTGTATTTGCAGATGGCTTTTCTGTATTGTGGAATTCTGGTGTTCAGCTCAAAGTTAAAGAAAGAGAGATGTTTAGATTAAATTTATTAAATGTTTATCTACAAGTTGCTGATCGGTATGCAAAAAAAATCAGAAGACATCCGATGCAGATGTTGATTAATTGCTGTAGTGAAGGTGACAATAGAGGTGCGCTGCTGTTACCTAAAAAAGCGAGCAGACAGAGAAATAAGAACGTTGCACTTATACAGCCACAGGTGAAAGAAAGAAGCTGCTGTCTGTTGAGCCGGTACTGGGAAACTTGTGCTGAAAGCATACCTAACCAGAAAATAATCGTCAGGGGATTGCTGAGCGTAAGCAGCCCTGCAGCGTAAAAACTGCTGATTTGTGGCAGCATAATAGTGGCAGTTGAAATCTGTGGATGAAAAACATCAGCTAAAGCAGTAACTGCAAAGTAGAGAAGCACGGCAGCACCGCAATAACGTAGTTTTTTTTGTATGCCCGGATAATTTTTCAGGCAAGTTCCTAAACCATATAATGCCAGCAGGATATAGAAAGCGTCAACCAAAACTACTGCCAGTACGGCTTTCAACGCTTCGGTTATTCCCCGGGCAATAGCTGTTTGCAGAATAAAAAGACAAACCGGACCGATTGACAGCTGTAAAATTATACCAAGGCGCAGACCGCGTATAAAAGAGTTCAGCAATTTAACTCTTCCTTTAGCGTTGCCAGAGTAATAAAGGTATTAGAACTGCTGACGCCGGTGATTTTTTTTAGCTTATTAGTAAGAAAGCTTTCCAGAGCATCGGTATCGCTGACGCTTACTTTAAGCAAATAGTCGTAAGCTCCGGCAAGATGATGACATTCAAGTACATCCGGAAGAACGGTTATCTGACTGCGGAAAGCATTGATATGCTCGGTTTTATCAATATTTACAAAAATAAAAGCTAAAAGTTTTTGCCCGGTCTGCCGGCGGTCGAGCTTGATTGTATACTTTTGAATAATCGAATTTTGTTCGAGTTTACGTATTCTTTCGGCAACAGCAGGAATTGACAGTTTTACTTTTTTACTTATCTCAGAAGCGGTGACGCGCCCATTTTCCTTTAAACAGTCTAGAATTGCAGTATCAATATTGTCCATAAAAACCTCCTTAAGTAAATAATATAGCAATTCTTTATTAAAAGTAAATAATTTATTGAAAAACGATAAATATTTAAGTAAATAGGCAGATAATATAAAAAAATACCGTTGGACTAAGTTGTTCAACGGTATTTTAAGACAGTTATTTCTTTTTATCTTTTTTCAGTTCTACATCAATTTCAAAAAGTCTGTTCCAGGGGAAAGAAATATCAAAATTACTTTTTTCTGTAAATTTATAACGTCCTGATAAATCTCGGCAAACGCCTAAAGCCAGATCGTGAACTGGTTTCTGATAAGGACCGAGAAGGTAAACTGCATTTTTTTGATTTTTGCTTTCCAAAAATGCAGTAGCACTGCGTCGGGCATTGGCCTGATAATACCAGTCGTCTATAACTCTGATACGCATCAGTTTTTCAGCATCCGGTTTTGACATCTGCGGAGTCAGTATACCCTGACAAATGGCAAATCCAACGGTATTGTCCGCAGTATTCCAGCCATTATAGGCTGTCAGCCGTTCCAACTGCCCCTGTTTGGCCAGTTCGTTCATAAAGCCATTGTCAGCTCCGTTAGAATAAGCTACGTCGGCCAAAGATACCCGGTAGCCGTTATCCATAAGCTGCTTGAGCTGTTTGATATAGGCACGGTTTTGCGGTGAAGAGAAAAACTGATTGGAAGGAGCGGTAGAATCCATCATTATGCCGTCAAAGGGCGTGTTTAGTGCCAAAACAACGTCTGCGTTAGCGGCACTGGTAGCAGTACGTCCGTCTACTGCTAAAATCTGCTGTGGCACTGATTGACCTAAGGTCATATCAGAATATTGCGGCAGCATTCGCGGTCCCCAGCCATCTGCATAATAGGCGTAAACACGTGGCTGATAACGCTTCAATTCGTTTCCGGCTCTGGTCAGCAGCAGCAGCCCGAGCTGGTCGACACCGGGGATTATCTGAAAAGTTCGCTGCGTAAGATCATAGGTTTCCTGAGTGAGCTTGCGTGCTTCCATATGGGTATGCGATAACGGAGCATTATCGTCCTTGCCGATTGCGAGAAAGTGAAAACGGTTGCTGCGGGTCATTTCTGTCAGCTTGCTGTTGATATTGAGATTTTTTTGGCGGCGTTCCAGCCAGTCCTGCAAATCTGCTTTAGGCAGGTTGGTAGACAAAGTTTTTTTCGTTAAAGCATCTTTGAGGCTGAGTCCAATCAAATCTTCGGAGTCACAAAGCTCGGAATAACGAAAAATAGCCAGACCGATTTTCGAATAATATGGAGGCTCAACAGCACCAAAACTGGCGCGCGGAGTTCTCATCAAGGTAGAGAAAGCATAAAGCCGTACTGGGAACTGATCACGCAGTGTTTCGAGTCGCTGCAGACGCTGCTCTAAAACTGCCTGCGGTTCGTGATGAGTACGTGATGCAACCAGACCGCCGTAGATCAGACTGTCTGTGGAAATGACGGCAGCGTCTGCCTGAGGCGCACGGCTGACGAGCCATTTCCATAATTCATCAGGACTGCCGTTTCGATTATATGAAGCCAGATATTTATCAGGCGGAAGCAGCACTTTGTAGCCCGCTGCTTCCATTGTTTTGGCAACATAAGAGGAACAGACAGGACGGTTATCCAAAGGTAAAAACAACAGAGTTTCTTTTTGGTTTTCCTCTGCCTGAGCCGAACTAAAAGATAGAAGCAGCAGGGAAAACAGCAGTATTTTTCTGAATGGATTATTCCAGATCTTCATCGGGGCATCTCCTAAAACTATTACTAATCTTAATATAATTATAAGGTAACGATATAAATTTGGCTACAAGAATTTTACAAATCAAAATTATTGACAATAATTATTGTTAAGTTTATAATTAATCATAGTCACATAATCAATC
>OHBK01000460.1_pt1 | contig 12822 bp, 12 predicted proteins | sample 1577371 | NCBI WGS metagenome assembly OHBK01 (sample SAMEA3879555, study PRJEB24766) | human gut metagenome | biome: human-associated habitat; feature: feces | place: USA | collected 1985/1987
AATCTTTTTTGATTTCAATGCTTATCGAATACGCATGCTATGTAACATAAACATTCCCCCCCTTTTATATAATATTATATACAAAAGCAGCTTGTTGTCAACATATATATATATGAATTATTTTGGCTAACTGATAGAACTACGTAGACATATCCAAGAAGAAAGGGGAACAGTAAAATGTAATAGGGTGAATAACTATGGCAAAAAGACCAGTACCACGATACGACTTTAAGGCTTTTGGGGCAGCGATAAAGGCAGCGCGTGAGGGATGCAAGGAGAGCCGCAAGAAAGTAGGCGACGAAATGTTTATCTCGCCGCGCTACCTTGCGAACATTGAGAACAAGGGGCAGCACCCAAGTTTACAGATTTTCTTTGAGCTTATGCTCCGCTACAATATATCCGTAGACCAGTTTCTTTTGGAAACGCCGCCAGAGAAGAACACGCAGCGGCGGCAGCTTGACGCGCTTCTTGACGGTATGAGCGATACAGGCATACGGATTGTAACCGCAACGGCAAAGGAGATTTCCGAAGTCGAAAAAGAGGGCGAATAGGAATGTCCGACTTAAAACTGAACAGGATTTAGAAAGCGTTGTAATCTTTTTTGAGGTTGCAGCGTTTTTCTTTTGCGTAAGTTTGGCAAAATCGCTTTTTCTCCGTAGTAGGTGATAAGAGCCTAAAGGATAAAAACATTCGTAGCAAGCATAGGAAGCGGGTACCACTTCCGTATTTTCGCCCTCCCGCGCTGCGGCGCGTCGGTTGAAAATTGCTTGTTGGGAAGTGTCCCAAACCCTCGGAACGGAAAGGAAAGGAGCGAACACATGGACGGACGCAAAAGGACAGTGCAAATCAAATTCAGAGTGACGGAAGCGGAACGGGATTTAATACTGGAAAAAATGAAGCTCGTACCCACCCGGAACATGGCGGCGTATCTGCGGAAGATTGCCATTGACGGGTATATCATTCAGATAGACCACGCCGATATAAAGGCTATGACCGCAGAGATACAGAAAATCGGTGTCAACGTCAACCAGATAGCACGCCGCGTAAACGCGACGGGGAACGCATACCAAGAGGACATAGAGGAAATAAAGGGGGTGCTTGCGGAGATATGGCGGTTACAAAGATTAAGCCTATTAAAAGCACTCTAAGCAAAGCCCTTGACTATATCGAAAACCCGGACAAGACGGACGGGAAAATGCTTGTGTCCTCTTTCGGTTGCTCCTATGAAACGGCAGATATTGAGTTTGAATATACCCTGTCGCAAGCACTCCAAAAGGGGAACAATTTAGCCTTTCATCTGATACAGTCCTTTGAGCCGGGGGAAGTCGATTATCAGAAAGCCCATGAAATCGGAAAGCAGCTTGCCGACGCGGTAACAAAGGGGCAGCATGAGTATGTACTCACGACGCACATTGACAAAGGACACGTCCATAACCATATCATTTTTTGCGCGGTGAACTTTGTAGACCACCATAAATACAATTCCAACAAAAGGAGCTATTACGGCATACGGAACATGAGCGACAAGCTGTGCCGGGAAAATGGCTTGTCCGTTGTCGTCCCCGGCAAGGGCAGCAAGGGAAAGAGCTATGCGGAGTACCAGGCAGAAAAGACGGGTACAAGTTGGAAAGGCAAGCTAAAGATTGCCGTTGACGCGCTTATCCCCCAAGTTTCCAGTTTTGAGGAATTGCTAACGCGGTTACAGGCGGCGGGCTATGAGATAAAGCCGGGGAAATATGTATCATGCCGCGCCCCCGGACAGGAACGCTTCACCCGCCTTAAAACCCTCGGCGCAGACTATACAGAGGAAGCCGTAAGGGAACGGATAGCGGGCAGACGGACAAAGGTGGCGAAAGCTCCCAGAGAGCAGCGCGGCGTGTCGCTGCTTATCGACATTGAGAACAGTATCAAGGCAGCGCAGAGTAAGGGCTATGAACAGTGGGCGAAAATCCACAATCTGAAACAGGCAGCTAAAACAATGAATTTCTTGACGGAACATAAGATTGAGCAGTACGCGGATTTAGTCAGCCGGATTGAGGAAATGGCAGCGGAAAGCGGACAGGCGGCAGACGCATTGAAGAACGCCGAAAAGCGGCTTGCGGAAATGGCGGTGCTTATCAAGAATGTTTCCACCTATCAAAAGACAAAGCCTGTCTATGACGCATACCGCAAGGCAAGGAACAGGGAGAAGTACCGCGCCGGACAGGAACAGGCAATTATCCTCCATGAAGCCGCCGTAAGGTCACTGAAAGCGGCGGGCATTGCGAAGCTCCCGAACCTCGCCGCGCTGCAATCGGAGTATGAAGCCCTCCAAGCGCAGAAAGAAGCCCTTTACGCCGACTATGGAAAATTGAAAAAGAAAGTCCGGGAATATGATATTATCAAGCAGAACATTGACAGCATTTTACAGGCAGACAGACAGCCGGAACGGGAAAAGGAAACAGAACGCGGATAAGGATAGCAAAATCCCCGCCGCTGTGCTATGATAGGGCTATCAAAAAGCAGAGGAGCGTTGAGCATGGAAAACCAGAAAATGCCGGAATATGAAACCATACGCGCCGCCGTTGCCGGGGAGAAATGGGCGGTGGAGAAAGTCGTGGATTGCTACAAGGACGAAATCGACAGGCTATCGACGGTAGCGGTCAGACAGCCAGACGGAAGCACGAAACAGGAAATCAACGAAGATATGCGCCAGTCTATCACAAAGAAGCTGATAGAAGCCCTCCCGCAGTTCCCGCTTGAAGAAATGGAAAAGGGAAATGTCAGATAGGCAAAAAAAGAACAGGGCGCGGAAGCCAGTATATGACTTCCGCGCCCTGTCTTTTTATGGGTGCTGTTTTCGTGAATGTTACGCAGTAGAACGCCATTTTCGGGGGTAAAGGTATAAAGTATCGCCTATCCGATTTTCACGCCCGGAAAGCCCTGTAAATCAAGGGATTTTCCGCACCTACTGCGTAACAGGGGTGCGTCTTTTCCTCATGCGCTCGGCAGCTTGTCTGCGGGTGATACGCTTCCGGCAGACGGGGCAGTATTTGACACTGTTAGAGGTTGACGCAAAGAACGCGCCGCACTCGGTACACTTCTTCTTGTCCCCTGTCTGGTAAAGCTCCGCATAGAGTAGCCTGTCGGCGGGAAGCACCGCAGCCCGGAACCACTTGCAGAGAAGCGAATAGGAAATGAGCTGCGGACAAACGCACTCGTCCCCGTCGTCCAGTAAGATACAGTTCCCGTTATCATAATTGCAGCACGTCCGGCGCACAAGGGCGTTGACTTTCCGGCTCTGGGGCGGCGTCAGCCGCTTAACCCCGTTCATACTTCATCAGCGGCGTAAATGGGAAGCTCTGCAAATTCCGCTTCGGTCAAAGCGTCCACTTTGGAAAGGGTGCGCTTTGCAAGCTCCCGCATATCCGCGTCCATGTAGGGCAGCGCGGCGTTGACATTCTCAATCAAAGCCCGCTTGCCGCCCTCGTTGTAAATGCTCAAAAGGTTTGTTTCTTCAACAGTCAGTCTAATCATGCTCATACCTCCATATCGTGATTTTTTGTTTTTGCCGCCGCCTTTTTCGGGGCGGTCTTTGCCTTGTCTGCTTTAAGCTGCGCCCGGATAGAGGGGCGGGGCTTCCTTATCTTCCTGTCCCGGTTCTCCCCCTTGTCAATCAGCGCATACGTCCCATGTCTGCCCTCGATTTTGGAAAAGGAAAGGGTCTTGTAGGGCAGCATGGAGAAAAGGCGGTCAGTGTCCTTTGTGGCTGCAAGCCGCATGAACGCCGGGGAAAGCTCTGCCATGAAATGGGTCTTGTTCGGGCTGTTCGGCGTGTCATTCCGCTTCATTTCCCGCACAATGCGCCGCGCTTCCGTTTCAATCAGTCCGTCATGCAATGCGGCGATATGTGACTTAAAATCTCCCGGTGGAAGTTGCTCCCGGCTGCGGTGTTCCTCCTGTAAGAGCCATTTAAGAGCGTCCGGGTTGTTGGGTATGGCTTCAAAGCGTTCAAACTTCCCAATCTGCGGGTCTGGGCTTCCGTTGAAATACTGTCCGGCGGGTATCATCTGCTCCCCGCGCTCATAAATCAGCTTTACCGTATCGGCGGGCAGCCTTTTTTCTTTGACGCGCTCATAATGGCGGGCATAGTCAAGCTCATACAGATTACCCTTGATTTTTCCTTGCTCCCTGCCTGTCAGCTCGATTGCATAGGCAAGAATACGGTCACTTGTCTGCTCCATGTAGAAACGCCAGGTGTTATGGGGCGCGGTGTCCTTTAGGAACACGTCGCGCTCCCGGAAGCAATGCGTCCCGGACGGGCGGCAAAACCATAAGAGGGTCTTATCCTCTTTACTTGCGCTTGCCGCCGCTTTTGCGATAATCTCCCTGTCAATATCAAAATCGCTCTGATAAAAGCCTGTATTCTGCTTCATAATCGCATTGAGGGAAGCGAACACGTCTACATCTTCAAATTTATTTAATTTGCTCATGCGTCAGCTCCTTTCCAAGTCCTGCGACTTCTGCTTTGCTGTTTTCTTCTGCGCCTTTGCCTTGTCTGCCTTTAGCTGCGCCCGGATAGAGGGCTTCTTTTCCGGCTTCTCATTGCCGCGCTGCTTATCCGTTTTGACAGCGTTAGCCAGGTCAACAAGGGAAATCTGTTCCCCGGCTTTTACCTTTGCTTCCAACTCGTCAACGGTAGGGGTGTTGTTAATGATACCGTCAAAGTTGTTGTCGTTCTGCTCGATTGTGTCCTCGACGTGCTTTAGCGGGTTTATCTTTTCCGGCTGTTGTGTCTGCTCCTGCAAAAACTCCGGCACTTCTTTGTAGCCGAAACTATCAACATAATGCGCCGCGTCCTGTCCGTTCTGATAAAGCACTACCACGTCGGAAACGGAAAGACTGTGTCCCTTAAAATCTTTGGGGTGGTCGATATTAAAACGGGTGTAAATATCTTCAAGGGAAGTACCCGGCGTAAGCTCTGCGGAATAGACAAGCTCATAGTTCGCCTTATCAACCATATTTCCCGCCGCCTGCAGGCGGTCGTAAGGCTCAAAGCGGAAGTCCCGCGTTTCGTCCCCTTGCTTTAGCTGATAAATGGAAAAGGTGTCTTTGTCGGCTTCGGCTTCCTGCGCCTTTGTGTAAAGCTCCTTTACATCTCCCTGCGTCAGTTCTCCGGCGTTCAGCCCGCCCATGAGTTCCCGGCATTTTTCAAGGCTGCCGATATACAGCACGTCCCCGATTTTTGCCCTGCCGTGTTCCAGCGGGAGATAGGCTTGCAGGAAAAAGCGGTCGTTGTCGCCCGTTGTGCGGGGGTTGGCTTCAATCTTGTAAATGTACTCCGGCATGGCGGCTTTCTCCCTCGGTGTGTCCTGCGTCTGTTCCTGTCCTTTTTGCAGTTCTGCGATATGTTCATCAATGCTGTCAATGATTTCTGCTGCGGTGCTGCGGATTGTTTCAAGGGAGTTTTTCAGTTCCGCAAGTTCCCGTCCGGCACTCCACCCGGCAACGTACCCAAAGGAATAGTCAGAGGTATCAAGCCCGTAATGCTGGCACACGGTATAAGCGATACTTTCCGCCTGTACCTCACGGGTGCGGCGGTCGGGTCTGTTCTCCAAATCTTCCAAAGGGGCATTTAAGTCAATGTCATGCAGCTTCGCATGGGCGATTTCATGGATTGCCGTTTTCAAGGTTTGCAGCTCGCTCATACCCTCGTCAATGGCAATGCGCTTGTCCTCCAAGTGGTAGTAGCCATGTGCGCCGCCCTCGATTTTTTCAAAACCGATAGGAACGGGGGAAGTCTTTTCAAGGGCTGTGAAAAAATCCTTGTAGCGGTCAACGTCGCCCGTCAGTTCATCAACGGCAATGTCGGGCAGCTCGCGCCCCTCGGTCTGGGAAACGTCAAAAACGGATACCACCTTATAAGCGGGTATCGTGATTTCCTTTTCCTCGGTTACGGGCTTTCCGTCCTTTCCGATAACAGGCTTCCCGGTCTGCGGGTCGATTTTCTTCATTTCCTGTTTGACTTTGTATGGCGACGGGGCAATGATTTTAATTCCCTTTTGCCCTTTCATCACATTGCGCCCAAAGTTATTTTTCCACGCGGAAAAGCCCGCCACAAGGGAAGCGTCCGGCTTCTGCATGGCGATAAGCAGCGTATTGTTGAAGCTGTAATTATGGAATTTTGACATGACGCGCAGATATTCCTTGTAACGCTCGCTGTCAAAGAGTTCCGTAATGCCCTGTTCCAGTCTGTCGGTTATCTCTTTCAATTTTTCGGCGGGCTTCTCGCTCGTTAGCACGATAGGGATAACGGGGCGCGGTTCCTGCGGCTGCTCGGCGGCCTGCGCCGTTTTCTGTTCCGGCGCGGCTGCGTCCATTTCTACCTTTGACGGGTCGGGGCGTGACCGCTGCGGAAAACTCATAATCTTATATTCTTTCGGTATGTCGCTTTCGCGCCCGTTGTACCATTCTGTAAAGGTGTTCTTGTTGTTGTAGATGTAGCCCTGTTCCGTAAAGCGTCCTCCGTCATTGATAGCAGCGTCGCGTCCGTATTCCTCATACATGAAATACTTTTTTGCTTCTTCGGGCAGCTCCAATTCGTCCAGCTCGTCGATAAGGTAATAGCCGTAATCTTCCTCGTTTCGGACGGTGGGATAAATCCAATAGCAATCAAGATTTTGTGCAAGGTTGATAAGGTCTTTCAAGTTCCCGGCGCACTCCCCAAGCGTAACCGCCGCCGCAAACTTTTCCCTGTCCTCGTTCCGCTGCATATCAAGCAGGGTGGCTAAATAGTTCAGTTCGTCCATGCGCCCGCTTTGGATAACGGAAAGCGGAACATCAAAGGGGCAGCCCTCGGTATTCGCAAAACCATTGATAAAGAAGTCCTGCGGATTGTCTGCGGAAATACCGACGCTTTGCATTGCGTTGTGAAGCTGCTCCGTTGTGGCGGGCATGGGAAGCCATGTGCCGCCCGGTTCTCCCGTGTCAAAGCGGCTGCGGCTGTCAATCAGAATAGAAAATTGTTCGCTCATTCATTCGCTCCTTTCTGTTCGGTTTTAGAGGGTTTGGGAAACTTCCCAAGAGCCTGCCCCAACAGGCGTTAGCCTGTGAGGGTACAAGCAAAATCCCCGCTAATCTCGTCAGAGAAAAGCAGGGATTTTACGGAAGTGGGTACCCGCTTCCTATGCTTGCTATTCCAGTTCTTTGTCCTTTGAAATGGTTACTTTGTAATTCACATACTTACCGCCCGTGTCGGCTAAAAGCACCGTTCCGTCGTAGGTTTTGCCCGTCTTTGGGGAATAGAGCTTTTTCACATTTACCTTGCCGGATTTTAAGAGTGCAGCGGCAATCTTCGGGGTAAAGGCGGTTTTTCGTTCCTCAAAGAAGCGGTCATTTTTCCACATGGTAAAGCTGCACTCCTTGTTGGAACAGTAGTAGTTTTTCTTCCCCTCATAGACCGGGGATTTGCAGCGGGGACACTTCCCAAGCTCTGTTTTCTCTGTCTTGAAAAGCTCCGGCTTCTCGCCCAGTACGGAAGCATAGGTTTTCACAAGCTCACTTGCCATAGCTTCGATACCCTGCATGAAAGCGTCCGGCTCTGCCTGTCCCTTTGCAATCTGCGTCAGATTGTTTTCCCATGCAGCCGTAAGCTGCGGAGAAGTTAAGCTGTCCGGCAGGACGCAGACAAGGTTTGTGCCGTCTTTGGTGGGAAGTAGCTGCTTGCCCTTGCGCTCCACAAAGCCGCCTCCCACTAACTTTTCAATGACAGCGGCGCGGGTAGCGGGCGTCCCAAGCCCCCGGCGTTCTGCGTCCGGGTCGGTGTCCTCATTCCCGGCGCGTTCCATAGCAGAAAGTAAGGACGCTTCATTGTGGGGCTTCGGCGGCGTCGTTTCATGCTCCGTAACCTTTGCAGCAGGGTTTTCAAAGGTCTGTCCCTCGGTAAAGTCCGGCACATCTAAAACAAGTTCGTTTTCGTCGTCGCTGTCCGGCTTCTTTTTGAGGGTCGCCCGGTAAAGCCGTTCAATCTCTTTCCACCCGGCAGCGATTACCGCCTTTCCCTTTGCCGTAAATTCATGGTCGGCGCAGGAGAAAACCGCCGTTACCGCTTCAAAACTGTACGGCTCGGCGGTCGCCATAAGCAGACGCGCCCCGGCAAGGGTAAGGATATTGCGCTCGCTTTCCGGCAGCGCGGTAAGGTCAGCCTTTGCAAGCTCCATAGTGGGAATGATTGCGTGGTGGTCTGATACCTTTTTACTGTTCAGCACCTTTGCAATCTCCGGCGAAAAATCCGCGCCCTCCATAAAGGAAAGTTTCTCACAAAGCACCTTGATAATGTCCGTCGCTGTTTCTCCCATGTCGTCGGTCAGATAGTTGCTGTCCGTTCTCGGATAGGTCAAGAGCTTCTTTTCGTAAAGGGTCTGTGCAAGGTCAAGGGTCTGCTTCGCTGTGTACCCGTAGATACGGTTTGCTTCCCGCTGTAAACTGGTAAGGTCAAAGAGCTTCGGTGGGGCAATGGTTTTCTTTTCACGGGTCAAGGAAGTGCAGACAGCCGCCGACGCTTCGCAGGCCGCTTTCAGTTTGCCCGCTTCATCAGCGGCGCAGATCTTCGCGCTTGCCGCTTCTGCGCCGGGGAGCATAAGGCGCACATGGTAGTAGGTTTCTTTCTTGAAGTTTGTAATGGCAGCGTCCCGGTCTACAAGCATTTTTAGGGTCGGGGTCTGGACGCGCCCCACGTTCAAGGTCTTTCCATACAGGCAGGAGAAAAGGCGGGTCGCGTTAATACCGATAAGCCAGTCAGCCTTTGCCCTGCATAATGCGGAATGATAGAGGGCGTCATACCCACGCCCGTCCTTCAGATTGTCAAAGCCGCTTTGGATTGCGCCCGTTTCCATTGAGGAAATCCAAAGACGGGTAAAGGGTTTTTTGCAGCCTGCCATTTCATAAACGAAACGGAAAATCAATTCTCCCTCGCGTCCTGCGTCGCAGGCGTTCACGACTTCTGAAACGTCGGCGCGGTGCATGAGGTCTTTTAGGATTTTGAATTGTTTTCCCTTGTCGGCGGCTACGGTGTACTGCCATTCCTGCGGCAGAATGGGTAAGCTGTCATAGCTCCATTTTCTGTACTGCTCCCCATAGGCGGCAGCTTCGGAAAGCTGTACCAAATGCCCGATACACCAAGAAATGATGTACTTGTCATTTTCGATATATCCGTCTTTCTTACCCGTAACGCCAAGGGCGGCGGCAACCGCCGCCCCGACGCTGGGTTTCTCACAAATCACAAGTTTCATTCTTCCTCGTCCTCCTGTTCGGTGTCTGCGATGTCAGTTTCTTCCTCCGGCTCGTCCTCGTCGTATTCGTCAAAATCGAACTCGTCAAGGTCGGTGCTGCCTTTTACGTTCTGCTTCGGTTTCATAAACTTAACGTAGTAGAGGGCTGCACCGCCGCCAAGAAGTCCCACAACAAGGAAAATCAAAAGCCCGCCCATGCCGTTTTGGGGCTGCTCCTGCCCGGTGGGTTCCTCCGGCGCGGCTTCCTTGCCTGTGCAGCTATCCATGTTGACAGAGCAGACGGGGCAGGCGGTGTTTACTTCGCCCGCCTTGCATTTCTCGGTACAGTTGCAGACAGCCGGGGGCTGCTCGGTCTGTTCCTCCCCGATAATCGCCATAAGGTCGCTTTCGTCTACTTGATTTAAGAAGTGGACGGAATTTTCCCCCTCGGCTGCCCGGTCAACGATAATGTAAAAATAGTTGCCGCCTTTGCTTTTCACGACGATAAACTGCTTATCCTCGGCAGCGTCCCCGTCGATGTCGTCCACAAGGGTCATGTTGCCCTCCGGGGTAAGGGGCTGCGGTTCGGTTTCCACGATTACGCCGCTGTCGTCGGTTTCCTCCGTCGGGGTCTGCGCGTAGGCAGTAACAGAAAAGCCGCCCACAAGGACAAGGGCAGCGCAAAGTGCGGTAAGGCTTGCAAGGATTTTATTCTTCATCTGCATTGTCCTCCTGTTCCTCATAGTCTGCGGGGATAGGGGCAATGCCCGGAATACCGTTGCCGGAAAGCATAGCGGTAAGCTCCTGCGGGGTCAGGCGCATGGAGCGCACGAGCTGAACGATTTGCAGATTTTCCGCTTCGGTTTTCTGTGCTTCCAGTCCGCGCAGCTTGTTCTGATACTCCGTGATTTTCTCACGGGTCTTTTGGATTTCCTTTTCAATTCTTTCGATTTTACTCATAGCCATAATGATTTTTCTCCTTTCGATTTTCAAATGTGTTTGTTGTATGTCAGTTCCAGTTCATCAGCCCGTACCCTTTGATACAGGCATAGTCAAGGGGATAGCTCTTAATCTTGCAGGCGTCGCCGGAATTGCCCTCAACGGTATAGACGCGGCTTTCGTCCCTGCCGATAACAAGCCCAACATGGTCTGCGCTGCCGTCTAAGTCCCAGTCAAAAAAGATAGCGTCGCCGGGGGCAATGTTTTCATAGCCCCGCGCTCCCCATTGTCCGTGAGAGGTAAACCACGGAATACCCTGCGACTGGCAGGCGGCAAAGCGCGGTTCGGAAAGCCCCATTTGCCCGTAGCACCAGGACACAAAACAGGCGCACCATTCCACGCGGGAGTTGAAGCCGTACCAGCTCCAATACGGATAGCCGCCCACATTTCCGACTTGCTGCTTTGCAAGGTCAACGATAGCGGTATTACCGGGGCGCGTTCCGTTTACAAAGTCCACGCCGCTTAAATCCTCGGACGCGGAAGTGTCGGGAGAGCCGCCGCCAAAGATAAGGGGCTTGTTCCCGCTTGTCTGCAAGTACACCCGGTACATTTCCAGTTGTTCCGGGGTCAGATTATTTTCCGCAATGGTGGATAGCGGGGTGTTCGTCAGCTTGACGTTTAAGATGTAATACTCATAAGGCACTTGTACCGTGTAGGTGTCCGTATGCTCGTTGCCGTCCTCGTCTGTCCATGTGTCGGTGCGTTCTTCCTCCCGGTAGCGTATTTCCACTTCCTCGGTCAGCGTCAGCTTGTATTGCTGATTGAAAATCCGTTGTAATTCGCTCTGTACCTCGGCGCGGGTGTAGCTTTGGTATTTTGCGGTCAGATAGGACGCTAATTCGTGGGGGTTATGCCCGATATTTGCAAGGTCATAGCGGTACTCGTCATAGCCGGGGTGGGTGCTTTCGATAGCGTCAATCTCGTTTTGCAGCCCGCTTTCCAGTCCGGCATAGGCATTTTCCACTTCCACAAGGTCGCTGTCCTCGGACGTATAAGACGTTCCAAGCACGCCGTTTAACGTGCCGGAAAACATTGCACCACAAGAGGACAGCCCGGACATAACCATGATAAAGAGCAGCAGCACCCCGACAGCGATTGCCACACCCGCCGGGTGCCTTGCCACAAATGCTGCGGTCTGCTTTGTTTTCTCGGCGGCTTTGGCTGCCGCCTTGCGGGTGCGTTCTGCCGCGCCCTTGATACCCTTTGCGGTATTGCGGGCTTCCTTTGCATACTGCCGCTTGATTTTCTGCTTCTGCCAAAACCGGGAAATGGGGTTAGAGGTAAGCTGCGGATTGTCGTGCAGCGTTTTGTGATACTGAAAATCCACATTCGCCTTAAACGCCGCCTTTTCTGCCTTTGCCGCTTCCCGGTAGGGTTTCAGCTTATGGCTGCGGTAGCCCTGTTTTAACTTCCGCGCCCCGTATTTCGCGCCGCGCTCGGCAAGTTCCTCCGATTTGTGCGCGCCCTCCACGCCGGAATTATCTTTCTCGACGCTATGGATTTTGTTGTGAACAAAAATACCCGCTTCCTGCGCGGGGTGGGATAACGGGTTACTGTGGGCTTTGCCGCCGGGTATCGGCTTTTCCTGTTCTTCAAAGCGTAAACGGGTCTTTGCCTTTCCGGTGGTTTCCTCAAAGGTGCGCTCTTTTACAAGTTTCTTCTGCTTCGGGAGAGCTGCCTTTGCTGCGTCCAGTTTGTCGGCTGCTTTTTCCGATTTTTTGATGTAGGGTTGCAGTTTTGGCGTTTCCCGTTCCTCGTCGGTAAACTGCAAGCGTGAAGTGGAAGTACGCAAAACAGCCGCTTCCTGTGCTTTCTTGACTGCCTTTTTGCTTGCCTTTCGGGTATGGGCTGCGTCAAGGTGTTCCATGACACGCTCTGCGGTAGCGGTGTCCGGCTGTGAAAAGTCGCTGTCTGCTTCCCGGCTGCTGATACGCTCGGCAGTCTGCTGTGTTTCATTGATTTCCACCGCACCGTCGCGGGTCATTTTCTGTGTGATTTTATCGCGTGGTTTTAACTGTTTCATAGGCTGCTCACTTCCTCCGGCTTCGTCGTCATAATGCGGTAAAGCTCGGTATCTTTCGGGAAATGGTCTACAAAGGGAAGCACCACATTCCCATAAAAGATAAGTCCCTCGCCTGCTTCGGTATGGGTTACATACTTCATCTGTTGCGGGGAGATATTAAGCTGCTTTGCAAGGATAGCCCGGTCGCCCTGCGCCTGATTGAGCATGAGGACAAAATCAGAGTTTTCAAAGATATTTTCCACCTCGCGGGAAGCAAGCAAGTCCTTAATGTTCTGCGTGATAGCTGTGGGTATGCCTCCCCATTTTCTAAAACGCTTCCAAATCTCCACACTGTAAGCGGCGGTCTGTTCCTCTTTTAAGAGCAAGTGAAATTCGTCCATATAGTAGCGGGTAGATTTCTTTTCTGCCCGGTTAATGGTAACGCGGTTCCATATCTGGTCTTGCACAATGAGCATACCTAACTTTTTGAGCTGCTTCCCAAGCTGCTTAATGTCAAAGCAGACAAGGCGGTTAGAAAGCTCCACATTCGTTCTGTGGTTGAATACGTTAAGA
>OHBK01000461.1_pt1 | contig 12737 bp, 11 predicted proteins | sample 1577371 | NCBI WGS metagenome assembly OHBK01 (sample SAMEA3879555, study PRJEB24766) | human gut metagenome | biome: human-associated habitat; feature: feces | place: USA | collected 1985/1987
AAACAACGGCGCGAGGGTTCAAATCCCTCCTACTCCGCCAAGAAAAAGCTCGATGGTTCATTGAAACCATCGGGCTTTTTCCATTTTTATGCGGTTTTTGCAGCTCTTCGGGGCGCGGAGGGCTGCTTTTGCGCCCCGGAGCGCAGGGTCATTTCAGTGCATCGGCAAGGATGCTCAGCAGGCGGGGGATGTCCAGCGGCTTTGCGATGTGGCCGTTCATGCCGGCCTTCAGCGCGTTCTGGCGGTCTTCCTCAAAGGCGTTCGCCGTCATGGCAAAGATGGGGATGCCGGCCTTTTTCGCATCCGGCAGGGCGCGGATCCGCCGCGTCGCCTCGTAGCCGTCCATGTTGGGCATCTGGATGTCCATCAGGATCAGGTCATACTGGCCGGGCGCAGCCTGCTCCATCTTCTGGACGGCGATCGCGCCGTCCTCGGCAGAATCCACCACAAAGCCCGCTTCCGTCAGAAACTCCATTGCGATCTCGCGGTTCAGCTCGTTGTCCTCCACCAGCAGGAGCTTTTTTCCCTGAAAGGCGGAAGCCTTCGGTTCCGGCAGGCGGGGAGACACCTCGGCAGAGAACGGCTCAGACAGGATCTTGCGCAGCTCGGAAAGGAACAGCGGCTTCTCGCAGAAGGCGGTCACTCCAGCAGCGCGGGCTTCTTCCTCGATGTCGGCCCAATCGTAGGCGGTCAGGATGATGATGGGGCAGTTGTGCCCGATCACCTTGCGGATCTGACGCACGATCTCGATGCCGTTCATATCGGGGATGAGCCAGTCGATGATGTAGACGCTGAATTCATCGCCCCGCTCCACCGCGTACTTGGTGCGGATCACCGCCTCCTTGCCGGAGATCGTCCACTCCGGCCGCATCCCGATCTTGGACAGCATGGTGCTGACGCTCAGGCAGGTGTCGGTATCGTCGTCCGCCACCAGTGCGCGCAGCCCTTCCAGCTGCGGGAGCTGCCGCTGCTCCACCTTCTGCTCACAGCGTGCAAAGCAGAGGTCCACGATGAACTCGCTGCCCTTGCCCGGCTCGCTCTCGATGGCGATGGTGCCGCCCATCAGGTCCACGATGTTCTTGGTGATGGACATTCCGAGGCCGGTGCCCTGAATGCCGCTGACGGTGGAGCTTTCCTCCCGGCTGAACTCCTCAAAGATGTGCTTCTGAAACTCCGCGCTCATGCCGATGCCATTGTCCTTGATGCGGAACTCATAGCAACCACGGCCCTTGGGCGCACCGTTCTTCTGGGCAATGCGGATGCTGATCGTACCACCTGTGGGAGTGAACTTGATGGCATTGGACAAAATGTTCAGCAGGATCTGGTTCAGCCGCAGCGGGTCGGTGATGATGTCCTCGTTCTCCACATCCATGGTGTCGATGAAGAGCGACAGCCGCTTGGCCGAGACATTGGGCTGGATGATGGAGCGCACATCGTGGACGAGATCCGGCAGATGCACCGCGCGCTCCTCGAGCTTTACTTTTCCGCTCTCGATGCGGCTCATATCCAGCACATCGTTGATGAGGGAGAGGAGGTGCTGGCTGGAAGTGGAGATCTTTTTCAGGTAGTCCAACACCTGCTCCCGGTTGTCGATGTGGGTCGCAGCCAGAGAGGTGAAGCCGATGATGGCGTTCATCGGGGTGCGGATGTCGTGGCTCATGTTGAACAGGAACTCCCGCTTGGCGCGGTTTGCCGCCCCCTCGTGCTGGAGCGCGATCTCCAGCTTGCGGTTCTGCTCCTCCAGCTGGGTCTGATACTTCTTCTCCTGCTCCTTTTTCTGCTGCTCCATCTCCTGTGCCGAGCGCCTGCGCAGCGTTTGAAGGACGACCACCAGCAGGATATAACCGGCCAGTGCTATCAGGATGGCGGAGACGGACGCACGGAAGATCGTTCTGCCATCTGTATACGCATAGAGGTCAAAGGTACGCCCGTGGCTGTACATCCCGAAATAGGAGCCGGAGCCGTCCCAGCCGCGGGTGTGGGTCAGCATCTCCGCGACCCCGACTTTGCGGATCTCCTGTACCGTCGGGCTGTCCGTGGTGTCCTGCCCGATCAGCTCCGGGCGGTTGGAGGCGATGACCTGATTGTTCTGCACGATGAACAGGGTGCCGCTGGTCTCTTCCGGGTAGCCATCCAGAATGCTCTGGACCGACAGCGCCGTCCCTTCGACAAGCGCCGCCGGGGTGTACCGATAGGTGAGCAGGATGGCCGCGCCGCTGCCTGCCCGGTGTGCCGTCACATCCACGACAGACCCGTCTTCCAGCAGGACGCGCTTCATATAGGTCTTCTGCGGGTAGCGGAAGACATCCAGAGCGGCATCGGTCCTGAGCTGGTCGCCAAACCGGGCATAGCCGACCCCGTTCGCGGTATACTCGCAGAGGAGCGTGCCCTCCGGGTCAAGGACGGAGATGCCGGTGAGCCAGAGCCGTTCGGTTTCCTTTTTCAGGCACTGCGGGTCGGAGAAGTCCAGCGCGGGGTCATCGGCCAGCGCCTGCACCGAGACTGCCGTGCGGCGAAGGGTCTTCGCTGCAACGGTATCGTTGTATTTTTCGTAGCGGGTGGACTGCGATTTGACAAAATCGAGGATCTGGCAAAAGCGCTCCTCTGTTGAGCACAGCGCTTTCCAGTTCGAGAAAAAGACGACGCCTGCCATGAAGAGCACGCCGACGATCAGATAGAGCGCCCAGATCCGCGCAGCCGGAGCGGGCTTATTTTTATGTTCCAATGGTGTCCACCTCCAGATACTGCGAAGGGTTTTCGAGATATTTGCCGACGATCTGCTCCAGCGTGCCGTCTTCGCGCAGCTGTGCAAAGGTATCGTTCAGCTGGCTGTCCAGCCCCCGGCTGTCGTTCGCTGCAAAGGCCACGCCCAGCCCGGTGACGAGCAGCGGCTCGGACAGGATGCGGAACGCCACGGAGTTGTCCTTCATATATTGCAGGATGGTCGTCTCATGGGAGGCGATGGCGTCCACGTAGCCGCAGCCCAGCAGCGCATACTGGACGCTGCGGTCTTCGATGCTGAACACATCGACCCCCTGCGGGAGGCGGGGGTCGGAGCCGCTGAGAAAAAGCTCCTCCGGCTTGCCGGTGCTCTGGACGGCGATGCTCTTTCCGGCAAGGTCGCTGAGGGACTGGATGCCGCTGTCGTCATTCACGGCGACCACCTGACGGCTCACCATGTAAGGCCCGGCCCAGTGGTAGAGCGCTTCGCGCCCCTCCATGGAAAAGCAGCCCCAGATGCAGTCGATGGCGCCGCTTTCCACAAGATTTGTTTTCTGCTCCCAGTTGATCGTTTCAAACCGGGCAGCATACCCCATGCGGCGGAACGCTTCGGTGGCGATCTCCACATCGATCCCGGCGGGAACGCCGTCGTTGTTCAGATAAATATAGGGAGGATAGGTGTCGCTCCCCACAACGATCTGGGGGAGGCCGCCGTCCTTCGCTTTCGTCTCTCCGCAGGAGGTCAGGCCCCCGGCGGCCGCAGAGGCCGCCAGCAGCCCGCACCCGCGCAGAAAGGCACGGCGTGAGATTCTGTGTTTCATTCCTTCTCCTGTTTTTCCTGCATCTGCGGATGCAGCTTTTCGTTCAGTTCGTCCTGTGTGTCCGTCAGGCATTGCAGCAGCAGCGGGTTGAACGCGCCGCATTCGCCGTTCTGGATCATCTGCACCGCTTTCTCGTGGGAGAAAGCCTTTTTATAGCAGCGCTCGCTGGTCAGGGCGTCGTACACGTCGGCCAGCGCGACCAGCTGTGCGCTGATGGGGATGTCGTCGCCCTTCAGTCCATCCGGGTAGCCCCGGCCATCCCAGCGCTCGTGGTGCCAGCGGGCGATCTCGTAGGCGGTCTGCAGCAGCGGCTCCTCGCCGAAATTTTCCAGCTTTTGCAGCATCTCCGCGCCCAGCATACTGTGGGTCTTGATGACCTCAAATTCCTCCGGGGTCAGCCTGCCGGGCTTGTTGAGGATCTTTTCGTCGATCCCGATCTTGCCGATGTCGTGGAGGGTAGAGGCCAGCGGAATCAGATCCTGCTGTTCTGCAGAAATCGAGTAGTTGTTGCTGATCTCCAATAGACGGTGGAGCAGCATTTCTGTGATGATACGGATATGCCGCACATGAGCACCGCTTTCGCCGTTGCGGAACTCTACGATATGACTCAGCACACCCACCAGCGTATCCGTATTATTTTCACGAGCGCGGATCTGGTCGGACACCATCTTCACCAGCCGCCGCTGCTTGGCATACAGCTTGATGGTGTTGGTCGCGCGGCGGTATACGATGCGTGCATCGAAAGGTCGATTGACATAATCACTCGCGCCTAGTTCATAGGACTTCCGAATTACAGCGTTAGAGTCATCGCTGGAGATCATGATGACCGGGATGTCCTCGATGGTGTGGTTGGCGTTCATGGCCTTGAGCACCTCGAAGCCATCCATGACCGGCATGTTGATGTCCAGCAGCACCAGTGCGATGTTCCCGGCCTCCGCCTGCATTTTTTCCAGGCATTCTTGTCCGTTTTCTGCTTCAAGAATGCTGTAATCGCCGCCCAGGATCTCCTTTAGCAGCATGCGGTTCATTGCGGAGTCATCCACAAGAAGAATCTGCGGCTTTTCCTCCACCAGTTCTTCCTGCGCGGTCAGCGCGTTTTCGGGGAGTTCCACCGTGACGGCATTCTTGCGGCACTTTGCCTGATACATCAGCCGGTCTGCCCGGCGAACCGCATTCTCCATCGGGTCGGTGATGGCCTGCATCGTTCCGCCGATGCTCAGTGAGAGGCGAAAATGCGAATAACCGGGTACAGTAGCCTGCTGCACGGCGGCTCTGATCTGCTCCAGCTTGGCTTGCAGGATGTCGCTCGGAATGCCGGGCAGCACCAGCAGGAACTCGTCCCCGCCGTAGCGGATGAGCAGGTCGGAATCCCGGATGCAGGAGCGGATGGCGGCGGCTGCCGCTTTCAGCGCCATATCACCGGCGTAATGCCCATAGGTGTCGTTGCAGATTTTGAAATCGTCCACATCCATCAGCGCGATGCCTGCGGGGCCGACGATACGGGATGCGATATCCTCATAGTAGCGGCGGTTGTATGCGCCAGTCAAGACATCGTAGTAAAGTTTTGCACGGTAGCTCTCTGTTGTTTCTTGAAGCTTTTCCTCGGCTTCGGCCTGCATCTCTTCCATGCTGGAGCGCTCGAACTGCCATTGCAGGCGACCGATCAGCAGAATGTTCGCAGCGATACCAAGGCCGATCACGATGAGCTTTTGAAGGTTCAAAGAGGTGTAAAGAAAAAAGCTGTGGTCGGTAGAAAAGAAAAACGCGGAGTATAGGAATGCAATGAGGCCGCTTACGATTCCTGCTGCATAGCCGTATTTCACGAGCACAGCAGAAAGAACAACAAAAAGCAGGATATTTGGATTTGGAATATGAAAATTCCAGACGATCAGGCAGGTGCTCAATTGGGCAAGTGCCGATAGCAACATAGGCTTGATTTTATTTGGCTGTTGTTCCATACGCAATACCATCCAATACTTTGATTCATCATGATTGCTCTCTCACAAAAAAAGAGCTGGGCCGCAAATGGGCGGCCCTGCTAGGTCGTGAGTGTCGGTCATCTGCGAAACCGTGCGATTCCACTATTTATTTTCGGGGGGGGGGGTAACGCGGAAGCGCTTTACCGTCTGCTCCAGTGCGTTGATGTCCACCGGCTTTGAGAGATGCTCGTCCATCCCGGCGTCCCGGCTCTTCTGCATATCCTCAAGGAATGCGTTGGCGGTCATGGCGAGGATGGGGATGGTGCGTCCCAGCGGATTTTCGCCGCTGCGGATGCGCCGGGTGGCTTCCAAGCCGTCCATCACAGGCATCTGCACATCCATCAGGATCATGTCGTACTCGCCGGGCTTGACGCTGGCAAAAGCGTCCACGATCTCCTGACCGTTGGAGCGGATGGTGCAGTGCGCACCCTTGGTCTCCAGCAGCAGCTCCAGAATTTCGGCGTTGATGGCGTTGTCCTCGGCGCAGAGGAAGTTCATCCCGGACAGGGGCGAGACGGCCTCGGCCTCCTCCGGGAGGGCCGGCGCCGTCTGCACCTTGTCCGCCTCGGCGTCGATGGGAAATTCCAGCACGACCTCAAAGCGGGTGCCCTTGCCGGTGGCGCTCTCCACCCGGATGGTGCCGCCCATCAGGTCTACGATGCTCTTGGTGATGGCCATGCCGAGGCCCGTGCCCTGCACCTTGTTGGTGCCGGATTTCTCCTCCCGGGTAAAGGGGTCGAAGAGGGTCTTCTGGTAGGCCGCGCTCATGCCGATGCCGTCATCCTGCACGATGAACCGGTATTTGGCGTAGTGCTCGGTATGGGTAAGCTCGTCCACCGCCAACCGGATGTGTCCGCCTTGGGGCGTATACTTGACCGCATTGGAGAGGATGTTCATCAGCACCTGATTCAGACGGTTGGGGTCGGCCAGCACGTTTTCGTGCTGCATATGGGTCTCCACCGTAAAGGTCTGGCGGCGCTGGCTGGCCTGCTGCCGGATAATGCTGTCCAGCTGGCTGACCTGCTGGGAAATGTTCATTTTTTCGATGTTCAGGGTGGTCTTGCCGCTCTCGATGCGGCTCATGTCCAGAATATCGTTGATGATGCCCAGCAGCAGCCGACCGGAAGTTTCCAGCTTGCCCAGATGTTCGGCCAGCCTTTCCGGCTGGTGCAGCTCGTTTTTCATCAGGGTAGTAATGCCGATGATGGCGTTCATTGGGGTGCGGATGTCGTGGGACATATTGGAGAGGAAGTCCGTCTTGGCTTTGCTGGCCTTTTCGGCTACTTCCAGTGCGGCTTCCACAGCCAGCGTGGTCTGGTGCTCGCCCGTGCGGTCGGACATATCCACGATGCACTTTCTTGCGCCCTGCACATCATTGAGGAAGCCGGTCACATGGAGATAGCGAGGCTCACCGGTCTCCTGATTGACAAATTCACATTCCCATTCCTGCTGGACGCCCTGTTCCATCTGCATCAGACTTTCCAGCTGCGATGCACCGCTGTCGTCTCCGGCAGGGTATAGAACGTGGAGATCCTCCTGCACCGCCTCGGGGGAGAGGCCCAGAATGCGCTGGACATTGGGGCTGACGTATTCCGCCTTGCTGGTTTCGGTGTCGATCATCAGGAACACGTCGTCCACATTGCGGGAAAGGTTCGAGAACAACTCCTCGCGTGCCAGCAGCTGCTGGTCCTTTTTCCGCAGCTTTTGCCGGTTGCTCTGCACCACCAGCAGCAGAGCGGCAACAGCCAGCATACCCGTTATACCGCTCATCACGGCCATGGTGGTGTATTGCAGCCGGTTCATGTTGGCGTTCACAACGCTTTTGGGAGCAATGCCAAGGATCGTCCAGTTCTGGAAGGCGGCAGAACCATAAACCATGTAATAGCCGACGCCATTGATGGAAAACTCAAGGTTGCCGCCCTCCCCGGCAGCAAAAGAATCTTGCAGGGCATCGACCTGTTCTGCCGTAAAACCAGCCGAGTTTTTGAGCAGGGCAAGGATATTGTGCACACCGCTCATGTCCGCGCTGCTGCTGTCCAGTACCACACGGCCATCCGGCAGCACCGCAAAGGTGCTGCCGTGCCCTTCAAAGGCAGAGATCTTCAGGGAGTCCACCAGATCCCTGTTGTTATAGGTGATGGCAATGGCTTCGTAATCAAAGCCCTGATAGCTGCCTTTTTCCGTGGGGACTGCAAACACCATGATCTCCGGCTTGTCCGGCACGACCGAGTTTGCCACGATAGGCTGCTGCTCCAGAATCAGCTGCGACAGCGTCCGACCCAGATCAAGATAGCCTCGTTCACCATCCAGTGTGACATAGGAGCCATCCCGCGAAACGAAGAAAAAGTCTGTAAAATGGTATTCTCCCTTTGCCTGTGAAAGGAAGGAGCAGACATCGGCATCGCTTTGCGCACTTTCCAGATAGGGCGCCCACATCCGCATGACGCCCCAGTTGAAGGATACCTTATTGTAGAGGGTCTGGTTTGCCTGATGATAGATCTCGGTAAGGTGTGCAGTGCTTTCCTCGTAGATGGTGTGCTCCATAAAATCCGTAAAGACAACGAGGCTCGTCAGAATGCTGATGCCGAGCAGCAGCATTGCTATGACCGCGAGGATAGCCGTTTGTCAAGAGTAAATGCTAAAAAAGTCTAAAAAATTTTTCAGCGGGCCAGAATGAGGGCCAGCTCCTCCCGGAAAAGCTGCTCGGAGCACAGAAAACCGAACATTTTGCGGGGGTAGCTGTTGAGCCATGCCTCGGCGGCCTTCACCTCTTGGGGCGAGAGGGTGCCAAGGTCTGTCCCCTTCGGGACGAGTCGCCGGATCAGGCCGTTTTGGTTTTCGTTGGTGCCGCGCTCGCTCGGCGTGTATGGGTGGCAGTAGTAGACGGTGGTGCGTTTTCCTTTCCCTCGGCGCTTGTTTTCGATGCCTTCAGCGTCCGAGAACTCGGTGCCGTTGTCGCAGGTGATGGAGAGGAAGATCTGCGGGAATAGAGCGCCCAGTTTCCGCTCGATGCCGTTGAGGGCCCGGACGACGCTCTCGCTCGTCTTGTCCTTCATGGAGACGATGATCTCCCGGCGGGTCTTTCGCTCGGTCAGCATGAGCCACGTCCGCTTGTAGCCCTTGCCGCTCTCGAGACTGTCCATTTCCCAGTGGCCGAAGGTCGTGCGCGTGTTCACGATCTCCGGCCGCTTTTCTATGCTCTTTCCTGCCGGCTTTCTCGGGATGACGCCCTCTGGCCGCTCCGGCTTCCTGCGGCGCTTCCCGTGCTGCGGTAACATTTCCACAGTGAGATCGTCGCCGAAGATCTCGCCCCTGATGTAATTGTAGGCCGTACTTGCGCAGATGTGCACCCGGAAGGGCCAGCCCATGACCTCGGCCTCTCCGATGGCTGCCTCGGGGCTGTACTTCTCGTCCCGGATCTTGCCGATCAGGTAGTCGGCGAGCTCGTAGTCGTTGCCGATCTTCAGCTCCGGGCCCTTCGCCCGCAGGTTGGCCTCATACCGAGCCTGCGCCCCGTCGGGGTTGTATCGGATCTCGGTCGTGTAGTCGCTGTTCAGGTGTTCATAGGTGCACCGCTTGAGCTCCCGGTAGATGGTGGTGTAATGGACGCCGACCTCCTTGGCGATGTCCACGACCTTCATGCCGGCGCGCCTGAAGGCGTCGATCTGCGTGCGCTGCGTTGGTGTCAGGTGGCTGAAGTGTTTCCCCATGGTGATCCCTCCGTGAAATAGAAAAAAGGGCGGCCGGCTGGCCGCCCTTCGTTGTCATCGCCTGTTGTATGCCGCGATCAGTGCCAGCGTCTCGTCGTCTGTGACGATGTCCTCGAGCCGGCACTCCAGAGCGACGCAGACCTTGAGGAGCGTTTTCAGCTTCGCCCCCGCGATGTCTCGGTCGTCTTGCTCGTAGGTCTGGAGCACTCGGCTGTTGATGTCGGCCTTCTTGGCGAGCTGCGACTGAGACAGGCCGCGATCCTCTCGCAGCGCCTTCAGGCGTTTCCCGGTGGTGATCGTTTCCATGTTGAGCGCCTCCCCTTTTGTTTCGTGTGTCTTTACTATACAACATTTGTTGTATAAAGTCAAGAGGGGAGACAAGAGAAAAGCAGCGCGGCCGCTCTGGCTGCGCTGCTTTCATTCTTTTCCGAGCAGGTAGTAGATGGTCACGCCGAGGGCGTCGGCGAGGTACTCGAGCTCATAGTCGGCGACAATGCGGTCGCCGGTCTCGATCCTGCTGATGGCCTTCTGCGTGATGTCGAGCCCCGCGATCTGGATCTTGTACGCGAGGCGCTCCTGCGAGATGCCGGCCCGCTCTCTGGCTGCGCGGACGCGCTCGCCTGAGATATTGCATCGGCCTTCTGGCCTGTATATTTTCAAATACGCGCCGCCTCCTTTTCTGCCACTTATGCCAAAGATGGGTAGTGCAAGTTGACAATAACACGCCGCCCGTGATAATATTATCCCAAAGATGACTAAATACTAAAAAACGCAATAGGACAGACGAAAAGGAGGTTTTTTCAATGGGTTTACGTTTCCGGCGCAGTATTAAGATCGCTCCAGGCGTCCGTGTGAACTTGAATAAAAAGAGCGCGAGCGTCACCTTCGGCCCGAAGGGACTGAAGCACACAGTCAGCACGACCGGGAAAAGCCACACGACCGTCGGAGTGCCCGGCACGGGCCTGTCGTACACGACCAGTGGCGGCCGGCCGGCCAGCGTGCCGGCAGCACAGCGCCCCACCTCACCGAAAAGCAAAGCGGTCGTCCTGCCGTTGTGCATTTTCCTCGGGGTGCTCGGTGTGCACCGCTACTATGTGGGGAAGATTGGCACCGGGGTCATCTGGACGCTGACGGCTGGCTTCTTCGGGATCGGTTGGATCGTGGACATCTTCACGGTCGCCCTCGGCGGCTTCTATGATGTCAACGGCTATGTTATCCGCTTCCACCCGACTGAGGCCGAGCTGGCCGCTGCTGAGGCGGCGCAGAGCGATGGCGGCGAGGATCCAGCAGAGGACGACGCCACAGAGGAATGAGTGCATAAACAGAAAAAGCCCGCCCGGGATCACTCCCGAGCGGGCTCTTTTTGTGTGTTCTGACGGTTTCAGGGCTTCCGGCCGGCACCGATCCGCGCCGCGCCGGTGGCAAACTGCACAATTAGACCTTCTTGGTGTAGTCCAGCGAGATCCAGCCGGCCCCGCTCTTGAGCTTGCCCCACTTGGAGGCCCCGGGCCCGTCGCTCTCGGCGACGATGGTGTAGGTGCCCTTGTCGCGGATAGCCCCGTTGGTGCCGTAGTTGGTGCCGGGGCCCTTGCGGATGTTCAGCACGTCGGTCGTCACCTTCACGAGGTACGAGGTGGCCGTAGAGCTGCTGCTGGTCTTGATGTCTGCCGCGTCCGTCCACCCGTACACGGTGGAGCCGCCGCCGGAGACGGCGATCAGGTGGTAGGGGTGCGTCTTGCCCTTGGCGATGGCCGTGACCTTAGCCTTGCCGGGCTTGCAGCTCGACGCGCTCGTGGCCGTGGCGCTGACGTAGTGCTTGGTGCCGGTGAACTCCACCACGTCGCCGACCTTGATGTCGGCCGTGCTGCCGGTGGTCTCCCCGGTGGAGGGCCAGCTGGTGGGCGTCGTCAATGACGTCATCTTCAAGGGCGTCCACTTCGAGATGCACGTCGAGTGCGAGGGCCGTGAGTGGCTCATCCACTCCACCCGCGCCTGCACGCCCGGTGAGACCATCGGTATGCGCATTGGCCCCAACGAGATCCACATCATGGCGCGTTCAGAGGGGTGAGGCTGCATGAAGATTTACGATAAGAAGCTGGCCTATCCGTACTTTGTATGGATGGTGCTGTTCACAGTGGTGCCCTTGTTCATCGTGGTGTACTACGCCCTGACCGATGCCAGCGGCAGCTTTACGCTGGACAATCTGGTGGGCATCAGCGGCTATGGTTCGGTGTTTGCCCGGAGCCTGCTGCTGGCCCTCATCGCCACGGTCGTCTGCCTCGTCCTCGCGTTCCCGGTGGGGTACTTCCTCTCCCGGCTGCGCGTCAACAAGCAGCACATCATGCTGATGCTGGTGATGCTGCCCATGTGGATGAACTTCCTGCTGCGCACCTACTCCTGGATGTTCCTGCTGGAGAAGCGGGGGCTGATCAACAGCTTTCTGGGCCTGTTTGGTATCGGCCCCTTCCAGATGATCAACACCCAGGGGGCCATCGTGCTGGGCATGGTCTACAACTTCCTGCCTTTCATGATTCTGCCCATCCTCTCCGTTCTGGAGAAAATCGATCCCAAGGTGATCGAGGCCGCCCAGGATCTGGGCGCCAACTCCTTCACGGTCTTTCGCCGGGTGACCTTCCCCCTCTCCCTGCCCGGCGTGCTCTCCGGCGTGACCATGGTGTTCATTCCCTCGGTGTCCACCTTTGTCATCTCCCGTCTGCTGGGCGGCAAGGACGAGACCGACTGCGCGGAGGCGGTGGAGTGCTTCCTCAAGTCCATTGATCTGAACTGCAAGCTCCGGGAGCTGGGGGTGGAGGAGTCCGGAATCGACTGGATGACGGACAACTGCATCAACGTCTTTGCCGGAAGCATGCGGAATCATACCAAGGCGCTTACCCGGGACGAGGTAAAGCAGATCTATCTGGAGGCGTTTTAATCCGGCGGCCAGAGAAGGGGACCGCCCTTGCTGATAAATTGATTGGAATGGAGGATACGGACATGCCCTGTATTGTTATGTATACCAATGTGGAGGTGCCCAAGGAGAAGGCCGAGGAACTGAAAAAAGCCCTGGTGGTTTCCTGGGAGAAGCTTCCGGGTAAGAGTGAGCGGTGGCTCATGACCACCATCCGGGACAACACCACCATGTTCTTCGGCGGCAAAGATACCCCTGCGGCCTTTGTCAACTTCAAGATTCTAGGCAGCCTTGGCAGGGAGAACTGCGAGATCCTGAACGAGGAGTTCCTGACCGATGTCAGCCAGGTGCTGGGTATTCAGAAGGAGCGGATCTTTGTGGCTCACGATGAATGTCCCTCCTGGGGCTGGGTCAAGAACTGAACATTACAGAAAGGAAGGTATTGCATATGCCCTGTATCATCATCAGGACCAATGTGGAGATTCCCAGCGACAGAGCAAAGGAGCTGAAAACGGCCCTGGCCGTGTCATGGGAGAAGGTGCCCACCAAGCGGGAGCGCTGGCTCATGATCGTCATGGAGGACAAGCAGCAGATGTTC
>OHBK01000465.1_pt1 | contig 12623 bp, 10 predicted proteins | sample 1577371 | NCBI WGS metagenome assembly OHBK01 (sample SAMEA3879555, study PRJEB24766) | human gut metagenome | biome: human-associated habitat; feature: feces | place: USA | collected 1985/1987
GTTTTCAAAACAGCCGTTCCAGGGCTGCCGGGCCAGAACGGCATCAGGCAAGGAGAAAATGCCGAATTAAAAAATCTGACGGCTGAGTCCGGGACTTTTGCAGGGGCCGTCAACGCCAACGGAGGCATCAATATCCCGCTGACCGTGGGGGCGGCAACGGATACGTCAGCGGTCAACCGCCTGTACGCCGCCGGGCTGGCTGCCGTGACGGACGCTTTTTCCCTCAGGTGCTATCCGCTCCCGGCGGATTGCTCGTCTTCCAACGGGACGGTTTTCAAAACAGACAAGGAACCCAATTCCCTTTATTTCAATGTCCCTCCCAATTCCTCTTTTACCGTGAAATGCGGCCTCGTGACCAACGCGAGGCCCATGCACAATTATTCCAGCATCCGGGGGTGGGTGGCCCCGCTGCGCCTGCCGTCTGTCAGCGCTAAATTCACGACCAGGTTCGGCCAGATGAAAACGGTCGTGCGCATGGGAAGGGACAGGGACGCATTTACGCTGGTGCCGGATCAGGCGGCGGGCGGCTACAGGATTGGGGAGATTATCGATATTACGTTTGATCATGTCCGGGACGCGGCCGCAGGGGGGTATCACATTCGTGTCCGGGAGATTTATTATTCCAATGCCGAGCAGAAATGGAAGATGAAGACGACGCAGGCCCTCGCGCCGGAGACGTCTTCCAATAACGGTTATCCCGTCTGCGTGTACGCGGTGGTTTACGAGCAATACCAGGACGGAGGATATGATACCGAAGACAGGGGAGCGTTGTGGCTGCTGCATGGCGGGAATTCCACCCGCGGCTGCGTCAAGATCGCCACGGTGAGGGGAGTCCATTGCTTTGAGAATATTTATCCCTTTTCCGGATATTATCTTGATATGGAGAATGCCAACAGCTGGGCGTTGGCCGGAGCGTTCCTTCCGGCGACGATGCACTTGCATTGCAATAACGTCAATCCGGCGTATTACGGGTTTTCCTCCATGGAGAGCAATATCATTGTCTCCGAGGCGGTGGAGGATTTTGTTGACCCGGAAGCCGAAACGACTACTGAAGATTGAGCATAAATGACGCAGCGTCCCCATTCCCGATGCCCGGCAACACCTCTGCGTCCCTATTCAGTTTTTTTCCGCCACGGCAACCGGGTTCCCGCCATCTCCAGCGCACGGCGCACCATTCCGCGCATGCCCTGCGTACCGCAATACATTAAAAGAACCGTCACTCCGCCATAAGAAACGGCCATGAGGAAGGCGCATAAAAACCAGGAAAAGAAAGACGCGGAAGGCTGCAGGGGAACGAATTTCCAGATCCAGCCCATGAACACGGCCGAAATCGAAACCAGCGCCAGCTGGTAACCGAATTGGAACCAGTAACTCATCACATTTTTTCTGAATCCCCAGTTATACAGCATGAAAGGCTTCCATATGCCCACAATAAGTATCAGGCTGGAGATGCCCCCCAGCAAAACGCCGGGCAATCCCCATAAGTAACCTCCTATGATCGCCACGGAAATGTTGATCACGCTTTCCGCAAGAGGAGCCCATACATCCCAGAACAAACCGTAACCGTATAAAAACTGATCCACAACCCCCCGCGTAATGGTGATGAACAGCCTGATAACGAGCAGCAGCATGATTTCCCGGGGAAGGATATATTCCGCCCCCAGCCAAAGCGTGATGAATGGCTCCAAAAGCTGGTAAAAGGGGAAACATACCGTCCCGGCAATCAGCATGCGCAGGGAAAACAATTCACTGAACACCTTGCGGATTTTTCCCGCATTTCCCTCCGCAATCAAGTTGCCCACACCGGCTTCCGTACTGCCGAGCATATTATTGACCAGAAGGTGCAGTTTCTCCACAACGGTGGAATAGTTGCCGAAATAGGCCGCCATCTGGAGGGAAACAAAGGCATATACCAGGAACGGCGTCACCTGGAACTGGAAAAAGCTTCCCAGCCGATGCATAAACAACTGCTTGGTGTATTTAGTGACTTCAGGATATTTTTTGAACAGCTCCTTCCCCAGGGCCACATTGCTCTTCAGCCAGGGATAGACCTGATTGATCTTCCAATTCAGGATGAAGGAATAAATAATGCCGAAGAACAGTTCTATCCCTATCCATAAATAATAGCTTCCCGTATACCATGCAGACAGCATCTGGCATATGATTTTGATGATGGATGCCGTCTGGAAATAAAACGCCACTACGTAATTCCTCTGGTCCGCTCCCAAAAGGGTCTGCCTGTAGTTGGCAAAATACCCGATCAGGGAAGAGGCCAGAAAGGAATAATAAGCAAAATAGATGATTCCATAGGAAAAACCTGTGGAAGGGAAAATAACCGGCAGGAAACAGGAAAGCGCTACTCCAGCCGCAATGATTATCCGCCCTATCCACCGGTACATGTATCCCAGCACGGAGATAATTTCATTAATCCTGGTTTCATCATGTTCAAAAATCGGCTTGTAAAGCACATACCCGATAGCCGTGCTTATGCCAAGTTCCGCCAAATTGAGGAAATTCAGCAGACTCATTAACGTTCCCGTCAAACCGACAAAATCAGCACCTAGGCAATTCAAGAATATCTTCCTTGAAAAAAAGGAAATGAGAAGAATCAAAACATAAAAAATGAGATTGACCCTGGCGTTCAACAGGCTTTTCTTTACGCGGGATTCTTCCATGTTATTTATTCCATCAACCTTATCCTTTCCCGGGAGAAGTTAAAAATATCTGTTTTATTAATAACCGGATTATTTATTCAACCGGCAATATACCAACGGCATATTGCGGCCATACGGGTACGGAAAGCGGTGCCAATCTAGCACAACATCCTGCCGCATCAATATCTTTTTACGAATCCTCAGCCAACAGGCCCTCACAGGGGATAGAAACCGGGCAGAATCGCCTGTTCCCATGACGCCTTCTTATCCGCTCATCGGTTAAAAAACAAATTCCTCATTTTTACAGGTTCCATGGACCGGAACAGTTCCATAAAGAGTCCTTGTTTTATTTCTTCTTTTCATCTACATTACCGCCCGTGAGCAAGGGCAGGATTCTCATCGTTACATATGTTTTTCCTCCGGAGGAAGAAGGCGTAGGCATGGCTGCCTATGAAATGGCCTGCAGCCTGAGCTCTCTGAACTGGGATATCCACGTCCTCACCCGCCCGCTGGATTCACCGGAGGAGCCTTTCCGCTCCCGCCCATACAGCCCTCTCACAACCCTGCCGGACACCCTGACGAAGGACAGCGCCCGTTTAAGAGAATACCTGAACGGGTTTTTGAAAGATTTCCGGCCGGATGTTATCATTTACCACTCCTGGGCGGACTGGTGCCGGGAAGAATTGCTGGACGCGGCGCGGGATTCAGGCATTCCGTTTTTCCTCCGCTCCCATGGAACAGCTACCAACTTCCGCTCTTTTTTCCGCCTTAACCATCCTCCTTTTTTCGGCTTGAAAAAATGGCTCTGCTCCTTTTTTCAAATACGCAGGGATATCTTCAACGTGTGCCGGAAATCACCGTTAAACCGTCTCGTTTTTCTCGACCCTTACGGAACACTTTTCAAGAGCTTTGATTATTACTGCGCATCCAGACGCAAACTTGCCCATTACTCCTGCATTCCCAACACATTCCCGGCTCTGAAAAGAACCGCTCCTTTTTTCCGGGAAAAATACGGACTTTCCTCCGCCCCCGTTTTCACCTGCCCCGCCAGCGCCAGCATGAGGAAACGGCAGCTTCTCTTCATCCGCCATGTGAAACGCACCCATCTTCAGCAGATCACGTTTCTTTTTCTCATTCCCCAGCGCAATTCCTATGCGGAACAAATGGAACAGGCTATCGGGGATGACCCCAGATTCAGGATTCTCTACAGGCTCCCGCGTCCGGAGGTAGAAGCCGCCATTACGGAAAGCAATGCCGTTTTTCTTTACTCCTTCCAGGAACAGCAGCCCCTCTCCATTCTGGAGGCGATGTCATGCGGCGTTCCCTGGTTCGCTCCGGATGCAGGAGCCCTTTCCACCCTGGAAGGGGGAATCGTCCTGAAAAACGCATCCCCCTCCGCGCTGGAAAAAGCTGTGGAATCGCTGACGGACGAAACAACACGGGAAACACTGGGACGTAAGGGCCTCCCGCAATGGGAAGCCCGTTACGCCCCCGACGCAGTAGACAGGAAGTGGGAGGAACTGCTTTTTTCCTCCACCCGTCCGGAAAAAAAGTCTCCGTTCGCGTCCTCCATCGTTCCGGACCATTTATCCACCTGCTAACCCCTTGCCCCTTTTTCCCAATCCATGACGCCCAAACGCCCCCGTCCCGTATTAGCCATAGCAGCGGATCTCCCTCTGGGCCGGCTGCTGACGTCTTTCCGCAACAAGGACCGGCGTGCGATTCCCTGGATTTTTTCCCTTTTCCATGCCCTGGAATCTCAGGAAGATTTTGACATCCACTGGATCACCCTCAGCAAAGCCGTTTCTGCCCCGGAAACCATCCGGATGCGCAACCAGACCATCCACATCCTTCCCCTGGGCAGCATGGGCAGGAATATCCTGACGGCCCATTTCCTGACCGTCCGGAGAATACGCAAGACCCTGAACGATATCCAGCCGGACCTCCTGCACGTATGGGGCGTGGAGCAGGCTTACGCTCTGGCGGGGGTTGCTTTCCGGGGAAAAAAGCTCCTTTCCTACCAAGGAGCTCTCACCGCCCACTGCCAGCGCGCTCCGCAGGCCTTCCTCCTCCATATGCAGGCCCTTTGGGAACGCATGGCCGTCAAACATTATGATCTTATCACGTGCGAATCCCCCTGGGCATGCGACCGCGTTGCGGAAATTGCCCCCCAGGCCCGCCTGTCCTGCATGGAATACGGCGTGGAACCTTCCTTTTACCATCTTGACAGAAGCCCGTCTCCAGAACCTTCCTGCCTCTTTGCCGGAACCATTTACGAACTGAAGGGCATCTCCTATCTGGTGGAGGCCTTCACGCACCCGTCCCTCTCCCATGTCCAGCTGTTCGTGGCGGGCAACGGAGCCCTCAGGGAAAGGCTGGAAGCCCGGTCCACCCCCAACATCCACTGGCTGGGCAGCATTTCCCGCGAAGAACTCCAGCAGCGCCTCTCCACGGCGTGGTTCCTGGTGCATCCCACCCTGGGGGATTGCTGCCCCAACATCGTGAAGGAGGCAAGAGTCATGGGCCTTCCGGTAATCACCACGGAAGAAGGCGGGCAGACTCAATATGTCCAGGACGGCGTATCCGGCTATATTGTCCCGGTCCGCAACAGCGCCGCCATCAGAGAGGCCGCGCAGAAACTTTCCGTCAGCCTGGATAAAGCCATGTCCATGGGAATGGAGCGGCATCAGGAATGCCGCCGCCTGCTGGACGTAAAGCAGACAGTAACCGGGTGCCTGTCACGTTATCATACCATGCTGTATCCACGCTGATGAAATTATTCCTTATCCATCTGCTTTCCGGGATAGGCCGCCTGCTGCTCAGGCTCAGGGGGGTGCGCACCGGAACAGGCATCATTCTTTCCGGATTTCCCCTCATTAAAAAATTCCCGGGAGCGTCCATCACCATCGGCAACGGAGTCACCATCCACTCCCTGCCCCGGATGAATCCGGTACTTTCCCATCACACCTGCCTGGCCGCCCTTTCCAATCAGGCAAGCATCATTCTGGAGGACGGCTGCGGCATCAGCGGAGCCACCCTGGTCTGCGTCAACGGCATCCGCATCGGCCGCCACACGCTGATAGGAGCAGACGCGCTGATTCTGGACAACGACATGCACTATCCCCGGAGCGGCGCCAGGTGGGGATCAAGCCTGGGACAGCCCGAACAGGGACAACCCATTTCCATCGGGGAAGGATGCTTCATCGGCGCCAGGGCCACCATTTTGAAAGGAGTCACCATCGGCTCCGGTTCCGTAGTCGCCGCAGGAGCCGTCGTCACCCGGGATGTGCCTCCCGGCTGCCTGGCCATCGGAAATCCCGCAGTAAATAAACCGCTCCCCGAACGTCTCAAACATCCCCGGGAAACACAAAAAGCCATCTGCCCTTGAGCATTTCCCCTGCCTGCCTCAGGGGGCTCCAAAGGCAGACTCTTTCATGACACCGCAAAATCCTACAATTTTATTACCCTCATCCCGGGAACATTGGATTGACATATCCCGATTCCTCGCGGCATGCCTGATTGTATGCGTCCACGCGCCGGCCTTCTCTTTCGCCAGCCTGTTCCAGCTTCCGGTTTTCAACGGCCGCGTGGCATTTTTCCTGATTCTGGCAGGCTATTTCATGGGCCGGAATAATTCCTGGAACAAAGCGTTCAAACGGGGTTATACGCTTCTCATTCCCTTTCTGTTCTGGAATATAGTCATCTCTTTCCTCCATCCGGGAATCATGAATATGGGACTGCCGGAATACTTATGCAACCTTGCAGGCTTCCGTTCCCTTTTCACTCCCGATTTTATTCCTCTTTCTATCAATGGATTGACGGGAGAACCCTTTTCCCCTCCCACATGGTTTTTGAGGGATATCATTCTCTGTTCCCTCATTTCCCCCATCCTGCTGAAATTGAAATATCCGGTTTTTGTCCTGATCCTGATCTGCTTCAGCACGGACTGGCTCCAATACCCCGTGCCGGCCAACAAGATTACCCTTGCTCCATCCACCGTCTCCCTGTTCAGTCTGGGCCTTTTCCTGTCTTCCATCAAACTGGCTGAAGTAAAACACGTTTACAAAAATTCCTTTACTCCCCTCGTCCTGCTCGCCGTAGGAACCGGGTTTCTGCTCAGCATCACCAATTACTTGAGCGTTTGCCAGAATAACCCGGAATGGAACATGCACAAAATACTGGCATCCTATGGAGTATGGAATATCTCCTGGCCGGCTGTCCATTTGAATTCCCTCTGCCCAGTCTTCGGGGCGCTTCTTCTCATGGCCCTTGGAATCTGGCTGGAAAAGAAAATTCCCGTTGCCAGAAAGCTGTCCAACTATGCTCCCGCCTGTTTCCTGATATTCGTTCTTCATTATCCTTTGATCATGCTGATCCCCTCCCACATCTGGAAACAATCCTTTTTCGCTCCCTTTGTATTAATACCGGTCATCATTTTCCTGATCGTCGCATTCTATCTTTTCCTGAGAAAATTCTTCCCGGCCTGCCTGCCCTACGTCGCCAACGACCGCATCACCCATGTTCCCAAAAAAAATTAAGGCCTGTATCCTCTTTCTTCTTTTAACCGTTCCGGCCGCATTAGGCGCCGTCTGGTGCGCCAAACACGCCTACCGCTACCATTTGGCTGTCCATCCCCTTCCCTATTCCCCGGAACAGGGCGCCCTGCTGGAAAAACACCGGCAGGACAAACGCAATGCCCGGCTGAATCCCCATGCCCCCGTGTTGTTCCTGGGTTCCTCCACCATGGAATTCTGGCTGAAAGAAGGGAAACATTCCTGGGAAACCTGGTTTTCCCCTCTGGGATGCCTCAACCTGGGAACCAGGAGCGAGACCACGGGCAACCTGCTCTGGCGCCTCAATGACGGCCTGACAAGCCCGCTGGCGCCCAGAATCATCGTCCTGTATTCGGGAGTCAACAATCTGGGAGTACAAAAAAGCCTGGGATGGACGGCTTTTCAGGGAAACGTGGCCATCGTCAAAAAAATCAGGGAGATTTACAGCCCGGAAACGACCGCCATCATTGTCATTCCCCCGCTCATCGCACAAAAAGGGTCGCGCATGGAAACCTTCAGGAATTGTCTGCTGCAACACGACTTTGGAGAAAATGTCCATGTCCTCCCCCTCCATTTCTTCCTTCCGGGAAAAGACGCCAGCCTTTATACTTGGGACGGCCTCCATCTCAACGCCCTGGGATATGAAGCCATTTCGCCTCCGCTTTTCCGCTTCCTCCAACAGCTTTTAAGCAGGAGCAGCTTTTAGGGCTTCACAGGAACAACAAACTTTATCCGCCATTACTCCACGTGATGATTGAATCTTCTCCACCCCATCAGGCAACACTTCCCATGACCCTGTTTCTGGCAGGTCCCACCGGATCGGGCAAATCCGCGGTAGCCGTGGAACTGGCGGAGATGCTGGACGCAGAAATCGTCAGTTCCGACGCTTACCAGGTGTACCGGGAGCTGCCCATCCTGACGGCGGCGCCTTCCCCGGCAGACCGGGAACGGGTCCCCCACCACATGGTTTCCATCATTCCGGTCCAAAAGAACTGGAATGCCACGGAACACTACCACCGCGCCATGCGCTGCATGGAAGAAATTCACGCACGCGGAAAAATCGCCATCGTCAAATTCCTCTCCCACGGCCTGTCGGAAGCGCCGCCGGGGGACGCTGCTCTCCGCGCCGCTTTCGCGAACTGTTCCACGGAAGCGCTATACGCCAGACTTTCTTCCCTGGATCCGGAAGGAGCGGCCTCGACGGATGCCTCCAACCGGCGTTATGTGGAACGCAATCTGGAAATCGTCCTTGCCGGAGGAAAACCTCTTTCCTTCTGGAAGAGGAACTGGTTGACCCCGCCGCGCGGGCCCGGCTGGGTCATCAGCAGGGATGTCCCTGAACTGGACGGAAGAATCGCCCTCCGTACCGCACGCATGATGCAGGAGGGTGCCGTGGAGGAAACGGCTTCCCTCGGCCCATGCTCCGCCACAGCGGAACGCACCCTGGGCCTGGCGTTGATACGAAGCATGCTGCGCGGGGAAATCTCCCGTAAAAACTGCCAGGGCCAGCTGGCCCTCGCCACCCGGCAATACGCCAAACGGCAGCGCACCTGGCTGAAACGCGAACAATGGCTCCGGAAACTTCCGGCTTCCCCTTCCGACTCTCCCCGGGCTCTTGCAGAACGCATCATGGAAGAACTGGGGCATTAATCCCTCTTCACACGGCGGTAAATATCCAAGTTCGTCACTTCTCTGAAAAAGGATCGTTCCCGGCAATATTCCGTACTTAGCAAATCCCGCATAGCCCTCAGGGAGGGAGATTCCGTGTCGTCCGGCTTGAAGTATTCTCCCGCTATCACCACATAGTCTATCTTTCCGCGGCGGATTTCCTGATACTGACGCATCCTTTCCCGTTCTGCACCCTGTTTGTCGGAAGCGCAAATCGTAAACGTGCGTATGGGCGGCACCAAACCATTGACACAGTAAAACCATACGGCATGCCGCCCAAGGACTGCACAAGCATTCTCCCCCCCGGTTCATCACTGGTATCTGGAAGAGCAAAAGCGGACATCCATTCGCGGGCGCGGCTTCTGCATGAAAAATCCACGCAATTCAGGAAGGTGCAAGCCATCACTCCCGCAACAACCAGAGGAAAAAGCCATCGGCGCCACTTTCGGGAAACAACCTCTTCCACATGGATCATCCTGGCCACCACCAGGTATCCCACAGCAGCGAAGGGAATAAGTGTCTGGGCGTAATGGTTGAAATGCGTCTTTCCATTTCCCTGGACGCCCATGCAGGTAATCAGAAAAGCGGCTGTATAATAAATCTTTTCCTTGGCGGGCATCCGGCTTAAAATCACCCCCGCTCCTCCCACGATGTACATCAACATGCTAGGATACATGATATCCCTTTTCACCCATTGGGAATAATTCCGGCACATCTCCTTGAACAATACCGCATCGGCGCCGTAACCGGCATTAAAAACAATGTATCCTTCATATAAATCCAGCAACGCGCCGCGGCTGTAAAAATACCAGAGGCAGGGCGTCAGCATCAACAGGAGCGTTCCTCCCACGCTTCCTGTAAAAATCCATGCCTTCCCGGTCATCCGCGCACGATACAGGACATACAGGAAGGGAACGAACCAAAAAGCGGCCAAGTTGAATTTCAACAGAAGCGCCATCCCGATGCCCGCGCCAAACACCACGCCCGTTCTTACGAAGCGATCGGGATCCCGATACAGGCGGCACACTCCATAAATCGCGGCAAACTGGAAAGGCAGAATAAATTCGGAGGGATGACCTCCTCCTGCATAATAGTGGAAACTGCACATGGAATAAAGGATGAGCAGCGAAACGATAAACGCTTTTTTTCCAGATACGAAGAGAAGGGCCGCCTTGTAACAAAAGATCATGGAGGCCGTCACTGCGAATACCTCAAGAACGAATACAAGCCAGTAAGAACCACACAAGGCGTAGGAAAAGCCATATATCAAAAAAATGAAGGGCCCCTTTTGATCAAACAAATCCCGATAAGGCATCAACCCTTCCATCATTCCGCGTCCCATGAGATGATAAATAATGGGATCACAACTTACGGGAATTTCATAATAGGGAGACACATAACTGGAATAATAACAAATCAGAAATGAGAAAATAGACCACCATGCAATACAACATCCATTTACCCTATTACAACGAAACATTTTTATATGGGTACGGATTTGGAATCCGGTATGAACATGATGTCTTATATGTAAACGGGGAAGAGCAATATTCCTTTCGTTTTTTTCACTTCCTTTTCTGCACTTTTTTTCATGAATTCTTCGCGACTCCCTTCCATCAGCATTATCCTGACCGGGCATAATCAGGAGCATTGCATCCGGGATGCCATCCGGAGCGTATTCGGGCAGGATTATGAAGGGCCGGTTGAAATCATCCTTTCGGATGACGGATCTTCCGACGGAACCTTCGCCGTCATGCAGGAAATGGCGGCTCAATACAGGGGGCCGTACCGGGTAATCTTGAACCGGAATGAAACGCCGCTGGGGCGCGGGCCTCATATCCGGCAGGCGGTTGGTCTGGCTTCCCATGAATGGATTCTCCGTCAGGATGGGGACGATTGTTCCTTCCCCTGGAGATGCAGGTTTTTTGCCTGGGCAGTGATGGAGTATCCGGATGCTGTGGCTGTAGTCAGCCAGATGATTAACGTCTATGAGGAACCGGGAGTTGCGTTTGAATTCCCGGCATTTCCCTCCGTTCCACGGGAAATGCCGGCTGTCGTGCTCCAACAAGGGGCTTTTTCTTCTTCAGCTCATTATGGACCTGCTATGATCATCAGAAAAAGTGCATACGAGTGGGGAAATGCTTTTCCGATAACGGCTAATTTTGAGGATGATCTAATGGCATTTCACGCATGGTTGCAGGGTAATATTTATGAATTGCCGGATACGGCTCTGTGTTATTACCGTTTTGCAGCACAAAATATCTCCGCTGTCAGTAGCGCATTCCGGTTTGCCGACATGCAGACGGCAGAGGCTTTTGAAAGGAAGGACTTAGTAATGTTGGAGCAGTTGAAAGAAAGCGTAGAAGCGGGGATGAAACTGTGCGGTGAGTTGCTGGAGAGCTTTGTTCTGGTCTTTCGTTCGCGGAAAGAATTGCTTGCTGAAATAGAGGAGAGGAGAAAAAAGATAAGCTATATTGATCAGTTGCAGAATTGGTGGAATTATTCCTTTTCTCAAAGATGGTCCTTAAAAGGACCAGGAAAAAGGGGTATAGCCCGTTGTTTGCCGCAAAAGCTGTATTTATTTTGCATGGTCTTCTTTTTCAAGCTTAGGAAAGTGAAACGGGCCGTTTGCGGCGCCCGGCAGGATTTGGAATAAGGGTAAGGAAACGCTTGAAGAAGGAGGGGAACTTTTGCTCGGACGGGTTCTCTCCGGTCCGGCGTTGTTTTTGATGGAGAGGGGGGCGGAAGATGGCTTCTCCGGCTCGAAAGAAGCTGGATTGATACGTGGCGGTTTTTCTCCGGAAAAAGAAAAAGCGCCTTTCCAGAAAAGATGGAAAGGCGCGGTGACAGGTTCAAGGGGGAGATCCCGAATTAGTACACGTCCCGCTGGTAACGGCGGTGCTGTTTCATGTCCGCCACATATGCCGCGGCTTCCTCCGGAGTTTTATGGCCCCAGGTCTGGATGACTTCATGAAGGGCGTTGTCCACGTCCTTCGCCATGCGGGAGGCGTCCCCGCAGACGTAGAAGCAGGCGCCGGCTTCCAGCCATTTCCAGAGCTCTTCGCCTTCCTGGACCATGAGGTGCTGCACATACACCTTCTTTTCCTGGTCGCGGGACCAGGCCACGGACAACTTCAGTTTGCCGGTGCCGGTCAACTGGTTCAGCTCGTCTTCATAACAGAAGTCGGTGGCCCTGTACGGATTGCCGAAGAACAGCCAGTTGCCGCCCTTGGCGCCGGAAGCGGCGCGTTCCTCCCAGAATGCCCGGAAAGGGGCGATGCCGGTGCCGGGGCCCACCATGATGATGGGGGTGTCCCCGTCTTCCGGAAGGCGGAAATTCTTGTTGGTATGTACGAATACCCTGGCCGTATGGCCCGGCTGGAGGCGGTCCGCCATATAGGTGGAGCAAACGCCGCCGCGCTTGCGGTCACGGGCCGTATAGCGCACCGCGCCCACGCACAGGTGAACCTGTTCGGGATGGGCGTTCGGGCTGGAGGCGATGGAATAAAGGCGCGGCATGATCTTTTTCAGGATGCCGACGAAAGCCTCCGCGGATTCGAAGGAAGCGGGGTATTCCGTGGCCAGATCCAGCACGTCCCGGCCCCACAGGAAATCGCTGAGGGCGTCCTTATCCCCGGCCAGAAGCGTGTCCAGCTCCTGGCTGCCGGAGGCGGCGGCCCACTTGGTCAGCAGGGCTTTGTTGACATTGGTAATGTCATAGCAGTGAACCAGGGCGTCTTTCAGGCTT
>OHBK01000469.1_pt1 | contig 12527 bp, 8 predicted proteins | sample 1577371 | NCBI WGS metagenome assembly OHBK01 (sample SAMEA3879555, study PRJEB24766) | human gut metagenome | biome: human-associated habitat; feature: feces | place: USA | collected 1985/1987
GACTCATTGTCGAGATATTCATTGCTGTACCATCTGTAAAATCGCCCGATTCTTCGGGAGCAATAGCCATATCTTTCTGTCCATTAAACAAGATCGGGAAATAAATAGTACCTGGTTGCAGTTCTGCATGGAACGCATATTGATTTTCATCTTCTATCGTGCGAGTCATCTCTACATCTGCGCTAACACAAGTTCCGGCAATATAGATTTTATCAGCTTCTATAAAATTACTAGCCAAACCTATAGTAACGGTACGTGTTTCAAAATCTACCACTACACGATACTGCCCATCTTCAGGAATCACCCAATATCCAGCATTATCTATCCCCTTAATTTTAGCTTCCATTGCTCCATCAGTAATCTGTTGTTCTGCAGCAACTGGTGAGATGGCATTAATCTTATTTTCATCTTTCCAAACAATCGGGAAGTGAAGATTACCTGCCTTCAAGTCACAAATGGAAACATAACGCTTCGGCTGACTTTCCATTGGCAAGATTTCAATATCTTCACCATCAACAGCTGTGCCTGACATATAAAGATGGTCTGCTACAAAAGTCTTTTCAGAATACATCTTTACTTTTATAGTAACTGTAGAAACTTCCGGTTTTACAAACTTAGGCCCTTCTACAGAACCGATAATACGGGCTTGTAACTTTACTAAATCACCAGGCTGCTGCTTCCACTTTGACACCAATAAACTCTGCAATTCTTTATGAGTATAACTTTTAGAAAAATCATCATCAATATACTCCCTTATCATTGTGTTTGTTCCAAAACTGTTATTTTCCAGATCCATTTTATAAAGATAGGAAATATAATAGTCAGAGCCTATTGGGTCAGCTTCCGTCCAGTTTAACGTCAATGCAACCTCATCTGGGGTATCTTCCTTGAGTTCTATTTCATAATCAGAAGGAGTAAGAACTAAACTTGTACGATTGTCGAGCGAATTAGTAGCATCGTCATCATCATTGCATGCTACTATGAAACACGAAGCAAGTGTCAGGAAGAAGAACCGTAAAAGGTTCTTCTTAAATATATATCCGTTTTTCATATCTATATTCAATATATTAATATTATAACTATTTATTGGTTTCCGACGGTCCAGTCAGGAGTTTGTACCAAATTCCAATTCTTATCAATATCGTCCTGTGGAATAGGCCACCAATAGCTTATAAACTTACGTGTCTGATATACTGTACGAGTATAATATTTATTTCTATAGTCCGCATCGGATACTTTAATATAAGCATTCATGCCATAAAAATCGCCATCCAATACTTTCTCGGCTAATTTCCAGCGACGCAGATCATTAAAACGAAGTCCAGATTCACAATTCAATTCCACACGCCTTTCTTGACGAATTAACTCGCGCATTTCTACAGGATCTGATGGGGCTGTTATCTTGCCTTCTTCAGCTGAAACACTATATTCGGGAATACCCGCACGCTCACGAATCAAATTGACATATTTCAAAATCTCATTTTGATTAGCAGTATAAGTCCCCTTCTCAATGCTATATTCATTTAACGCCTCAGCATAACTTAAATAGATCTCTGCCAAACGACATAGTGCACCATGACGATTTTTATAATCTCCACTGCCTTCTTTGGGATTTGCAGATGGGTCTACTCTCTTACGTACCAGATAGCCGCTCCACGGAGCGTCATGAGAAGGACCACCGTCTTTACCATCCATATAGAAATCTGTATTTCTCTTACCACCAATATGCCATTGTTCGTTATGCAGTACTGAAATATAAAAACGAGGTTCGCGGTCACAATACATTTTATAGGTATTGGCATCTACAACTACATTTTCATCTTTATTACGATCCCCTTCTGAAGACCCATACTGCCACTTTGTAGAATAAGTCTCTTTTTGCGTACTAAAGCCTGTCTCTGAATAATTAGCATCAGGGTTAACTTTAGGAGAACCATCCGAATTATAGCCTATAATAGGTCTTTGACCGTTTCTCATGAAAAAAGCATCAACCAAAGATTGGGTTATTCCGATTGCTCCCACGCCATTAATACCCAAACCACGTGGAATACAGTTTTTATCATACCATCCACCGGAATCCATTGTGCGAACAAACAGTAATTCTCTGTTGGCTTCATTCCATCTCTTCATCACTGCATTCTGATAAGAAAGAAAAGGATCAATATCACCGTTATCCAAATATTCATAATGCAAATGATAGCCAGCGGCTTCCGCCTCATCGATAACCAGTTTACAAGCATCTACTGCCCTTTTCCATCGTTCCGGATCATGTACAGAATTAAAGATAGGGGTTCCATCAATGTTTTTTATATTCGCCAATGCAGGATTACCATTCACCAAGTCACTTGCAGCAAATAATAACATACGCGCACGCATTGCCAAACATCCAACAGAAGTCACACGGCCATATTTCTTATCTTCAGTTTGAGTGGCAGGTAATTGTTTTGAAGCTTCTAACATTTCCTGATCTGCCCAATCAATTACATTATAAAACGGCTCTTGTTTCAACATCAGATCATCAGCCGAAGTACTTTCACTAGCCTCGCGAATAATAGGAACTGAACCATAAGCTATAGCCATCATAGAATTATAATAAGCTATAAAGAAACGGCATTCAGCTTTCATAAAGTCTACTTCTTCAGCCGGTACAGCCTCCAATGGGTGAGCATGTTTTATAAACAAATAAGCAGAACGAATATATTTGGGATAAGTATTCCAATAAGCAATTACCCCGGGATTGTCTGCTGTCCAGTTACCTTTTTGATATTGAATGGCTTTAAATCCTTGCGCTTCCCAACCAACTGAAGGAATCAGTTCATCAGCTATGGCATCCGGACCATCATAAGTATAATATTCGGGCAGGCCGCGATAAATATATGCCAGCCAACGTTCCATATTCTTTTTATTCTCAAATACTGATTCTAAATCCAACTGGTCATCCGGTTGCTTATCCAGATAATCAGAACAAGAAGAAAAAGTAAATGTCGTAATAATACTTAGTACTATAAATTTTAATATGCTATTTTTCATATGCGCTACTATTAGAATTTAATTTCAAAACCTGCAGATAACGATTTCATAATTGGGTACGCAGCCCCTGTAGTATTTTCGACTTCCGGATCCCACAAATCAAATTTTGAGAATGTTAAAAGATTTGTTCCTCTCACGAAAAGACGAATGCCTGATATAACTGTAGTATTTCTCCACAAATTCTTTGGTAAGGAATAACCAAGTTCAATGTTTTTTAAACGTAAAAAACTCATATTCCGCAGCCACCATGTAGATGGTTGGTTATTATTACTATTTATACCGTCATCCAATCGCGGATAAAATACGTTCTGACTTGGGTTGTCTACAGTCCAACGATCATTTGCATTAGTAAACATATTGCCTGTCACTCCTCTATTGGCACCCGGAATAATGCTTGATCCTAAAATATTCCAACTACGACCTATTCCTTGAAAGAGAGCTCCAAAATCTAGATCCTTATATTTCATATTCAGTCCAAAGCCATATACTATCTCCGGATCTTTTGTTCCTCCGATTGGCGATTTATCAAATACGTCCACTTTACCATCACCATTGACATCCCTGTATCTGATATCTCCCGGGCGGAGTTTGCTTACAAAACTTTGAGTCGGAATTCCTTCTTTCAGTTTACCTGTACTTACGTCTTCAAAATCGTCTTCTGTAAACAAACCTTCTGCTATATAGCCAGTTAATTGCCCTACCGGATGTCCTGTTTCAGCACGGTTAGTACCAACTACTGCACTAGGTTCATCCTTTTCTGTTATTTCATTATGAGCATAGGTAAATGTTCCCATTAAGCTGACAAATAAGTCTTTGCCAAACTGTTTATTAACATTTAAGGAAACTTCTACACCCTGATTAGTCACTTTTCCAAAATTCTTCCAAGGCTGCTTCATAAATCCAGCCGTCATCGGAACAGACTCACGTGGCATAAATATATCTTTACGGCGTTCGTCGAAATAATCTAATTGCAAATCAATCATACCATTCAGGAAACCTAGCTCAACCCCCAAATTCATCTTATTAACAATCTCCCATGTCAAATCTTGTACTGCAAACTCGCCTTCTGCCATACCAGTTAAGCCATAACTGCTATCCAATCCCCATTTATACATGTTTAATGTCTCATAGTCATCGGTAATTGTAGAGAGGTATGCAAAACGGCGTCCACCTAAATTAGCATTACCTACCTGACCATAAGACGCACGCAATTTCAATTTAGATATGACCTTACGCAATGGTTGCATAAATGCCTCTTCCGATACAATCCAGCCAATTGCTCCTGAAGGGAAAAAGCCATAACGTTTACCTTTGGCAAAATTTTCAGAGCCATTATAGCCAAAATTAAATTCACCTACATATTTACCCGAATAGGTATAAGATGCACGTCCTGCCAATCCCTGATTACGGTAAGGCAACTTGCTTCCATCATCATAATTACGACGATTAAACAATAACATTGCAGCAACGGAATGTTTCTCTGCGAATGTACGGTCATAAGACAAAGTTGCTTCCATATATAAGCTCTTATTTCCATAGTCACCGCTTTTTGAGTAATCCAGGAAATTAGTACCATTGGATTTTGATGCTATAATCAAATTACCTTCATCATCACGTCCTGTAGCAGGTACATAATAATCCGGTGTCTTTCCACGAGAAACAGTACCTGAAGAAAACCTGTCAAATGAGAATGTACCTTTTACTTTCAATCCCGGAAGTAAGAATTTCAAATCTTGTTCTACAGAAAACAGTGTTTCAATCTTACTGTCACTTCTTCTTTTATATCCACTTTGAGTAGCCCATGCCCAAACGTTTGGCTCCTCTGTTGTCGGTATCTGTCCACTGGAATACTGTGCAGGGAAAGCATGAGGTACAGCAACGAACGCTTTCTGGAAAATTTGAGATATATCTTTCGTTGTAGAATTTCTATCTTGCAAATATCCACCAATATTAAAACGTAATTGCGTAGTAGGACTTAATTTCAAATCCACATTAGAACGAACGTTATAACGTTGCAATTTAATAGTAGGATCCCAATCATAGCTTTTATCACGTTTCAAAATACCACGTTCATTATACGCAGCAGCAACAAAAGAATAACGTAATGTCTCTGTACCACCAGAAATATCTACTGTTACACGCTGATTCGAAGCATAATCATTTGCAATTGCATCCATCCAATTCACGTCCGGATATAAATCAGGATCATAACCTGCACGAGTTTTTGCAATACGATCTGTATATTTAGGCTGTTGTCCTGTATCCATCAAGATATCATCCAAAACCTGCATATAATCTGCCGCACCCAAATACTCGGGAAGTTTAACTGGCTGTGTAGCTGCAAATTCAGCCTTTACAGTCACACGAGGTTTACCAACTTGTCCGCGTTTTGTATTAATTAAAATAACACCATTAGCTCCCCGCACTCCATAAACAGCACTTGCAGCAGCATCTTTCAACACAGAAAAAGATTCTATCTCTTCAGGATCAATATTATTCAAATCGCGTTCTATACCATCAATCAAAACCAATGGGTTTTGTCCGGCATCCTGGAATGTACTAATACCACGAATCCAGAAAGAAGAATTATCATATCCCGGTTCACCAGAACGTTGCACAGCTAATACACCGGCAACTGTACCAGCCAGATTATTACTTATTGAACGAGTAGTAGAAACCTTTAACTTAGCAGGCTCAATCGTTGTGATAGAACCAACAACAGACTCTTTCTTTTGTGCGCCATAGGCAACCACTACAACCTCATCTAATTGACCAACATCTTCTACCATTTGTACATTAACAACCTTCCGGTTATTAACTACCTCTTCTTTAGGAACAAAACCAATATAACGGAAAGAAAGCACAGATTTTCTTTCAGGAACAATAATACTATAATTACCATTCATGTCTGTCAATGCATGCACTGTGGAATCATTTTTCAAAATGATTGTTACACCAATCAAAGGCTCACCTTTTTCATCTGAAACGTTACCTGTTACCTTAATACCCTTTTGTTGTATAGTTTGTTGTACTTTAGGAGCTTCTGGCACCGAAATAGTAATTTGTCTTCCCGACATCTTATAATTCAGTCCTGTCTCTGAGAACAACTCTTTTAATACAGCATCTATTTTCTTATTGGAAACTGAAATGGAGACTTTGTTATTCAGATTTTTCTGAACATTAGCAGAGTAAATAAAAATATACTTACTATGTTTTTCGATATAATCTAAAATATCTTTAACTGTAACATTCTCATACTGTACTGAGAATAAATCTTCTTCGGAATTCCAACTAATAGAATTAGTACCGAATGAAGAGAATGGAATCATAAAAAAGACGTTTATAATGCAAAAAAGCTTAAGTCTTTTCTTTAAGTGTAAAAAAATACTTTTCTTTACCATAAAAATTTCTTTTTAGGTTAACAATTTTGGATTTATTGATTTAACTAGGGAATTACTATCGGGTAAATACGGCAATATTTATCCGATTTTTTTTGTCATAATGGCAGTCTGTTCTTCATAGGCAAACATATTAAAAGATTAATTAAAAAAATTATTTATTTAAATATATACTAGTATCACTTTTTTCGATCGTGAATGGCAGGGTTTGCTGAATACATTCAATCACCTCGTCTATATCATCTTTCAAATCTAATTTCCCATACACTTTTTCTTTACCAATAATTGGATCACATTGAATAGATATACCATAGTAGATGCTTAGTCTTTGAATGATCTGCGACAAATCATTACCATTCAATAACATGATCCCCTCTACCCAACTAATATACTCTGCTACATCAACTTGCTTTTGATAAGCAATTGTACCATTTGCTATATTCAACAGATCATTAGGATTCAAACGTGCTTTCTTTTCATTCTTATCAGTAACTTCTACCGCACCTTCCACCAATACAATATTAGTTGTTCCTCCTTTATAATTCGAGATATTGAACCTCGTTCCTAACACTTGCAGTTTAAAATCATCAGACTCCACTATAAAAGGATGTTTCTTATCATGCGCAACTTCCAGGAAAACTTCTCCTTGGGCATAGATTTTACGAATGTCTCCTTTAAAACAACGGGGATAAATCACTTTTGACTGGGAATTAACGACCAGCCGAGTCCCATCAGACAATTCTACTCTAGCCCTTTTCCCCGCAGGAACAAGTAGCTGATTATATTCTTGTTCCTCTTTGGTTTTCTCTTCTTTCTCTTTTATCACTTGTGAATTGACAGCAACTTTCCCCTCTTTCGAATACTTAATGAAAACATCTTCATCCAAATTAAGCTGTTCCTTGGAAGTAATAAGAGTCACTTCCTCAACAGATTGGCTATCCATTTCTTCAGCAATAGCCTGAAAGTCTAAATTAACACTTCCATTATGATTAAAAAAATAAATAGTTGAAATGCAAATCAAAAAGGAAGCAGCAATAGAAGCTGAAGCAACTAAGAAATATTTCTTTCTGCGCTTCATAGCATCTTTTCGCATCTTTCGTTGAGTCTTCTCTATGATAGAAGATGAATCAATCTTTTCCTGCACACAATTTTCCCAAAAGAATTTCAACTTCTCAGCATCAGGCATAGAAGTAAAATCATCCTCAATATTTTCTTGAGAATTCAATTTACTAAATAAATCTGCGAGACGATGGTATTCTTTCAAGCTCATAATCCTATTTTAATGTTGTTCTATAGATAAAGACGCAACTAAAAAAAAAATCTCCCAGTCAAAAATGATTTTTTTTCATTTTTCGGGTAAAAAGAATAAAAGTGGAGTTAGCTATGTGAAAAAATAAGGCATTAATAAGCAGGAGAGTAAAAAACTTAGCTCTTGCGAGATTTCATATTCAATCTTTTAGCAATTTCATCTAACGCAAAAGCAATATGGTTATTGATAGTCTTCACTGATATGTTCAACATATCTGCAATATCTTTATAAGGAAGCCCGTCTATTTTTGCTAAGAAAAAGACATGTTTACACTTGGGAGGAAGTTGTTGAATGGCGTCATTAATTTTAGCCATTTCTTCCTTACTAATCATCTCCTCGGCTGGAGATTGAACCGGCTCAAAAATAAAATCTTCGATATCATCAAATGACAATTCATACTTTCCAGTTTCCTTCCGCAAAAAAGAAATCGCTTTTCGATAGGTGATTGTCTGGATCCAAGCATTCATATTGCCAATTTCAGCCAGACTTTTTCTATTTTTCCAAACTTCAAAAAAAACATCACTCACAATCTCTTCAGCTGACTCCTTCTGGCCAAGTAGCGCAAATGTATAGTGATATAAACGCGAAGAATAATGCTCCATAAAACGATTGAAAGCAATTTCATCGCCGTCTACTATTCTACATATTTCATTATTCTCAAGTTTCACAGAAGTATTTATAGATTATTTCCAATTAACAAAATTGAGCCAAATATAGCAGTATCGTATCAATTATGAAAATAAAACACCATAAAAAGGAATTAAAAGTTATCAATTATAGAAAAATGGCTATAATAAAAACATTACCATTTAGCTATAAAAGTCTCTTACTTAGATAACGTACAGGATACCATACGGAGAGAAAACCAACGGCTAAAACTGTGATAAAGATTAATACGACATCCCAAGCGTGAACGCTGACAGGATAGGCATCTACAACAAAAGTACCACCACCGCCTCCCAATGAAATTATACCGAATTTCTGTTGTATAAAACATAGGATTAAGCCCAGGACAATACCGGAAATAGCGCCAAAAAGAGAAATGAGACGTCCTTCAAAGAGGAATATTCGGGAGATGAGTTTATCACTAGCTCCAAGACTCCGCAAAGTTACTACATCATCCTTCTTATCCAAGATCAACATAGAAAGGGAGCCTATCACATTAAAACAGGCTATCATTAAAATAAAAGTGAGGAACAAATAAGAGATTAGCTTCTCTATCTCCATAATACGGAAAACATCTGCCTGCTGCTGATAACGATTCTGAACAACAAAATCATCACCTAGTATGTTTTCTATTTTAGATTGTACCGATGAAGTATTTACATTAGGTTTCAATTTCAATTCCATCGCAGAGACTTCTGTTGTATAATCCAGAAGCTGACGAAGAAAATCGAGAGAAGTCAGAATATATTTTCCATCATATTCTTGCTGATTCACCACAAATACGACACCCGGAGAATACAGATAATCACGGTTAAAAGAAGCGCCGGGATTTGCCATGTTTACTTTGGCATTTCGCTTGGGAAGATATACCTGAAGAGGATCGACAAACTCCAAACCAGTTCCCAAAGTCGCAACCAATTCCACTCCCATGACGCCATAATTCACGATCGAATCATGAAGAACGAATTCTCCCGCGCCATAAAGTATGCTGTCTATGGCCGTCAACTCTTCAAAATTATCTTCCACCCCTTTTAGTACAACCATAGCCTGACGGTCCTTGTATTGCACCATTGCATTCTCTTCGAGCGTCTCTGTAAACACTTCCACTTCAGGAAGCTCACAAACGGCACGAATCCGTTCATCTTGTGCATCAAAAACCTTTCCTTCACGGACCGTAATTTTCAACTGCGGATCAAAAGCCGTAAAAAAGCTGGCCACCATATCCTGAAAACCATTAAAAACAGAAAGAGTGCAAACCAAAGCAAGCGTAGCAAGAGCCACTCCACATACGGAAATGCCGGATATGATATTAATAGCATTATGCTTTTTCTTTGAAAAAAGATAACGCCTGGCTATATAAAAAGGGAAGTTCACCTCTGCAATGAGTTATTTCACTTCAGCAATGAATCTATTTTCTCAATATAATCCAATGAATCATCCACGAAGAATTTCAGTTCAGGAATGATACGTAGCTGGTGACGTACACGAGTCCCAAGCTCATAACGAATGGATTTCATATTGTTATTGATATTCTTCACCATCTCTTCTGCTTTCTCTGAAGGAAAAACACTGAGGTAGACACGGGCAATACTCATATCAGGACTGATGCGAACTGCGCTAACAGAGACCAATGTACCCGGCATGGACTTTGTTTGAAGCAGGAATATCTCACTTAGCTCTTTCTGCAACAGGCGAGATATCTTATTCTGTCTGGTTGTTTCCATAAAGTTATTTACTATTTTACAATTTACTACTTACTATTTTCTTCCTTATGATCGTTAATCCGTCACGCAAAGGAAGTATTACTTTTTCCACTCGCACATCTTGTGCTACCAAATCATTAAAGGCTTTAATACCAATCGTTTGAGCGTCCGTATTGCGAGGCTGTTCAAGCACATGCCCGTCCCACAAAGTATTATCAGCAATGATATATCCGCCTTCGGAAAGATACGCCAATGTCATCTCGTAGTATTCAATATACTTACGTTTATCGCCATCAATAAAAGCCATATCAAAAGTAACACCTAAACGCGGAACAAGTTCTAAAGCATCACCTATATAAAAACGAATTTTATCGGCAAACGGTGATTTCTCCAGCCATGGACGGGTAAAGTCCTCTTGTTCATCATTGATCTCAAACGTATGCAACAGTCCACCTTCCGGCAGACCTTCCGCCAAACAAAGGGCGGAGTAGCCGCTATACGTTCCGATTTCCAATATCTGACGAGGCTGAATCATTTCTACAAACATCTTCAGCATCCGTCCCTGCAAATGCCCGGAAGCCATACGAGGACGAAGGAGCTTTACATGCGTATCCCGATAGAGCGATTTCAAGTAATCGCTCTCGGGATCAATATGCTGCAAAATATATTCGTCTATCGATTCGGTTTCCTGCATAAAACTTACCTCTCTAAAAATTAAAGATAACGGTTGTTGTTAGGTAATACAGTCTCCTCTGCATGCTTCAAAGCATCTTCCACTACATTGATTTCGAGGAATGAAGTTTGTGTACCTGCCTTACCGCTACTCAGATATCCTACCATATCAGTCGGCTGCAAACGTCCTTCCTTCAACAGGCGGCGCAAAGCGGCAAAATAATATTCCTGTCCGTTGGCCAGCTCCGGCATATAGATTGCTTCCACTCCATAAGAAAGTGCCAGATGACGCATGGTCTTTTCTTTATAGCAGATAGCCAGCACTGGATACTTTCCACGGAAAGCAGCCAGATTACGAGCAGTGCGTCCGCTATAACTATCAGTGATAATAGCACGTATTTTTAGCTTAGAAGTAGCTTTTACTGCTTGTTTAGCAAGGAACGCCGTAACATCATTACTATTCTCATCTAACGGAATACGGATATCATTTTCTTCCAGTTTATCTTTTTCTGCCTGAGCCGCAATTTTAGTCATCGTTTTCACCGCTTCTACCGGATACTTACCATAAGCGGTTTCTCCGCTCAACATCAAAGCATCTGTACGATAGTAGATTGCATTGGCAATATCAGTCACTTCCGCACGAGTCGGACGAGGATTATTTATCATTGTATGGAGCATTTGAGTAGCAACAATTACCGGCTTCTTTGCCAGAATACACTTGCGAATCAATACACGCTGGATTCCCGGAATACGTTCTTGAGGCACTTCGATACCCAAGTCACCACGGGCAACCATTACGCCATCTGCCACTTCCAGGATTTCATCGATATTATCCACCCCTTCCTGATTCTCAATCTTAGCAATAATCTTAATATCACTATTATGTGCATCCAGAATTTCACGTATGTCAAGTACATCCTGACGGTTGCGTACGAAAGAGTGAGCGATAAAATCAATATCCTTTTCGATAGCATAAAGAATATTGTTACGGTCTTTTTCCGTTAATGAAGGAAGATTGATGCGAACACCCGGGACATTTACGCTTTTACGGCTTCCCAAAGTAGCATCGTTCTTAACTTCACACAGCAAATAACCATCCGTCTTATCAATAACTTCCAGTTCCAGATCGCCATCATCAATCAGAATCGTACCGCCGATATTCAGGTCAGACACAAAGTTCGGATATGAAACAGCAATACACTCACGAGTTGTTTCCAAATCCGGATTACCTACAATCTTTACTTTCTCTCCTATTTTATATGGAATCGGCTCTGCATTAGCCGTCGTACGAACTTCCGGACCTTTTGTATCCATCAAAATCGCAATACGGTTGGACACAGCACGTACATTTGCAATCAAAGCTTCAAAACCTTCACGGCTAGCATGCGCTGTATTCATACGCACTACATTCATCCCAGCTTCAAACAACTGTTTTATAAAATCCACATCACAACGTCTATCCGAGATGGAAGCCACAATCTTAGTCTGTTTCAATAACATAGTCTTTCTACCTATTATATATTATTACCTTATTTATTATCTATCCAATAAAGCCTCCAAAGCCAAACGGTACGAATTTAGCCCAAAGCCACAAATCACTCCTTTACAAGCACAAGCAATCATCGATACGTGCCGAAAAGACTCGCGACTATGCACATTGGAAATATGCACCTCAATCACCGGAGATGTCACAGAACGAATAGCATCCTGCAAAGCTATGGAAGTATGTGTATAATTAGGCAGATCGGA
>OHBK01000472.1_pt1 | contig 12441 bp, 15 predicted proteins | sample 1577371 | NCBI WGS metagenome assembly OHBK01 (sample SAMEA3879555, study PRJEB24766) | human gut metagenome | biome: human-associated habitat; feature: feces | place: USA | collected 1985/1987
GCGGATCCTCCTGGCCGGGATGCTCGGGGCGCTGGCCGAGAAGTTCCGGATGCAGGCGGCCAAACCCGCACGGGTCACGGTGGATGTTTCACCCGAAGGGCTGACTGCCTTCGCCGACCGCTTCCACCTCTCGCATGCCCTGGACAACCTGGTCGACAATGCCCTGAAATATTCCGGCGAGGAGGTACATATCCGCATTTCGGCCGGGCGGGACGGTGGCCGGGTCGTCCTGCGCGTCGCCGACGACGGCATCGGCATTCCGCGTGCCGCGCAGGCGCATATCTTCGATAAGTTTTACCGCGTGCCTACGGGCGACATTCACAATGTCAAGGGCTTCGGCCTCGGGTTGTACTACGTCGGGCTAATCGCCGCCAAACACGGCGGCTCGGTCGCGGTGGAGAGCACCGAGGGGCGCGGTACGACCTTCACCCTGATAATTCCGGACGATGGGCGATAAGATCAGGCTGCTGCTCGTAGAGGACGAGCAAACCCTCGCGGGGATCATCGCCGATACCCTTTCCGAAAAGGGGTTCGAGGTGACGGTGGCCTACGACGGCGAGGCCGGGTTGCGGGCGTTCCGCGGGTCGCGCCCCGATGTGGTCGTGTCGGATGTTATGATGCCTTGTATGGACGGGTTCACCTTCGTCGGGCGTCTGCGCCGCGAGGCGCCCGGGGTGCCTGTGCTTTTCCTTTCGGCGCGCTCGGCGGCCGAGGACGTGGTGCAGGGATTCGAGACCGGGGGCAACGATTACCTGCGCAAGCCCTTTGCCATGAGCGAGCTGATCGTGCGGGTCAGGGCGCTTGCCGGGCGTGCGGGCGTCGGGAAAGCGCGTACGGAACGTGTGTTCGAACTGGGGCGTATGCGTTTCGACGCCGAGCGCCAGCGGCTCTCGTGCGACGGCGTGGTGACGGAACTTTCGGCCCGCGAATCCGAAGTTCTGCCTAATTGCAATACCTCTGCCGGAATGCGGGCGAGATCGTGCCGATGAAAACCCTGCTGGTGAATATCTGGGGCGACGATTCGTTTTTCAACGCCCGCAGCCTGCATGTCTTCATCACCCGCCTGCGCCACCGCCTTGTAGCCGACCCGTCGATCCAGCTGGTGAACGTGCGGGGAGTGGGGTATAAGCTGCTGATGCGCTGAGGCGGGGTGTTAAAAAATGGAGCAGGCAGGAATCGCAGTTCCTGCCTGCTCCATTTCTTTACAAGGTTGGATAATAATTTTTTAAGTTTCCTAGATGTAAATTATTCTTGGCTCCACTCTTCAAATTCTTTAAGAATATCATCTGTCATGTAGGATAGGCGTTTTTCTTTTAGAATCTCGTCGATAGAACTATATGATATGTATGAACAAATATCAGCTAAAGGCCCTCGTTCCATAACAGCGAATACTGGGCGTGTAATTTGTTCCAATACGGCTTCTCGTCGTTCTTCCGATGCAACAATATGGATTTTGATGTCTAACATTGGTTGTAAAGAGAGGAGATCTGCCATCCTAAGGATACCAGAGTAAATAGATGTTGTTCCCTCAACTTCGAACGCGCGCACAATAGATCTTCGTTGTATCCATAGCACGTCAATATTTTTGATCGTTTTTAAGGTCGTCTCATCAAAAATTATGGGAAGTTCGTCTAAGAGAGTACTCTCTTTCGGATGCCAGAATTCTGTAACTCGGTTTCTATCTGCCTTCGGCAACCAAATTTTGAACCCGAATATTTCTCCAATTTTCGCCAGTTTAGCCTGGACTTTTATAGATTCTCTTTGCTCGGTTTGTGGCTGATCCTTCTCTTGGATTGCATCGTCGTCAGGAACAGAAACAATGGTTTCCTTTCCGGAAATAATACGTATTTTCGATGCTTTGATCTTTTTTGCGTCTTTCTCGGAAAGAGGATAAATAGTTTGTTGCTTTGCTTGTCGTTTTAGCAAATCGACTAAAAATTTACCATCGGCATTGTCCCAGCGTAAAGGACTGGAAAAAACTTTATATGTCCATTTAGTACTGTCTTTCGGCAAATCTTTTGTTATTGATAATGTATTCCATACTAAATCTTCGTGTATCGGAATTGCGAGTTCGAAAGGAAGCCAGACAAGCGGTTTGACCTTGAAGCGTAGGCAAAACGGATCGTTTTCTTCGATAAAGATCGGAGAATTGTCTTCATATGGAGCGCTTATTACCTCAAGGATGCCAATAAATCGCTGAATTTTAGTGCAATAACAAATAAATATGTCTCCAGATTTGATGCCTTGGTTTTTGACATATGATTTGCGCGATATTCTAAAGCCGGTAACATCTCGATTAGAATTGGTAAAAGCTGTTGCCGTATTAGGAGAAAAAAGATTTATATAATATTTCATTACTGCCATGGATTTTGATAAGCGACTTTCTTTTTCAAAAGTAATCTAAAGCGTATGATTATACAAATATATTTTGGGAATTGTGCTGTTCTTCAATATACTTTGCATTTCCGTGAAGGAATGTTAATTGAAAGAAGTTTATCTTTTTCGGCAAATGCAGTCCGTTAGGTGATCGTCGATAAATCCTGCCGCCTGCAGGTGGGCGTAACAAATCGTGCTGCCGAAGAATTTGAATCCCCGTTTTTTCATGTCTTTGCTCATGGCGTCGGATTCGGGCGATGATGCCGGAATCTCGCTCAACGACCCAAAGGTGTTGGTAATCGGCTTCCGGTCGGGAAAGAACGACAAGGTGTAGTTGTAGAAACTACCGAACTCTTCCTGTATGGCAAGGAATAGCCTTGCGTTTGTGATTGTGGATTTGATTTTCAACCGATTCCTTACAATGCCATCGAACCGCATCAGCCGTTCGACATCGCTATCGGTCATTTGCGCTACCTGCACGGCGTCGAAGTTGCAAAAGGCCTTGCGATACCCCTCACGCTTTCTGAGTATCGTTATCCAGCTCAACCCGGCCTGGGCACTCTCCAGGACAAGAAATTCGAACAACGTCTTGTCGTCGGTCACCAATTTCCCCCACTCCTGGTCATGGTATTTCACATACAGCTCGTCGGTTCCGCACCAGCCGCACCGTCCGTTTATCATGTCCTGCATAATCATAATGTTTACAATTCGAAGTAAAGATAACCGATTCCCGGCTTCGTGCCAAATTTTAAGCCCGCTTCGCCCATTATGGGTTGTCATATTGCAAACGTTGCGATGAAAGAATCCGAATCGGTAGGTGCGGAACGTACTTTTATCGGAACAGCTTTGCTCCGGAGGAAGATCGTAAATTCGATTGTAAGGTGTTGATATACAGATTAAAATTTTCTTTTTTTGCGCAAATTCGCTCACAAAAAAAGTCTCCAAAAGGAGACTGAAAAGTGCGGGATAAAGGTGCTTCCGCACGAATGTAAGCCCGATGTATATCAACGAATTGCAGCGGTTTTCGGTTTCTGTCCCCGCATCGCCTACCGTCATTTTGCACGGTCTTGCGCCCGCCTGCCCGTTTCGCCTGCGCCGTCGCCGTATCTCCTTGCATGACAGTACAAATATAGCGATTTTCGGCGAAAAAAACAAATGCGAAGACTTTTGGAGATGCAGGCGGATTTTTATCGTCAAATTGAGCATTATTCGTATTGTTAATATTATGCATTAATAGTTGGTTGTTTGAATGAAATTATGTGAATCGTATCAAGCTCGATTTATGTTCGATATCGATTTTATAAATGAAAAAATAATTTGCGTCATAAGATGACATAAATAAACATTACCTTTGTATTCATAATATAGTCTTAGTCATCACTTAAAACTTTACAATATGGACAGGCTGGGGTATAGTCAGATAAATTTTTTGTTCATTCTAACTTTAATACAAAGAGACGATGGACAAAAGAAACAAACTTTGGAGGAGAGAACAACAGAACCGGGTGTTTAAAGCTCGCATGGTTTATCATGCCGCTTGCGGGTGTGGAATCAAGAAAGCGGATGGTAACTGGAATAGACATCCTCATTGGTTCGAGTTGGCAAGGGTGAAATGGATGCAGATCTACAAAAAAACAGGAACGCCATGCAGTTGTTGGTTGTGCCGAGGAGAGAAGTATGATCGCAGGGGATATGTAAAGGAAACATTGCGGATTATAGCCGAAGCATAGACAGATTCGTATGCGTCACTTTGAAATTTAGTATTGTCAATATGTTGAATAATTTAATATTTAGAGCCTCATAAGTGTTTAATCGACTCGTAGAAAGTTACGGGTCAAACCTTATGAGATCATGAGCAGAAGCAGGAAACGAACACCCGTCAGCACGATCGCGTGTTGCAAGTCGCAGAAAAAGGACAAGCAGTTATGTAACCGTCTTTTTCGTAGCCGATCCAAACGATTTATCCGGGACGGTAAGGAGCTGCCGCTTCGGCTTCGGGAAGTAATGAATATTTGGGATTTTGCCGGTGACGGCAAATGCTATTGGGGCTATGATTGCAAGTATTTCGAGAAGTTGATGAGAAAGTAGCAGTACGCTCTCCTTTACTTTTGGGTAAGGGAGAGCGAATTGTATTTGGGTGGCTGTAAAATAATCGCTTCGACGGATTTTCGATATTTCAGGCTTATTCGTATCTTTGTTTCTATGGACAGAGGGGAGATTATCATTTACCAGACGGCAGACGGCGAGACCCGCTTGGACGTTCGCATGGAGAACGACAGCGTGTGGCTGACGCAGGCGCAGATTGCGCATTTGTTCGGAGTTGACAGAACGGTTATTGTCAGACATGTCAACAACATTTATAAGTCGTCCGAATTGGAGCGGGACGTAACATGTGCAAAAATTGCACATGTTCAGCATGAGGGGCAACGGCAAGTGCGACGTATGATTCCATTTTATAACCTCGATATGATTCTATCGGTGGGCTATCGCGTCAATTCCAAAAATGCCACTCAATTTCGTATCTGGGCAAATAAGGTCTTGAAAGAGTATCTAATAAAAGGCTATGCAGTCAATAGCCAGGCCAAGGCCGAGCAGTTGGAGGAGCTGAAACAAACCGTTCATCTGCTCTCGAACGTGTTGTCGGCAAAGGATGTTACGAAATCCGAGGCAATCGGGTTGCTGCGCGTGATTACGGACTATACTTACGGTCTCGATACGCTCGACCGCTACGATTATCAGCAGTTGGAAGTGTCGGCTACTACGACCGAGGAGCCGTTTCATGCGACCTATGAAAATGCGATGGAGGCGTTACAGGTGTTACGCGACAAGTTCGGAGGCAGCGAGCTGTTCGCCCACGAGAAGGACGAGTCGTTCAAAAGCACGATGGGCGCAATTTACCAGACTTTCGGCGGGCGGGACCTCTATCCGAGCGTTGAGGAGAAGGCGGCTAATCTGCTCTATCTGACGGTTAAAAACCATTCGTTCAGCGACGGTAACAAGCGTATCGCCGCTTTCCTGTTCCTTTGGTTCTTGGAAAACAATCGGATTCTTTACCGTGCTGACGGTTCGCGCCTTTTGGATAACAATACACTGGTCGCCCTGACGCTGATGATTGCCGAGAGCCGCACGGAGGAAAAAGACGTGATGACGAAGGTTGTGGTGAATCTGATCAATAAGAACAATTGACACGATAACAGCGTGTCGGATATCGGAAAAGTGATGAAACCTATGAAGCCTAGTCATTTTATGAACCGAGTTTTATTGTTTGTATTGTTGCTAGTGGTAGGCAAAGGTGCTTTGTCGCAGGAGCGGATAGATACACTCTACTATAGCCGTTCGGGGATGACGGTGCGAAATCCGGTTTTTGCCGATTATTATCGACTGGCGCTTTATCCTGCGGATGCGGCGGGGCTCAAAATGTTCAAGGATTTTTATATTTCGGGAGAATTGCGGAGAGAAGGGCGTTTTCAGACAATCGATACGCTTGATGATCGCCGGACGGTGTTTGACGGAGATGTTGTTTCCTATTTCAAGAATGGTCGCATGTCGGAAAAATCATATTATTCGGAAGGATTGTTGGAAGGCGAATATCGGCAATACGACGAGAATGGAACGTTGAAAACACGTGCGTCGTATGCCGGCGGCGAATTGTCCGGGATGTACGAGGCATACAACGGAGACGGCTCCTGCCGAATGGTGGAATATCGTGCAGGGCTGCCGGTTCATGATTATTATTTGCTGGCGGACGGCAGCGGGAACACGCTTAAATTCCGCATTGCGGACGACATGCCGGTATGGGAATCTCCGGTCATAACGGAGCGTTCGGTCGATTATCGGGACGGTGTGCCCTGGGAGGTCTATTTCAAAAACGGATTGACGATCGCCTTGACGGATGCCATCGTCCGGGATTACGGCAAGTGGCACCGGGTCGATCTGATTATCTCCAATAATTCATTGACGCCGGTCGAATTCAATCCGGAGACCGATATGACGGCCTATTCCGTAGACGAACACGATGTGGCCACCGATCTGCAGGTCTGGTCTTGCGATAGCTATCTGAAGAAAGTGAACCGATCGCAGACCTGGGCCGCTGTTTTGATGGGCGTCAGCGAAGGAATGGCTTCTGCCGGCGCAGGTTATTCGACCTCCACGACGACCGGTTACAGCAGCTACGGCGGTTATTCGTCTTATACGACTACGACTTATAATCCCTCTGCGGCCTATCAGGCCAACATAGCCTCACAGCAGCGGCTCGCCAATTTCGGTCAGGCCTTGCAGGACGAACAACAGGTCAAAAAGTTGGGATATTTGAAGAAAAACACGATATATCCCGGAGAATCCGTATCCGGATTTGTTTATGTAGCATGGATTAAAGGAGAGCGTGCCGTATTCATTATCCGGATTGAAGGTGCCGAATACATTTATGAGTGGGGATTTGACAAGAAAAATGCGTTTTTATTGAATAAGAACAACTAAGCTGTATCATTTTCTCTAAAATTTAGTTGAGGAAACAATATCCGCAAGGTCCTGCAAATCGCTATGTGAGCCTTGCGGATATTGTTTTTAAGGTTTATTCCTTTGCGGGAAAGCGAAAAAAATGGGAAGATTTTGTACCTTTACCTAAAATATTCTATACAATGGCAGCGATGAATACAGCCGACATCGGCTTTGAAAAGGAAATATGGAAGGCGGCGGATAAGATGCGCGGAAATATTGATGCATCGGAATATAAATCCGTTGTATTGGGACTTATTTTCCTGAAATACATCTCGGACAAATTCGAAGCTAAATATCAACAGCTTGTTGCCGAAGGAGAGGGCTTTGAGGAAGACAAGGATGAGTATTTGAGTAATAAAAATGAGAAGGGTAGTTATGATCCGGTTTTCTATGTCCCTGCGGAAGCCCGTTGGGAAGCTATTGCCATCCATGCACACTCTCCTGAAATTGGAACGATCATCGACAATGCGATGCGGGCAATCGAGAAGGAGAATAAGCGTCTGAAAGATATTCTTCCGAAAAACTTTGCCCGTCCCGAGCTCGACAAACGCCGCTTGGGTGAAGTTGTCGATTTGTTTACAAATATTCGGATGCATGAGCACGGCGATTCGAAGGATATTTTGGGTCGTGCTTACGAATATTGTCTTTCGAAGTTTGCTGAGGCCGAAGGAAAATTGGCAGGTGAATTTTATACTCCGGCTTGTATCGTTAAGACGTTGGTGAACGTATTACAACCTTATAAAGGTCGTGTTTACGATCCTTGCTGCGGTTCGGGTGGTATGTTTGTACAGTCTGCACAATTCATCGAGAGCCACTCCGGAAATATCAATAATATATCGGTCTATGGTCAGGATTCCAATCCTACGACATGGAAAATGGCGCAGATGAACTTGGCGATTCGCGGTATCGAAGCCGATCTCGGTCGATATAATGCGGATACCTTTTTCAATGATTGCCATCCGACTCTGAAGGCCGATTTCGTGATGGCCAATCCCCCGTTCAATCTGAGCGATTGGGGGGCGGATAAGCTGGCGGATGATGTGCGTTGGAAATACGGTACGCCGCCCAACGGCAATGCCAACTTTGCGTGGATTCAGCATATCATCCACCACCTTGCCCCGACGGGACGTGCGGGCGTTGTGCTGGCCAACGGCTCGCTGTCGAGCCAGAGTGGCGGTGAGGGCGAAATCCGGCGACGATTGGTCGAAGCGGATTTGGTCGATTGTATTGTAGCCATGCCGCCGCAATTATTTTACACAACGCAGATTCCGGTGTCAATCTGGTTTTTCAACAAGGATAAGAAACAAAAGGGCAAAACCCTTTTTATTGACGCTCGTAACTTGGGTACAATGGTAACGCGCAAACTGCGCGAATTGACCGATAGTGACGCGGTAGATCTGATAAAACGTGGCGATATTCAGCGTATTGCTGACACTTACAATGCCTATGCCGACGGAATGTTGAAGGATGAAAAGGGTTTTTGTGCTGTGGTTTCGACAGAAGAAATCGCTCGTCAGGATTTTATCCTCACGCCTGGCCGTTATGTAGGTATTGCGGCGCAAGAAGAGGACACGGAGCCGTTCGACGAAAAGATGAAGCGTCTGACAGGCGAGTTGTCGAGATTATTCGAAAGGTCGCACGAGTTAGAAGCGGAGATTGGGAAACAGCTGGGAAGTATAGGATATAAAATGGAATAGCACAATGAAGAATGTATTGAAGTATCTTATAGAGCAGTCGCTGGATTGTTTATATGCCAATGATAAAGATTTATTAGAACGCAAAGTTGCAGAACGAGATATTACCCATCGGTTTGCTCATTATTTTGAGAATAATATAGCAGGAACTATCGTTGCTGAATATAATGTAGATTGTGAGTATAATAGAGATGGATATGGAATAAAACAAGTAAATGGGAATTATGTGTATCCGGATTTCATCCTACATAAAAGAGGTTGCAATGACAATAATATTCTCATAATTGAATTTAAAACATGGTGGAATTCAGAGAATAATGCTGATATCGATAAAATTAAATGGATGATGAATCCTCAGTTAAGATATGGATATAAATTTGGCTGCTCTATCGTTCTCAATAAAAAAAGTGCTGATATACAATGGATAGAAATATGAAGAAATGGCATTCATATAAGTTATCCGATGTTGTTCGGTTTAATCCTTCTGAGCGTTTGTTAAAAGGGGAGATCGCCAAAAAAGTGCCGATGGATTTGTTGCAACCTTATACAAGGGGCATTTCTGGTTTTGAAATGGCTTCATATACCGGAGGAAGTAAGTTTCGCAATGGTGATACATTAATGGCTCGTATTACGCCTTGTCTTGAGAATGGAAAAACTGCATATGTTTCTATGCTTGATGAAGACGAGGTGGGGTTTGGCTCGACCGAATATATTGTTTTTCGAAATATAGAAGGCATTACGGATAATAAATTCGTCTATTATTTTGTCACGAGTCCGTGGTTTCGAGACATTGCTGTTAAATCAATGGTTGGGTCTTCCGGTCGTCAGCGGGTACAGCAGGCTATGTTGGAAAATTTGGTAGTAAATCTTCCACCGCTTGCCGAGCAAAAGCAGATTGCCGGAATATTAGGAGCATTGGATGATAAAATCGAACTCAATCGATGCATAAATGATAATTTAGCAAGCTAATCGAGAGAAACCTCCTCGACGGAGAGCTCGCCGGACATGAGTTTGGGTAGAAGGGTATCACGGAGAGTGGATAATTTTATGTTTTCTTTTTTATTAGATTCAATTTGACTAAATAAAGGATCAGCAATAGAGTTAAATTGCTTCAATTTAGTGTCAGAGGGTATTGATATTGGAGTTTTTCTGAAAATCGGAACAGTCAATTGTTGCTGAGTCGTCCCCGTTCCTGTAATATTCTGAGTTAATGCCCACAAGTATAAATATTTTGCAGACAACTCTTTTTTATTAGGGATTATTGAAATTAGCCGGACAATAGGAACATATGGTTCTAATCTCAAACAGACATAACCTATAGTTCCTCTTGCAGAAATAGTTATACTTTCCTCATGAATTTTTGCAACATCTGTATAACCATATAATCCTTCATTATCTATTCCATTAGAATATATAGGAACATAACACTCAATAGTCTTCTTATTAGTATATTTTGAAGGCCTATCACCCCCAGCAGTAATAAGTGTGATATCTCCTAATTCATAGTGAACCCATTCGTTTCGATCAGAATCCACAAACCACGACTTAAACAGCGCTTTAGCCTGCTCCTCTAAATTATCATTTATCGGTTATCTTTGTGTGTATTTCAATGGACTGCGTAACTTTATCAATTTCAATAATACAAACGCAGCCATGAAAGAAAAACTAATTGACGAAATTAAAACCGCGATGCGTACCGTCATTACGGCAGATCAAATGAGCATCTTATGTAACGTGCTGAATCGCACATTGCAAAATATTGTCATCGCAGAAAAGCTTCCGGATAGCGAAGCGCGAGTCAAGGCTAATTCTCAACTGCAAACGCTATTTATATCAGCCAAACGCGTCGAGGGATGCTCTGAGAAAACATTAAAATATTATGCTTCGACTATTGAATATATGTTACGGCAGATCGACAAGAATATCGTCGATATAACAACGACCGATCTACGATGTTATCTTGCATCATACCAATCGAATAACCAATCGTCAAAAGTTACCATAGACAATATCCGCAGAATTTTCTCAAGCTTTTTCGCATGGCTCGAAGACGAAGATTATATTCTTAAAAGCCCGGTGAGACGCATCCATAAAGTTAAAACCGGCTCCTTAATTAAAGAGGTGCTATCCGATGAAAATCTCGAAATTTTGCGTGACAACTGCACCCATATACGAGATCTGGCAATCGTAGATATGCTATCGTCTACCGGCATCCGCGTCGGCGAACTGGTAAAAATTAATCGAGAAGATATAGACTTTCACGAACGCGAATGCGTCGTTTTCGGCAAAGGCAACAAAGAACGAGAAGTCTATTTCAACGCCCGCACAAAAATTCATCTGAAACAATACCTCGAAAGCCGGACAGATGACAATCCGGCACTCTTCGTATCCATCGCCAAGCCACATAATCGACTTAAAATTAGCGGAGTGGAGTTGCGCCTCCGCCAACTCGGTCGCAAAGTTTCGATTCACAAAGTTCATCCGCATAAATTCCGCCGGACACTTGCCACAATGGCCATCGACAAAGGAATGCCGATCGAACAGGTGCAGAAACTATTGGGACACGTCAAAATAGACACAACAATGCACTATGCGATGGTCAATCAGAACAATGTCAAAATTTCACACAGAAAATATATAAATTAGATATGAATAACGATTGGACTACTTGTAAAATTGGAGATATTTGCAAGAAAATATGTAGTGGAGGCACACCAAAAAGTAATGAACCGTCATACTATGGTGGAAATATTCCGTGGCTAAATACGAAAGAAATCAACTTCAATCGTATTTACAACACAGAAAAATACATTACATCTTCGGGATTCGATAATTCATCTGCGAAATGGATAGATGCTAATTCTGTTATCGTTGCATTGTATGGTGCAACAGCAGCCAAGGTCTCAATTAACACGATTCCATTAACAACAAATCAAGCTTGTTGCAATTTGACTATTGATGAAACCGTAGCAGATTATCGCTATGTATACTATTACTTACGTAGAAATTATCAACATCTTGCTTTATTGGCAAATGGAGGTGCTCAACAAAATCTAAACGCTCAACAAATCAAAGACTTTAATATTATATTGCCCCAATTACCAATACAACACAAAATCGCGAATATTCTATGGACAATAGATGACAAAATTGAACTCAATCGACGGATAAATGATAATTTAGCAAGCTAATCGAGGGAAACCTCCTCGACGGAGATCTCACCGGACATGAGTTTGGGTAGAAGGGTATCGCGGAGAGATGATAATTTCCTATTTTCAATTCGACAAGTAACCATTCTATTAAAGATGGGAGAAAATAACTTATCTAAATTAACCAAAGCCTGCTTACTTGGGATTTTTACTTTTGATATTTCTAAATCACATCGTTTGATATGCCCCATAGTAACCGCTTTGTCTTTCGCAATGCGAATAAATTTATTCAAATGATGCTTTGTCCAATAAAAAACAAACCATTGAGGATACTTTGCCGAAGATACCTTAAATAAATGTTGGTTGAGCCCACATTTTCCACCACACCAAATATCTACAAGTAGGGTTCCTGACCAAGAAAATATAATGGTTCCATCAGAAATTATATATTCAGGTTTTATTAAAGATGAGCAACGATCACTGTTGGTGTCACATTGTCCTTGTCCAAGTTCTTTAATCTTTAAAACTGGCAATCCTGCCTCATTAGGCATCGCTGGATATTTTTGCATAGCCAATCCATTAAGGTATTGGGCAATGTCAGTCAAAACCCCGTCTTGCCATTCTCCTAAATTCTCTGTATTTTGAATAAAGTAATGATTAAACAGCGCTTTGGCCTGCTCCTCTAAATTATCATTTATCCGTCGATTGAGTTCAATTTTGTCATC
>OHBK01000491.1_pt1 | contig 12031 bp, 8 predicted proteins | sample 1577371 | NCBI WGS metagenome assembly OHBK01 (sample SAMEA3879555, study PRJEB24766) | human gut metagenome | biome: human-associated habitat; feature: feces | place: USA | collected 1985/1987
GTGCGGAGATGTATTCCATTACGATGATTACAGCAAAAAACTGAAGGTCCATTTTCCGGAGACGTATATGGCGCGGCTGTTTCAGATTAAAGTGAAATAAAGTAACGATTGAGAGCCCCATTTCGCATGGCGCTGAATCGTTACGAAATAAAAACATAAATCCCCACCCACGGAATAAATTGTATGGAGTGTATCTTCAGCAATGTTTTCCGGGGAGGGGATTTTTTGCGTATTCTTACGGTACTTTCAGATCTTATGGTTCCCCTGCTGATCTTTTATGTGGTCGGATTGGGGCTTTTGATGAAGCAGGATGTGTTTGGAGATTTTTTGAACGGGGCAAAGGATGGCATGCGGACTGTGATCGGGATTGTGCCGACGCTGATCGGGCTGATGGCGGCGGTCGGGGTTTTGCGGTCATCGGGATTTCTGGAGGATTTTGGAAACCTGCTCGGAACTGTGCTGGAACCGACGGGAATCCCATCTGCGCTGGTTCCGCTCAGTGTTGTGCGTCTGTTTTCCAACAGCGCGGCGGTGAGCCTTTTGCTGGATCTTTACAAGGAGGCGGGCTGCGACTCCTTTGCCGGACGGGCAGCTTCCATTATCATGTCGTGTACCGAGACCGTTTTTTATACGATGACGGTTTACTTTGGTGCGGTTCGGATCAAAAAAACGCGGTATACTCTGGCTGGCGCCTTGTTTTCTTCTCTTGTTGGAATGACAGTCGGTGTTTTGCTTGCACGGTTGATCTGACCATTTTTTCTGATCATACCAGTGAAATGTGTTGACATTTCAAAACGATTGGAATAAGATGGAAACAACTTAAAACATACAAAATCAATAGGAAATAAGGAAATAAAAAAGTGCAGAATAAGGAGGAAATGAACGATGGCAAAGGTATATGACAGCATTTTAGATCTTGTAGGAAAAACTCCGCTGGTAGAGCTGAAACGGATCGAAGAAAAAGAAGGACTGCAGGCGAAACTGATCGCAAAAGTAGAATCCTTTAATCCGGCAGGAAGTGTCAAAGACCGTATTGCAAAAGCGATGATCGAGGATGCGGAAGCAAAAGGTCTCTTAAAGGAAGGCTCCGTTATCATTGAGCCGACCTCCGGAAATACCGGAATTGGTCTGGCTGCCATTGCAGCAGCAAAGGGCTATCGGGTGATTTTGACAATGCCGGAAACCATGAGCGTGGAACGGAGAAACATCCTGAAAGCATACGGTGCAGAAATCGTATTGACAGATGGAACAAAAGGTATGAATGGCGCAATCGCCAAAGCAAACGAACTTGCGAAGGAATATGAGAACAGTTTTATCCCGGGACAGTTTGATAACCCTGCAAATCCTGCAATCCACAAAAAGACCACAGGTCCGGAAATCTGGAGAGACACAGACGGACAGGTAGATGTTTTTGTGGCAGGTGTTGGTACAGGCGGAACGATCACCGGTGTTGGTGAATATCTGAAATCCCAGAATCCTGACGTGAAAGTAGTGGCAGTAGAGCCTGCAACTTCCCCTGTACTTTCTCAGGGAAAGAGCGGTCCGCATAAGATTCAGGGAATCGGTGCAGGGTTTGTTCCTAAAACGTACAAGGCTTCTATCGTAGATGAGATTATTCAGGTGCAGAATGACGATGCCATTCGTACGAGTCGTGAATTAGCCAAACAGGAAGGTTTGTTGGTAGGCATATCTTCAGGAGCAGCCGTATATGCTGCTACGGAACTGGCGAAGCGACCGGAAAATGCAGGGAAAATGATTGTTGCATTATTACCCGATACAGGCGAACGTTATTTATCTACCATTTTGTATGCTTTTGAGGAATATCCTTTGTAATAATGCCGCTTTCCTTCAGATAAAAACAACCACTCCTTTGGGCTCAAACGATTGTCTTTTTGTTGTAGACATACGGTCGTTTGGATCAAGAGGAGCGGTTGTTTAAATTTGGTTGAACAGCTGTTAGAGGCTGTTCAGCCGGTTAGATGATAATTTGAGTTCACCACAAAGTAACGCAGTGTCTCATAGAGTTATTGTCGGGAGTGTATACATTAATAATGCGCATTTACTTATAAATACCTACTTATAAATGCCTACTTATAAGTAATAGTCACTACTTGATTTCCGCATTGCATACGGAAATCCCCTTGTTCCAGTACCCATTGCCCATCGGAATTGACAAAAGCCAAGTCGCTGCTTTTGATGGATAGAGTGACAGTTTGGGTTTCGCCCGGTTGCAGTTCCACCTTTTTGAAGGCTCGTAACCGGCGGTTTTCGGGAGTAAGCGAAGCCACAAGATCACTGCTGAATAGCATGACAACTTCTTTTCCGGCATATTTACCGGTATTAGTTACATCTATGGAAAAGTGCAAATCATCTCCTGTGGTAAACGAAGATTTGTCCGTTTGGAAGTTGCTGTATTCGAAAGTGGTGTAGCTCAATCCGTATCCGAAAGGCCATTGAACGGAGACTACCGCATTGTAGTCGTAAGCTCCTTCCATTTTGTCCATCTCTTCACTCACCCGATAGTCGTAGGTAGTCAGTGCTGCTTCGTGTCGCGGATATGTGTAAGGCATCTTGGCACTGGGGTTCACGTCTCCTGCCAGAATGTTCGCTAATGCATCGCCACCATAGTTTCCGGGTAATAGAATGTCAATAACAGCATCAGCCAATGGCTCCAAGTCGTTGATAATGCGGGGACGACCCTCATTGAGTATCAGGATGATCGGTTTTCCTGTAGCGGCAAGTACCTTTACCAGTTTGCTTTGGTTGGCAGAGATGGCAAGCTCGGAAAGATTACCGGGTGTTTCGCAATATGAATTTTCACCGATGCAGGCGATAATAATATCCACGTTGCGGGCGGCGGCCACAGCTTTCTCAATTTCCGGTTCATTTTCTTCCATGTAAGCACCTTCGGGTTTGTAGGTTACGCCCTGTTCCAGACGGACATGATCGGCTCCGAATTTGTTGCAGATTGCTTCGTAAATGGTGTTATATTTGTCAGCAAATCTATCGGTCAGATGTCCTTGCCATGAATAGCTCCAACCACCGTTCAAGCAACGCATAGAGTTGGCGTTCGGACCGGTTACCAGTAGCTTTTTCCCTTGAGGAAGCGGAAGAATATTATCTTTATTTTTTAGCAATACTTCCGATTCTTCAGCTGCATGAAGTGCGATAAGTGCATGCTCCTTGCTGCCGAAGAGAGGATAATCTTTCAATAAAGTGTTCGGATGATCGAACAGACCCAGACGGAATTTAAGTCTAAGCACCCGGCGGACGGCATCGTCAATACGGCTCATGGGTATTTTCTTCTCTTGCACTAACTCTTTTAGTAGTGTACAATAATTGAGATCATACGGTTCCATAGCCATGTCTATACCTGCATTGATTGCCATTTCGATGGCTTCTTTTTTGTTTGCCGCCACATGTTCGCGGGTATAAAGATTGTTGATGTCCGCCCAGTCGGTGATTAACATTCCGTCCCATCCCAAGTCTTCTTTCAGCCATTGTGTAAGGAGTTCGTGGTCGGCGTGCACAGGCTTTCCGTTGATGGAACCACTGTTGACCATTATAGTCAGTGCACCTGCTTCCACACAAGCCTTGAACGGTGCAAAACATTTCTCACGCAGTTCGGAAACCGATATATAAGCCGGTGTGCGGTCTTTACCGGTACGTGGCATGCTGTATCCCATGTAATGTTTCACGGAGGTGGCGATTCGGTCGGCGGGAATATGGTTAGGATCATCTCCTTGGAAGCCTCGAACAGCAGTGCTGCCCATAATGGCATTGACTAAACAGTCTTCTCCATAATTTTCCCATACACGTGGCCAACGGGGATCACGTGCCATATCGACAGTGGGGGAGTATGTCCAGGGACAATTGCTAGCCCTTGTTTCATAAGCCGTTACACGTGCCGCTTCGTAGGTCAAATCCGGATTGAAGGCAGCCCCCATATTGATATTTTGAGGAAAGAGCGTGCCGCCCAATGTATAGGTAGTACCATGATTCTGATCCAGGCCGTAGATACATGGAATACCAATCTCCGCCATCGACAGTTCTTGTATTCGACCGATAATCTCGTTCCACTTTTCAGGGCTTTGTGCTACCGGGCCGGGAGCATTGAGAAACGAACCTACCTTGTATTCAGCAATCGCTTTGTGGAGTTTTGCCTCGTCCAATTGGAATTCTCCATTTATCGTCTCTCCTAATACATCAATGGCAAGCTCGGTCATCTGCCCAATCTTGGCATCGAGGTCCATCTTTGATAGAAGCTCTTCCACTTGTTGTTCTATTTTTGCGTCTTCAGGAATGGCAGTGGGAACTGCCTGTTTGGAACAGGCAGTCATTGCGATAGATGCGGTCATTAATATAATATTTCTTAGTTTCATTATGATTTGTTTTTAAGTAGCATCGTTTATGTAATCTGTCATTCAGAGGACTTTAACCCGAAGAATGACAGATACTTATGGTATGAATGATTTTTAAACTTACTTAGGAACATTATTTCACGGTTACCAAATCTACATAATAGCCATGTCCTACACAGATGAATCCGTTTTCAGCTTGAATCATATTCAGCATGTCTTGGGTCAGTGTCAGTGCGTATTCACCGTTTTCCGAGAAGTTTATCGGGTCTGTGAAGTACGACCAATTACCGGTAGCAAGTCGCATCTGATGATATTCGGCAGTAGGTTCTATGGAGTAGACTACTTTCAGTGTTGATCCGGCTGTGATACCGGCAAATACATCCATTGGAATCAAACCAAAAGTTTTGTTGGGATCACCGTCCGGCTTATCCCACGAAACGTAATGGTGTCCTGACCAAAGTGTTATTTCGGTAGATACGGTAACAGTCTGTTCGGTAGTTGTAACATTGTCGTTTAAGAACTGCACAGCCTCTCCGCTACGAGTTTTGCCTGTCATCGTATAGCTTCCATCAGACAACTCCGGACAAGTCAGCGTAACTTCCGTAGAAGATTGATTGCTGAATTGAGACACCGTCTGTCCGCCGATAGTTAGAGAAGCGATGTTTTCAAGATTGATACCGGAAATGGTCCAGTCCACGTTGGCAGTAGCCCGGTTAGCACCTGAAATGACAAGGGAAGCATTGGTCACTTTCACCATGTCGGCTCCATATTGATTGCCGGCGGCATCTTGCAGAACGATACGGTAATCGCCTTCGCTTACGCCTGTCGGAATGGTGTATTCCAGATAATTCTCGTCTTCCGATTCAACATAAGTAGGATCGGTGATCGTGTTTCCTCCCAAGAGGATGGCTGTTACGTTCTGTAAATTACTGCCATATAAACGGGCAGTCTTACCGGGAGATACAATTCTCTCAAAGGCTACTTCTTTAGATTGAGGGTCATCAGCCAACGGATTGACCACCACCAATCCTTCACGGGAAGTCTTCTTCCCTTTCACAGTTTCCACTTCTATTTTCAAATTATACGTACCGGCTTTCAGACTACGGTTGATTTCTTTGTCGGAGTCGGTACCCGATTCTACTTCCTGCCCATCAATGAACCAGGTTACTGTGGTGTAATCTTTCGGAGTCACGGTCAGCGCGATGGATAAGTTCGCATCCCGGCTGATGTTGGCGAATGTAGCCAATTGGCCGTTCGTCCTGTCAGGAAATACCGGGTCAAGGATATGCGGATCATCATTTTCTGTCACCGTAGCGAACGGTTCTTCCTCGGTGCATGCAGTAAATGTGGAGCCTACAGCGAGTAGGGCAAATAGTGCAATATATATCTTTTTCATAATGGATGATTGTTTAATAGTTAGTTTTCAGTATCCCACCACAGAAGGCTGTGCCAATTATCTGTTCCTCCCATGCGCTCGATGGCTTCATTGTAGCTCTTTTTATTATAGGAAGATTCCAATACAGGATAGCAGAGACGTACCGGAATTTCCGTTCCACCGGTGAGGTATTGTCCGAACCCATATTCTGCCGGTGATTTCAACTTCGGATAACCGGAACGACGCACGTTTGCCCAACATTCGGCAGGATTGGTGAAGTGAAGAATCCAGGCCTGTGTATTGATAGCTTCAAGTTTCTGATTGTCCGTATGTCCGAACGCCCCTTTATCTTGAATGAATGCATCAAACTCTGCATCAGTAGTAGCCGTGCAACCGTAGTTGTCTGTCAGGAAATCAATAGCAGCACGTACTCCTTGCTTGTAAAGATCTTCTGCTGACACACTGCCGACATTCCATTTTTTCACGGTAGCTTCCGCCATCAGGAACTTCACTTCTGCAGAGGTCATCACTACGCCCGGATTGTCGCTTTTTAGGAAATTATTGGCAAGTTTGGGTTCCACTTCACGAGCCATGGTTGCTGTAACGGAAGGATTGTTAACGGCTAATTCCGCACAAATATCGCTGTCGTACCCTGTAGGCCATGGTTCCCACGAGTAGGCACCTGGGTCGCGCGGACTGAAAGCAATCCCTTTTTCAATCATCTCTTGGGTGATGTCGACACGATTGTCGGGACTGGTGGCACTCATCAGCCCGTCATAATAACAACGGGAAATTTTGAATGTACGGGGGTCACCGGAATTGTATAACTGATTAAAGAAAGTGGAACAGAGGTAACTTGGATTATTAGCGGGGTCGTTGCCGAACAACAACTGTGACAATGAATTTCCGCGATAATCAGAGTAAGCTTCTTGTCCGAAACTAAATGCGATTGTCATGTATTTGATGAGCGCATCGCTTGAGGCGTCCGTTATCACACCCCCATTGGCAGCCAAAGCGTTTTCAAATTCCGTTTGTGCCTTTGTAGGATTGACATTGGAGATTCGCATGGCAAAACGTAGGCGAAGCGAGTTTGCCAGTTGTTGCCATTTAGTTACATCACCGGCATAGATGAGGTCACCTGTCACTTTATCTTTGGTCGGATCGATTTTATTGACGGCATCTTCCAGCTCCAGAAAGAAAGCGTTGTAAATATCTTCCTGTTTGTCATACTTCGGATTGAACTTTCCTTCGAGGAATCCCAGGCCGGCTTCACTGAAAGGAGCGTCTCCGTAAGTGTCGGTGATGATAGACATAAGATAAACCCGATAAATGCGGAGCACAGAGTTGATGTTCACTTTCTCTGCATCTTCGGCTGTGCGATATTGAGCATCAATGATATTCTTCAGGGATTGAGTGTAGAACGATGTCCAGATACGGCTCATTTCATTATTGTCTAGCGTATGGCGTCCGCCGTAGTTGGTGGTGTTCCAACATCCCATCAGTTGTTGGGTGAATGCATAATGGTAGTTACGGTAGATTTCCATCATACTAAGGTCTCCGTACGTTTGCAGTTGGGCAGTGGTGAGCTGCGCATTCGGGTCGATGGTAGCGGCCTTGGAAGGGTCGGTATTCATGTTTTCCATGTATTCATCGCTGCAAGAAGCGAAAAACAGGGCACATGCCATCGTGATGATTGTGATGTATTTAGATTGTCTCATGATATATCTTTTTAGAATTTCACATTTACATTAAAACCATAGCTTCTGCGTGAAGGCAACGAACCGTATTCAAGTCCCATACCGGTGGTATTGTTGTAGTTGGAATCCGGGTCGATATTCGGGATATTCTTCCATACGATGAACGGATTGCGGGCAACGAACGAAACGGTCAGTCCGCTTATTACATTCTTCAGCCAGGATTTGGGTACATTGTAACTCAACGTCAGCTCACGGCATTTCACGTATGAGTTGTCGTAAATAAACATAGAAGGTGCATTACGGCAAACGCTCATCCAGTAGTCTTCCGGATTGATGTAGATGTCGTTGGGGCGATACGTTCCATCACCGTTGTCGATGACACCCGGAGCAACGAATCCGCCTGTCGGCTTCCAGTTATCGGCTCCTTTTGCAATGCCGGCTGCCAATCTTTCTTCTTCCGAGCGATACCAGGCGTCGCGTCCTGCCAATGTCTCCGGACTTTTACCCGATTCGTAAGCAGCACGGGCAGACATAGAATAGAGGTCGGCACCTACTTTCACATCGAATACCGCTACCAGCGAAAGATTCTTGTAGGTAAAGTTGGTGAGTAATCCACCTGTCCAGTCCCAAGAGGCATTACCCAATACGTGGTTGCTCTTGTCATATTGCGGCAGACCGGTTTGCGGGTCAATCAGAATATCTCCCTTTTCGTTCCGTTGGAAGTCCGGGCCTACAATAGAACCAAAGTTCTCGCCTACCTTAGCGGCTACCTGAACGTCGAGCCAACTTGCCTTTTCCAGTTCAAACATATCCGATTCGCCATCCAGTTCTTTTACTTTGTTGCTGTTTTTGGAGAAGTTCAGATTAATGTCCCAGGAAAAATCGCGTGTTTGAATCGGTCGTGTGCTAAGGGCAATCTCAATACCTTTGTTTTCTATCTTGCCGGCATTAATCAAGCGATAGTTGTAACCGGTTGTCCAGGAACTTGCCATTCCCATAATCTGGTTTTTACTGATTTGAGAATAGTAGGTGAAATCCAGTCCGATACGGTTCTTCAGGAATTTCAATTCCAATCCCATTTCCACGGAGTTTGTTTTGGTTGGTTTCAAGTCTTTGTTGGGGATGGTTCCGTTATCGATATATCCGATGGTATATCCGGGATAAGCATATTTGGATTTCGTATAGACGAGTCCCAATTGATAAGGATCGGTATCGCTACCTACTTGCGCCCATGACATACGTAACTTTCCGTAAGGCAGGAGGTCGCCCAGTTTTGTCAGCTCGGAGAATACAAAGCTACCGGAGAAAGAAGGATACACATACATGTTGTTGCTAGTGGGAAGGGTAGACGATTGGTCGCCACGCAACGTAGCATCGAGGTAAAGCATGTGTTTCCATCCCACGTTCACTGCTCCGTAAACCGAATTAATCTGCTTGCGGTAACTGCCGGGCACTACACTGATCTCGTTGAAGCTCGTCAATGAAGGGACATCGCGTATCTTCATGTCTTGAGCGGTGGTAACGGTGGTCTGGTTGTTCACCTTATATACATTGCCGCCTAACGTAGCGTTGAAATCGAAATCACCCCAATGGTTGTTGTAGAGAGCCAACACTTCAAAGTTGTACATGCGGTTGCGGAAAGCACTGTTTTGAAGTCTTCCGGCTTCGAATCCGGGAGTGGTAGGTGCTTTGTAATCATCGAACGTGAACCAGTTGAGTTCGGCACCCAGCGTTGCCTGAAGTTTCAGATGTGGGTCGATGTTCCATACGGCCTTGCCGTTCATGCGGAACAAATCTTTTTTGGATTTATTGAAGTTCTTATAGATATCCCAATACGGATTCACGTTGTAGGGATCCATGCCGTTCCAGTTGGAATATTCGCCGTCGGCAGTCTGATAGGTTTGCAACCATTCCTGGTCGTAGGTGGTGGCAAGGGTCATCAGGTTTTTACCGATATTGGACTTGCTGTCGCCCAGAGCCGGACGGTTCTTCACGTCTTCCCGTGTATAGTTGACGCTGAAATCCAGGTCTACCTTTCCTGCAGACGTATTGGCGCGCAGGTTGAAAATGTCACGGCTCATGTGCGTCTGGGGAACAATGTCTTTATTGCGCATATCCGTATAGGTAAAGCGAATTCCGGTTTTTCCGCTGTTCACACCTATGATGGCGGAGTTGGTGGCGGTGATACCCGTGCGGAAGAAGTTGGACGTATTGTCGGGGACAATGAGGAAAGGGCGTTCCACGCCGTCGAAATACTTCAGCATGTTTGAACCGTCCGCTTTTGGGCCCCAACTTTTGTTTGTGTTGGATATGGCATCATAGCTATAAGTACCGTTGCTTCCCATACCGTATATCTGTTGCACTTCATCCCATTTGGCAAGTTGGGTGTCGAAAGTCAGCGTTCCGTTATATTCCACGCTGATTTTATCCTTGTTGGCTCGCTTGGTTGTAATCAAGATAACACCGTGGCTGGCACGGCTACCATAAAGTGCGGACGCCGCAGGGCCTTTCAATACCGACATGTTTTCTACGTCATCGGCATTGATGCTCGAAATACCGTCGCCCAAGTCGAAGCCTCCGTTTGTGCCGGCACTGCCGAAATTAGTGTTGTCCAAAGGTACACCGTCCACTACATAAAGAGGTTGGTTATTGCCGGTCATTTCGGTACTGCCTCGCAGAATAACGCGCGTAGAACCGGAAGGACCACCGGCGGTCTGGCTGACTACCAAGCCCGGCACACGTCCTGCCATGGAGTTGATAAGATTCGTTTCTTTCGCTTTGGTCAAGGCTTCACCTTTCACTTCATCAATGCCGTAGCCCAACGCTTTGCGCTCTCTCTTGATGCCAAGGGCGGTGACTACCACTTCATCCAATGCTTTGGCATCCTCTTTCAAGGTGATGTTCAAAGGACCTCTTCCCGCTTTTACTTCTTCGGATTTATAACCCACGTAGCTGACAACGAGCGTAGCTCCCGCTTTTACATTCAAACTGAAATTTCCATCCAGATCGGTAATCGTTCCGTTGGCAGTTCCTTTCTCCACTACGGAAGCCCCAATGATGGGACCTGTGGCATCGCTCACTTTTCCGGTTACCTTGTTGCTTTGTTGTTGAATAGCCTGGGAACTTGGTTCCGTTGCTGCATACACTTGCTGGAAACCTCCCGCCATCCAAAGGGCGAGTGTTCCGCAAAACAGTAGATACTTACATTTTTCCATATTCATAGCATGTATATTTAAGATTCCTATAATATTTTCACCCAGTCGATGTACATCTTCACTTTCTGACCGTCTTTCAGGCCCGTCAGTTTATTAATATCGGTAATTCCTGTAAACGCACCTCCCACGGCGAGGTTGAACAAAATGTAGAAGTTATCGTGGAAGTATGTGTTCGAGCTAATGTCGAACGTATGAAACTTGACGTTGTCAATGGATATTGTCAGGTTGTTTTCATCCCAATCCAGAGAGTAGGTGTGATAATTGCCGTCTTGTAGGCTGTTGGCAACATTGGCTTTGTAGTATTGCTGTTCGTGAGCCGCTACGCTGGGGCCATAGTGAATGGCGGTGTTCACTTGTTTTTCCGAATCGCCCGCAGCCATTCCGCTCTGTTCTCCCATTTCCATAATGTCGATCTCCCCGCATGCCGGCCATTCTTTGTCGTTATCTCCCATCATCCAAAACGCAGGCCACAGTCCGCCGTTAGTCTTGGGAAGCTTGATGCTTGCTTCTATCTTGCGATACTTGAAACTCTTTTTCCCTTTTGAATTGACCCTGCCTGAATAGATTTTATTCCCTTTGCGTTCGGCGGTAAGAATCAGAACCGATTTATCCCCGTCCTTTCCAACCGATACATGAGCGGCATCGTATGCCTGTAGCTCTTGGTTGGTCCAACCGGGTTCATGAGTTTCTTTCGTCCATACTTTTTCGTCGAAAAAGTTGAAATCGTCTTTAAAAAGAATGTCTTGTGGATTTTCCTCCGGTTCCGTTCCAACAGAATCCGACGAACAGGATTGTTGCGCGAAGCAAACGGATAAAAATAGGAATAGTGCTACTTTTTTCATCGTTTTAGCATTTTAAAGGTTAAACGTAATATGTGCTTTATACTTGTAAAGCTTGGTGCAAAGATGCTAATATCCGGCTGAAACGATGGTCAGATTGCTGACATATTAGGTTTGATTGCTGACAAATCTGCTGATTTTTATCGAACGGACGTTATCTTACCCATTCTTTTTCGAAGATTGTTTCTATACAAGAATGAGGTAAATGATAATTTTGCGGAGTGCCCTGAAAGGGCTTAATTATATAGCGTAGGGCAACGCCCTACGTAAAAACGACAATCTGAATTTGCGCCCTGAAAGGGCATAATTGTATACAGTTCCGCCCTTTCAGGGCTTGTGGCTGGTGTGTTTTTTTCGTAGGGCGTTGCCCTACGCTATATAATTAAGCCCTTTCAGGGCACCCCAATAAATATATAATTGTAAGGCTTTCAGCCTAACCGATAAATTCTCATTTAACCGATAAATTCCCATTTAATTAAGAACGGTACGGAAATGAGGTAAACTCATACAATTATAATTCAAAAAAACTTCCGTAAACATTCTC
>OHBK01000494.1_pt1 | contig 11965 bp, 9 predicted proteins | sample 1577371 | NCBI WGS metagenome assembly OHBK01 (sample SAMEA3879555, study PRJEB24766) | human gut metagenome | biome: human-associated habitat; feature: feces | place: USA | collected 1985/1987
GCAAGCATCATTAAAGTAGAACACCTGAGCTATGTCTACAATCCCGGTATGCCGAATGCGGTCACTGCGCTGGACGACGTGAGCTTTGAGGTGGAAGAGGGCGATTTCGTGGGCATCATCGGGGCCACCGGCTCCGGCAAGAGCACCCTCATCACCCATATGAACGGGCTGAACAAGCCCACCAGCGGTAAGATCATCATTGATGGCCGCGACCTCTGGGCCGAGCCGGAAAAGATAAGAGATTTCCGCTTCCTGACGGGTCTGGTGTTCCAGTACCCGGAGTACCAGCTGTTCGAGGAGACCTGCTACAAGGACATCGCCTTTGGCCCCAAGAACATGGGGCTGGACGAGGCGGAGATCGACGCGCGCGTCCATGAGGCGGCCCGGTTCGTCGGCCTCGATGAGGCGCTTCTGGAGCGCAGCCCCTTCGAGCTGTCCGGCGGTCAGAAGCGCCGTGTGGCCGTGGCCGGCGTCATGGCCATGAAACCCCGCATCCTCGTGCTGGACGAGCCTGCGGCGGGCCTCGACCCCGAGGGCAGAGATGAGATCCTCTCGGAAGTGAAGGACTACCACAAGAAGACCGGCACCACCGTGCTTCTCGTCTCCCACAGCATGGAGGACATCGCCAAGTACGCCGATAAGGTGCTTGTGATGAGCCGGAAGAGGATCGCCATGTACGACACGGTGGAAAAGGTCTTCGCCCGTGCGCCGGAGCTGCTGGAACTGGGCCTCTCCGTCCCGCAGGTGACGAAGATCTTCCTCAAGCTGCGGGAGATGGGGGTGGATGTCCCGGCGGACGTCTACACCATCCCCTACGCCGTCAAGACCATTCTGGCGGCAAAGGCCCGGCGGGATGCGGGAGAAACTCTCGTCCTGCCCCGGAATGAAAATACGCAGGAAGGGGGTGCAGCCGGATGCTGAGAGATATTACCATCGGCCAGCACTTCCCCGGCAACAGCCTCGTCCATCGTTTTGACCCCCGGCTCAAGCTGGTGCTGACCATCCTGTATATCGTGCTGCTCTTTGCGGCGTCGAACCCGCTGGGCCTTGCGCTTTCGCTGGTCTTCCTCGCTGTGATGTATGCGGTGGCAAAGATCCCCTTCCGGCTCATCGTCAAGAGCCTGAAGCCCATCTTCCCCATCATCGTCTTTACGGCGGTGCTGAATCTCTTTTTCGTTTCAGGCGAGGGCGACCCGGTGTTTCAGCTCGGTTTTCTGACCGTTTACGCGGAGGGCATCCGGTATGCTGTGCTGATGGCCGTCCGTGTCATGGCCCTTATCGCAGGCACCAGCCTGCTGACCTACACCACCAGCCCCATCGTCCTGACGGATGCCATCGAGCAGCTGCTGAAGCCCCTCGGGAAGCTCCACTTCCCGGTGCACGAGCTGGCGATGATGATGAGCATTGCGCTGCGGTTCATCCCCACCCTCATTGAGGAGACCGATAAGATCATGAACGCCCAGAAGGCCCGCGGCGCACAGCTGGACAACGGCAAGATGACGGAGCGCATCAAAGCGCTGGTGCCGGTGCTGGTGCCCCTGTTCATCTCGGCTTTCCGCCGCGCTGACGAGCTGGCCATGGCCATGGAGTGCCGCTGCTACCGCGGCGGCGACGGCCGCACCCGCCTCAAGGTGCTGCGCTGCACGAGACAGGATTACATCGACCTCGCGGTCTGCCTCGCCTGCTTTGCAGTGATCCTGGCGTCAAGGCTGGTGTTCCCGAACTTCTGAGCAAAGCCTCTCCCTTTGGGAGAGGTGGCATCGCTTGCGATGACGGAGAGGGCAAGCCGACGGAGAGAGAGCCGCTGTGCAGCGACCGGCAGAAGCCTTTGTTGGAGCGATAGCATCGCAGGGCATATGGAATCCTTCCCGGCATCCTTGCCCTCTCAGGCGCTTCGCGCCAGCTCTCCCAAAGGGAGAGCCTTTACGAGGAGAGCGAACATGAATTTCTTGCTTAAACTTGCCTACGACGGCACCAACTACTGCGGGTTTCAGGTGCAGCCCAACGGGCGGAGCGTGGCCGCTGCGTTTCAGGACGCCTTGGAGGCGGTGCTGGGCAGCCGCCCCGACATCAAGGGCTGCAGCCGCACCGACGCAGGCGTCCACGCGCTGGGCTTCATGCTCAACTTCCACGCCGACACCCGCATCCCGGCGGCAAAGCTGCCGCTGGCCCTCAATCAGCATCTTCCCCCGGACATCCGGGTGTTGGAGGCGCGGGTGGTGCCCGACGACTTCCACGCCCGCTATGCGGCCCACACCAAGACCTATCTCTACCGCATCCACAACAGCCCGATCGACTCGCCCTTTGCCGCGCGGTATTATACCAAAGTGCCGGGGCGGCTGGATGCCGATAAGATGCAGCAGGCGGCGCAGTATTTTGTGGGAAAGCACGATTTCCTCGCCCTCTGCGCCTCGGGCAGCTCGGCTGCGGCTCACGGCGACACCGTGCGCACCATCACGGCCTGTGAGGTCGAGCGCCGGGGCGACGACATCGACATCACGGTGACGGCAGACGGCTACCTCTACAACATGGTGCGCATCCTTGCAGGCACCCTCTGTGAGGCCGGCGCGGGGCGTCTTGCGCCTGAGGCCGTGCCGGGCATCCTCGCCAGCCGCGACCGCAAAAACGCCGGGCCGACGCTGGCGGCGAAAGGGCTTTTCCTCAAGAGCGTGGACTACGATTAACACAAACACGACCGGTGCTCCCGGAGGGGGAATGCCCCCTTTGGGAGCACTGTCGTTGCAGGAAGGGGACAGGAACGTATGAGAAAGAAGCATCGAGGCTTCCGGCCCGCGTCGGACGAGCCGCTTTCGGAGGGCCGGGTCGAGTACCTCGAGCAGGCCCGCACCCGGATGCGGAACCGGCGCATCCGGCGCACCGCGCTCATCGTCGCGGCATTGACGCTGGTGGTGCTGTTCGCCACCGGCTTTGTGGGCAGCTCGGTGGCAATGGCCAAGGACTGGGCCGACACGGCCCGCATCCTGCTCTTTCCGGGGACGGGCTGGCCCCAGCAGACCGGCGTCATGGAGGGGGAGCAGCTTGCCGCCCTGAACGGAAGCTTTGTGGAGCTGGGGGAAGAGGGGTGCGTGGTCTGGTCCCGCACCGGCACCCGCCTCAACGCCATCCAAAGCGGCTACGCCCGGCCAGCGCTGGCGGCGGGCAAGAACCGCTTCGTGCTCTACAACCGCTCGGGCAATGAGCTGCGGGTGGAGAGCCGAACCCAGAACCTCTACACCAAGACGATGGAGAACAGCATCACCCTCTGCGCGATGGCCGACAACGGAACGCTGGCCGTCGTCACCGAAGACCCCGGCAGCGCCGCCAGACTGCGGATCTACTCCTCCTCGATGGAGGAGCAGCTGAGCTGGAGCCTCACCACCACCGACGGCACGCCGCTGCGGATGGCCTTTTCGCCGGATGGGCGGCGGCTGGCGGTGGCGGCGGTGACGGTCAGCGGCGGGCAGATGGTGACGAATTTCTACATCGTCACGCTGGCGCAGGGCGACCCTGTCCTTGTGGGCAGCGGCAGCGGCGCGGCCCAGTGGCTGAGCTGGCCCAGCGCCCAGAGTGTACTGGCCCTCTGCGACAGCCGCGCCGTCCTCTACAACGCATCGGGCGGCGAAAAAGCTGCCTACGACTTCACCGGCCAGACCCTCCGGGACATCTCGGTGGATGCCTCGGGCAATGCCGCCCTGCTGCTGGCCTCCGGCCAGCTCTGTCAGGCGGTGATGCTGGACCGTGAGCTGAACGTGGAGGGCACAGCGCAGGTGCAGGCGGCCAACCGCATCGTCCGGGCCGGGCAGAGCTTCTATCTGCTCACCGACAGCGGCGTGGAGTGTCTCTCCACCGACGGCACCTCCCAGTGGCAGCAGAGCCTTTCCGCCCGGCCGCAGGGGCTGCTGGCCGACCGAAAGCAGCTGCTGGTCTTCTGCGGCAACACCGTGCAGGTGCTGACTCCTCCCGAGGCGGAGACCAGTGCCTCGGGCAATCCATGATAGAATAAGGAAAATAAGGTATGTTCAAGAATCCGTCATTTCTTTTTGATATAGTATGTACCGTGGTCTGGCTGCTGCTGGCCGTTCGCTACGCCCGCAAGGGCTTCCTCGCGGCCAGCGTCCAGCTGGGTGGGAACGTCTTCAGCCTCGTGGGTGCCCGGGTCTTTTCGGGCTGGGCTGCCGTCGAGGTGTTCCAGCGGTTTCTGGCCGGGAGCTTCCGCACCCAGATCGCCGAGAGCATCTCTGCCGGAGGGGTCGTTGACCTGACCGGCATCGCGGACAAGTACGCGGGCTTTCTGCCCGAGAGCTTCCGCGCCTCCATCGTGGAGACCTGCGAGCGCTCCATCTCGGCTGTGCTCAGCGACAACGCCGTGGTGCTGGCGGACGCCATCGTCCAGAAGGTGCTGGCCCCGCTGCTGACGCCGGTCATCTCGGTGGTGCTCTTTTTCGTGACCTTTGCCCTGCTGCGGATGCTGGTGAGTATGCTGGTCACTGTGCTGGGCCTCGTCAACCGGCTGCCGGTCATCGGCACCGTCAACCGCTGGCTGGGCTGGCTCACCGGCTGCATCGCCAGCACGATGGACATCTACCTTGTGCTGTGCGTGGTGTGGGCCATCATCGTCATCACGGGCGGCAATCTGACCGTCCTGAACGACACGGTCATGAGCAGCAGCCTTTACTATAAAGCATTCAATCTGTTCAACCCCTTCCTGTAAAGGGGAGCTTAGGAGGAACCTATATGGTCTGCAATCGCTGTCAGAAACGTCCGGCCATCATCTTCGTCCAGCGGATGGAGAACGGCCAGATGAAAAATGAAGGCTTTTGCCTGCACTGTGCCCGTGAACTGCACATCAAGCCCGTCGAGGACCTGATGAAGCAGTTCGGGATGTCCGACGAGGACATGGACAACATGGAAAACCGGATGGAGAGCATGATGGACGAGATGGGAGACGCAAATCCCCTCTCCCTCATGATGAATATGGGCCAGCCGACGGAGGACGGGGAGAGCGAGGGAGATGACGACCTCGTGCCCGGCTCCAGCGCGACCTTCCCGCTGGGCGTCAAGGCGGAGGGCGAAGCCGGAAACGGCAAAAAGGCCCAGAAAAACGGCAAGAAGCCGCCCCGCCGCAAATTCCTCGATACCTATTGTGAGAATCTGACCCGCAAGGCCCGGGAGGGCAGGCTGGACGACATCGTGGGCCGCGACCGCGAAATTTACCGCACGATTCAAATTCTGAGCCGCCGCCAGAAGAACAACCCCTGCCTCATCGGCGAGGCGGGCGTCGGCAAGACGGCCATCGCTGAGGGCATCGCGGAGCGGATCGCCAAGGGCGACGTCCCCGTGGGCCTGAAGGACAAGGAAATTTTCCTGCTGGATCTGACCAGCCTCGTGGCCGGCACCCAGTTCCGGGGCCAGTTCGAACAGCGGGTCAAGGGCCTGCTCAGTGAGGTCAAGGCCGCGGGCAACATCATCCTCTTTATTGATGAAATTCATACCATCACCTCGGCGGGAGAGAGCGAGGGCGCGATGAACGCGGGCAACATCCTCAAGCCTGCCCTGTCCAGAGGCGAAATTCAGGTCATCGGCGCCACCACCTTCAACGAGTACCGCAAGTATATCGAGAAGGATCAGGCCCTTGAGCGCCGCTTCCAGCCCGTCCGGGTGGAGGAACCCAGCGTGGCCGATACGCTGGCCGTCATGAACGGCATCAAGAAGTATTACGAGGAGCACCACCATGTGCAGGTGGAGGCGGATGTCCTCTCGGCCATCGTCACCCTCAGTGAGCGGTACATCACCGACCGCTACCTCCCCGATAAGGCCATCGACCTGCTGGACGAGGCCTGCGCCTGCTGCAACCTTGCCCATCCGGTCATCTCGGAATACCTCGAAATGCAGAAGGAGCTGGACGGCCTGAAGCAGGAGGAGGCGGAGATGGAGTCTGCCGACGTCAACGAGGCCATCGACTATGAGCAGGTGGCCCAGCGGAAGACCCGCATCGCAAAGCTGGAAGCTGAGCTGCCCGCAAAGCAGGCCGCCGCCAGCGAAATTAAAGTGACGATGGACGATGTGGCCAAGGTCATCGAGCTGTGGACGGGCATCCCGGCAGTAAAAATTCAGGAGACGGAGTTCGCAAAGCTGGCCGGGCTGGAAGCGGAGCTGAAAAAGAAGATCATCGGTCAGGACGAGGCCGTCCATCTCGTGGCACAGGCCGTCAAGCGGAGCCGTGCCGACCTGTCGGGACGCCGCCGCCCGGCCAGCTTCATCTTCGTCGGCCCCACCGGCGTCGGCAAGACCGAGCTGGTCAAGCAGCTGGCAAACCAGCTCTTTGACGGCCCTGACCCCCTCATCCGCCTCGATATGAGCGAGTATATGGAGAAGTATGCGGTGTCCCGCATGATCGGCTCGCCTCCGGGCTATGTGGGCTACGAGGAGGCCGGTCAGCTCACCGAAAAGGTGCGCCGCCGCCCCTACAGCGTCGTCCTCTTCGATGAGATCGAAAAGGCCCACCCCGACGTCATGAACATCCTGCTCCAAATTCTGGACGAGGGCAAGATCAACGATGCACAGGGCCGGACGGTGGATTTCTCCAACACGGTCATCTGCATGACCTCCAACGCCGGAAGCGGCGACAAGAGCACCTCCGGACTCGGCTTCAACAAGAGCGAGGAGCAGCTGAGCGAGGAAAAGACCCGCAAGGCTCTGAGCCAGTTCCTGCGGCCTGAGTTCCTTGGCCGCGTGGATGAGGTCATCGCCTTCAAGCCCCTGAGCCAGCAGACGCTGGAGGGCATCGCGGCCCTCATGCTGGACGAGTACAAGCCCAGCATGGAATCGAAGGGCATCGCCTACTGCTACACCCCGGCGGCGCTGTCCGCCCTCGTGGCCAAGAGTCAGGGCGGCAAGTTCGGTGCCCGTGACCTCCGCCGCGTCATCCGCAAGGCGGTGGAAGACCCTGCCGCCGAGCGCATCATCGACGGCACCCTGAAGGCAGGCGGGAGCCTGACCGTGGACGCCGAGAACGGCGAAGTCGTCCTGAAGTAAAGCACAAACGAAAAGGCACTCCGAAGCGCTTCGGAGTGCCTTTTATAGTATGCGGAAAACTCAGTCGAGGGACACCGGAACTTCGGGCTTGTTGGCGGTGCGGGCGCTGGTGCGGCCCTCGGGGATGATCTCCCCGGCGGCGGTCAGCGCCAGCTTGGTGAGGGTGGGGCCTACCAGCTCATACACCAGCACCGAGAAGAGCACCACGTTGCGCACCATGTGGCCGTCGGAAAGCTCGGCGGCCTCGGCAGCCATGCCCAGCGCCACACCGGCCTGAGGCAGCAGGGTGATGCCGAGGTATTTCTGGATGCTCGGGCTGCAGCGGGTGGCCCGGCAGCTCATGTAAAGGATTATACTATCTCATCACTTAAAAAACAACATCTTTTCAGGCGGAATGATTGAAGAATCCTTAACAAATGACCGAAAAAGGCGAAAAACAAGGCCGCTGCCTGCGCAGCGACCTTGTTGTATGCAACAATCGTGAATTTAGTTGAACTTAAAGATCTTCCGTGCGATGCGGTAGCCGCCCAGCACGATGTCGTCACCCTTGGGGAAGGGCAGGTTGGTCACGCCGCCGAAACCGAAGCGGATGGAGCGGTAGACTGCGGCGCTGGTGTGCTCGCGCAGGTACTGCCACAGGCCCTTCTGCTTCTCCTTGGCCTCGGCGCTGCCGTCCAGCAGTAGGAAGATGTCGCTGACCGCCATCATCATCGAGAGGTAGTGGAGCATATAGACCCGAAGCTTCTTTTCGCCCTTGAGGGCGTCGAGGTCCTGACAGTCGATCATGTGCCGGGTGACGCGGAGCTGCTGGTCCACGCGCTTGACCATGACGCTCTCATTGACGCTCTGGTCGGCGCGGCCGATGAAATAGCGGTAGAGGTCGAGGTCCATATAATACATGGTCTTGACAAAGGGCAGGGGCTGGTAGACGAAGATGTTGTCCACATAGAAGGTGTGCTTGGGCAGCACCATACCGCACTGGCGCAGCACCTCGGTGCGGTACAGGACCGAGTGCATCAGCAGGTTCTGGTCGGGGCGGAAGTGGCCCACGTGCATCCATGTGAAGAGCCGCTCCTGCGGGAAGACGTTGGTGTACCGCACGGTATGGCTGGTGCCGTCCTCGGTGTGCTCATAGACGTAGTTGCAGATCATGAGGTCGGGGGCGGTGCCGCGGGTCACGAGGGTGTGCAGGCGGGAGAGCACCTTTTTGAGGGCATCGGTGTCCAGCCAGTCGTCGCTGTCCACGACCTTGTAGTAGAGGCCGGTGGCGTTGCGGATGCCCTGATTGACGCCCTCACCATGGCCGCCGTTCTCCTGATGGATGGCTTTGACGATGGTGGGGTACTTGGCGGCGTACTCGTCGCAGATGGCCGGGGTCTCATCTTTCACGGAACCGTCGTCCACAAGGATGATCTCGGCCTGCTCCCCGGCGGAGAGCAGGGTCTCGATGCAATGGCGCATATAGGCCGCCGAGTTGTAGCACGGGACGGCAAAGGTAATGAGTTTCTGCTGCATAATAATAAGCTCCTTATCGTGCTTGCCCGGCCTTGCGAAGAGCAAAAAATGGCCGGAGATGGAGATATGTACTCTTATTATATCATTTTCGCGCACAAAAAGCTAGGAAGACCAGCAAATACCTTCAAAAAACGACAGCAGAAAAGCATTTTGATACCATTTCGGGTCGGGCTGTGCTATAATAGTACAGTTACAGGAACCAAAAAGCAGGAGGAGCACATGGCAGACCCGCATTCTATCTTAAAAAAAGTTTTTGGCTACGACAGCTTCCGCCCCGGGCAGGAGGAGATCGTCCGGCGGCTGCTGGACGGGCAGGACGTGCTGGCCGTGATGCCCACCGGCGCGGGCAAATCCATCTGCTATCAGGTGCCGGCCCTGCTACTGCCCGGCATCACCATCGTGGTGTCGCCGCTGGTCAGCCTGATGAAGGATCAGGTGGGCGCGCTGGTGCAGGCCGGTGTGGCGGCGGCCTTCCTCAACAACAGCCTTACCGACAACCAGAAAGCCCTGATGCTCCACCGCGCCCGGGAGGGCTGGTATAAGATCATCTATGTCGCCCCGGAGCGGCTGGAGATGCCGGGCTTCCAGCGGTTCGCGCAGGAAAAACTTATCAGCATGGTCACGGTGGATGAGGCCCACTGCATCAGCCAGTGGGGACAGGACTTCCGCCCCAGCTATCTGCGGATCAAGGAGTTCGTGGACAGCCTGCCCAGCCGCCCGGTGGTGGGCGCGTTCACGGCCACCGCCACGGCCCGGGTGCGGGACGACATCCGCAGCCACCTCGACCTCCATCAGCCCTATGAAGTGACCACCGGCTTCGACCGGCCCAACCTCTACTTCGAGACCCGCCGCGCCCTGCCCAGCCAGAAACCGAAGGAGCTGCTGGACCTTGTGCTGCGGGAGGGAGACAACGCGGGCATCGTCTATTGCAGCACCACCAAGCAGGTGGACGAGACGGCCCGCCTGCTTCAGAGTCGGGGTATCCGGGCGGCGGCGTATCACGCCAAGCTGGACGCCGAGGTGCGGCGGAAGAATCAGGACGACTTCCTCTACGACCGGGTCCAGATCATGGTGGCGACGAATGCCTTCGGCATGGGCATCGACAAGCCCAACGTCCGGTTCGTCATCCACTACAATATGCCCAAGGACCTTGAGAGCTACTATCAGGAGGCGGGCCGTGCAGGCCGCGATGGTCTGCCGTCCCGCTGCATCCTGCTCTACTCCGGCACCGACGTGCGGACCATCCGCTTTTTCATCGACAAGGAGATGGAGGCCGACAACGGCCTGCCCGCCGACGTCAAGGCCGAAGCTGCCCGCAAGGCGGAGGAACGGCTCAAATATATGACCTTCTACTCCACCACCCAAAAGTGCCTGCGGCGGTTCATGCTGAACTACTTCGGGGAGGCTGCACCCGAGAAGTGCGGCAACTGCTCCTGCTGCCTCTTTGCCGAGCAGAATGCGCAGGAGGTGGAAGAGCGGGCCGCTGCCGCGAAGCAGCGCGCTGCGGCCAACTCCCGGCGGTTGTCTGCCCGCCGCGCTGCCGCCAACACCGACCTCAGTGAGGCCGACGAAAAGCTTCTGGCGGCGCTCTACGCTCTGCGCAAGCGTCTCGCTGCAAAGCAGAACGTCCCGGCTTATATGGTGTTCAGCGACGCCACCCTCCGGGAGATGGTCCAGAGCAAGCCTCTGAGCATGGACGAATTCCTGAACATCACCGGCGTCGGCGAGAAGAAGGCGGCGCGGTATGGCATGGCTTTCCTGCGGGTCATCGAGGAGATGGTCAACTCGCGGTGAGCAGGGCCGGAACTGTAAATTTTCTGCGTTCTGCTTGACTTTTCCGGGATTTTGCATATACTGAAGATAGTGAATGTGGTAATTCACACATAGGACTCACGAAGAAAGAACAACCCCCCTCAGAGAGCTGCAATCTCTCAAAAGGGGGGTCATTCTTTTAGTGCTTGCTGTCCTTGAACCAGCCGCCAAGCCACTTGTAGACGAAGTTTGCGACAACGCCTGCTGCGACGGACAGGATGAATGTGGTAATATCCATAGGAACTCACCTCCTTCCAACTGGACGGAGAAGGCCAGCGTCTTTAGTATATCATAAGCCTCGACAAAAAGATAGAAAAAGAGCGCGGATCTTCCATGATGAGCCACTCGGCTCATGGAAAGGTCTGCACTCTTTTTGTCATTCCATCGTATGGGTGGAGAAGACCTTTTCGTCCTGCCACCAAACCGGCTGCCCGGCGGCGAGGGACTTGGGAACATCCAGCAGACGCTGGTTCCGGCTGCCCCGGAAACGGAGGGAGATGTCGTGCTCAGCCTCCACGAAGCGGCCATCCACCAGCACGTCCAGCAGACGCAGCAGCTCGTCGGTGACTTCACACCGCGCGTGACAGGGGACCTTGCCGGTCAGCTGTTCCCATGTGTAGCCGGAGTAGCACCAGACGGTCTTCTTCGGGTAGAGGGCCTTGAAATTCTGGACGAAAGTCACCAGCTCCCGCTGGTTCTCCGGCTCCATCGGTTCGCCGCCCAGCAGGGAGAGGCCCGCGATATAATCCGGCTTGCAGGAGGCGAATATCTCGTTGCGGACGGGCTTGTCGAAGGGGGCACCGTAACCGAAGTCCCATGCCACCTCATTGAAGCAGCCGGGGCAGTGGTGGCGACACCCGGAGACGAAGACGCTGGTGCGAACCCCCGGCCCATTGGCGATGTCATAATATTTAATGGTTGCGTAGTTCATTACAAGTGTAACACCCGATCCTTGATCTCCTGCGTCCGGCCCTGATTCCAGAACTGGGTGCCGATATAGCCGCAGGTGCGGCGGGCAACGTTCAGCTTGTTCCAACTTGCCGTCGTCTTCGACGATTTTGATCTCGCCGTCGTAGCCGCAGCACTGGCAGTAATCCGACTTGGTATTCAACTCGGCGTACATGATGTTGTCGTAGATGAACTGCAGCACGCTCATCACGGCCTCAAGATTGTCCTGCATATTGGGGACTTCCACATAGCTGATGGCACCGCCCGGGGACAGCTTCTGGAACTCGCTCTCGAACTTCAGCTTGGTGAACGCATCGATCGTCTCCGAAACATGGACGTGATAGCTGTTGGTGATATAGTTCTTGTCGGTGATGCCGGGCACGATGCCAAACCGCTTCTGCAGGCACTTGGCGAATTTGTAGGTGGTGGATTCCAGCGGAGTGCCGTAGAGGGAATAGTCCATGTTTTCGGCCTTCTTCCACTCATTGCACTTGTCGTTCATATGCTGCATCACACTGAGGGCGAAGGGCTTTGCGCCGGCGTCGGTGTGGCTCTTGCCGGTCATATACTTCACGCACTCATACAGGCCGGCGTAGCCGAGGCTGATGGTGGAGTAGCCGCCAAAGAGGAGCTTGTCGATCTTCTCGCCCTTCTT
>OHBK01000505.1_pt1 | contig 11793 bp, 8 predicted proteins | sample 1577371 | NCBI WGS metagenome assembly OHBK01 (sample SAMEA3879555, study PRJEB24766) | human gut metagenome | biome: human-associated habitat; feature: feces | place: USA | collected 1985/1987
GCTATGTGCTCCGCCGCACCGGCGACAGCGTGGGCGGTACGCTGGGCGACTTCTATTCGCGCATCGACCTCAAACGCGACAGCAACGGTGCCGTCTATATCAACGAGAAGGGCGAGATCGCTTCCGAGTCGATCACCGACGTCAACAGCTACATCAAGCTGGGCAGCGTGCTTCCCGACGCCAACATGGCATGGCGCAACGACTTCCGCTGGCGTAACTTCAACTTCGGCTTCATGGTTTCGGCCCGCCTGGGCGGCGTGGTATTCTCGCGTACGCAGGCCATGCTCGACTACTACGGTGTTTCCGAGGTTTCGGCCGCAGCGCGCGATGCCGGCGGCGTGATGATCAACGGCGGCGACCTGGTGGATGCCAACAAATGGTACACGGCCATCGGCAGCGGTAACTCCGTTCCGCAGTACTATACCTATTCTGCCACCAACGTGCGCCTGCAGGAGGCTTCGATCGGCTATACGATCCCGAAGAAAAAGCTGGGCGACATCTGCGAAATTACCTTGTCGCTCGTGGGGCGCAACCTGTGGATGATCTACAACAAGGCTCCCTACGATCCCGAGACCGTTGCGACGGTGAACAGCTACTACCAGGGCATCGACTATTTCATGTCGCCTTCGACGCGTAATATCGGGTTCAACCTCAGACTTAAATTCTAATCTGCACGATGACTATGAAATTCAATATATTAAAACCGGCTTTGGCTGCGTTGGTACTTGTCGGTACGGCCTGCACCGCCAACTACCTCGATATAAATACCAATCCTTACGAGCCCTCCGAGGACGACATGCAGACCGACGGCTATATCATCGGCTCGGCGCTGACCTCGCTCGCGAGCACCGTCGTATCGACCGACGTCAATACGGCGCAGTTTACCGATGTGCTGCTGGGCGGCCCCATGGGTGGGTATTATTCCACGACGGGTGGCTTTACCCGTACGATCATGAATTACAATCCGACGGACGACTGGACGAACGTTTTCATGTATAGCGACAGGACGATCCCGGTGCTTTACTCGAACCTGCGCGAGCTGAAGAAGGTGACCGACGACCCCATCGTACTGGCGATCGCCGACATCATCAAGGTAGCGGCCATGCACCGCGTGACCGACACCTACGGCCCGATCCCCTATTCGATGATCGGTGAGAACGGCCAGATTCAGGTGCCGTACGATTCGCAGGAGAAGGTTTACGACAAGTTTTTCGAAGAGCTGGATGCCGCGATCAAGGTGCTTACCGAGCACCGCACGGATGCTATTTCCGCAAAAGCCGACTATATCTACGGCGGCAGCGCCGAGAAGTGGTGCAAGCTCGCCAATTCGCTCAAACTGCGCCTGGCGATGCGTATCGTCTATGCGAACGAGGCTAAAGCCCGCGAGATGGCCGAATCGGCCGTGAACAGCGAGGTGGGCGTCATCACGTCGAATGCCGACAACGCCAGGCTGACGTCGTTCGGTGCCGACGGCAACCCCATTTACGTGGCAGTCAACTACAACAAGCCCGCAGACTGCATAACGGGCGGCGATACGCATGCCGCAGCCGACATCATCTGCTACATGAACGGTTATTCAGACCCCCGCCGCGAGAAATATTTCACGCAGTCGGAGTGGCCCGGTCAAACCTATGTCGGCATCCGCCGCGGAATCGTGATTCCGCCTCTGGCATCCGTTGGCCGCAAGTACTCCGGCGTCAATATCTCGATCTCCTCGCCCGTCACGTGGATGAATGCTGCCGAGGTGGCTTTCCTGAAGGCCGAGGCGAAGGGTGTCTTCGGGTTCAACATGGGCTCCGGCGAGGCCAAGGATTTCTATGACGAAGGCATCCGCCTCTCGTTCGAGGAGTGGGGTGTGTCGGGTGCCGACACTTACCTGGCCAATACCACGGGCAAACCGCAGCTCTATGCCGATCCTGCGAACTCGAATTCTTATGCGCAGGAGTTGTCCGATATTACGATCGCATGGGATGAAGGGGCTACTCCGGCCCAGATGCAGGAGCGCATCATCATCCAGAAGTGGATCGCCAACTTCCATCTTGGCAACGAGGCGTGGGCTGATTTCCGCCGTACAGGCTTCCCGCACCTGATTCCGGCCATGGAGTCCGCCGTGGGCAATAACTCGCAGGGCATCCGGAACCTTACGCTCGGCGCCCGTCGCATGTCCTATCCTGCGGACGAGGCGACCAACAACCCGGAGAACTACGCCAAAGCCGTGGAGATGCTTGGTGGCTCCGACAACATGGCGACCCGCATGTGGTGGGACTGCAATCCGGCCGTCAAATAATCGCACACGCCGTTTAACCCATTAAAACGAAATTTGACATGAAGCGCATATTTATTCCGTTTTTCGCCACGGCGGCCCTACTGGCCTCGTGCAGCGACTGGACGGAAGTCGAACACAGAGATCTTTTGCCGCAGATGAATCAGAGCGATCCGGTTTTTCTGGCATCGCTCCGGGATTTCAAGGCCGGCGAACACTTGGTGACGATGATGATCGTCCGAGGAACCTCGACTGCTCCGAATCGGCAGAACCAGCATCCTATGTCTATGCCTGACAGTGTGGATTACCTGCTCATGACCGACGTCGATAACCTACATCCGGCGCTGATGGATGAGATTGCCGAGGTGCGCTCGAAGAAGGGCACCCGCACGCTCAACGTCGTGGACTACACGACGATCCGCAGTGCATGGGTCGCTATGAAGGAGGAATCTTCCGGTACGGAGCACGAGGGGGACTTTACGGAGGATAAGTTCGCTGAATACTGCAAGATCGAGACCGAAAAGCAGCTTGCGGCCTGCTCCCGGTATGGATTCGACGGCATCGTCGTCTCCTATCTGGGCGGTTACGACAGCAGTGTCGCCGCTCCGTTTGTGCTGGCGGCAGACACGTGGCGCCGCGACAATCCCGACAAGCTGCTCTTCTTCCGCGGATACCCCGCCTTTATCACGAGCATCGAGAACCAGACGATTCTTTCGGAGTGTGACTACGTCATCATCCTGACCGAGGGTGCCTCGTCGTCGGTGGCTATCTCCCGTATGGTGCGCGATCAGCTCGAAGAGGGCGTTCCGAGTGACCGGATCGTGCTAGAAGCCTCTGTGCCGTCGATCGCCGACGGCGGCAGCGACGCTCAAGTGGGCGCTTCGCTTCAGGTGGCCGCCCAGTGGGTGATGGATCCGAAAACCTCCCAGACTGTACAGTGCGATAAGCTGGGGCTCTGCGCATCGAACGCACAGGAAGACTATTTCAATACGCCAACCTACAAGAGAATCCGCGAGGCGCTCGGCATCCTGAACCCCGAGCCCGAAGAGGAGTCCGAAAACAATCCTGAAAATAAAAACGACGATGAAAAATAAATTAGGATTCGCATTGTGCCTGCTCTTGGCGGCTGTATTCACGGGCTGCAAGGAGGATGAGGAGGGCAAACACCACTTCAGCAATCAGGTGTTCATCTCCGCAACGTCGTTCACCGACGACGTGTTTATCAAACGGGACAACCTCGACGTGACCCGGGAAGAGAGTTGCGACGTCACCGTCGCCATGGCCCAGCCCCGGGAGCGCGACATCACGGTCACGTTCGCCGAGGCTCCCGGTCTGTTGGAGCACTACCGGATGTTCTACGACGATCCGACGGCCGAATTGCTCCCCGCCAACGGCGGCTATTACGATTTCGCGGATATTTCGACTGTCATCACGGCCGGGATGGTGGAGAGTGCGCCGCTCACCTTCGCCTTTACGAATTTGGATAATCTGCCCATCGAGGAGAAGCAGCGCTACGTGTTGCCCGTACGCATCGTGTCGGCCGACGGCATGAATATCCTCGAAAGCGCCCGGACGGTCTATTTCGTCTTCTCGAAGGCCGCGCTCATTAACGTCGTGGCCGAGATGGAAAATAATTGCGCCTGGCCTGAGTGGACGGCCGACACCGAGGCGGTGAAGGACATGGAGACCTTCACGCTCGAAGCGCTCGTCTACGCCAACTCGTTTGACCGCAAGATCTCGACGATCATGGGCATCGAGGATACGTTCCTCATCCGTCTGGGCGACGATGGCCGTCCTACCAACCAGTTGCAGGTGGCCTTCGCCAAGAAGGTTTCGGAGGAGGAGACCTCGCCTGCACGCGGGAAGATTCCGGTCGAGGCCGACAGTCGTTACGACCTCAAGCAGTTCGTTTGGCATCATATCGCCGTCACGTTCGACCGCGGCACTATCTGCGTCTATATCGACGGCAAGCTGAAGGATACGGCCAAGGCCTCAGTATCCGGTACCGACGGGCAGGCAGTGATCATTGACAAGATCAACTTCGCCATTCCGCATTCCGATGAGACGGACGGCAAGGAGCGCTGCTTCTGGATTGGTCACTCGTACCGCCTCCAGTCGGACGGCGACTTGTTCTACGAGCGTCGTTTCGACGGCATGATGGGCGAAGTGCGCCTCTGGAACAAGGCCTTGACGTCCGAAGAGATCGCTTCCGAGAACCATTTCTACAAGATCGATCCCGCATCGGACGGACTGGTGGCCTACTGGAAGTTCGACGACAATACGAAGGGTAAAATCGTCAAGGATTATACCGGCAACGGCTTCGATCTGAAGACCGAGCGCGAAGTGAATTGGCAGAGCGTCGCGCTCCCCGAAGAGTGAGAGATTTATTACCTGAGGAATCGTAATACCTTAACTTTAATTTAACCTTTTTAATTAACCTAATCAACCAAACATGAAAAGAAAGTCATTTCTGATGCTTTTGGCGGGTATGTTCGCCATTTCATCGGGGGCTCTCGTCGGCTGCAACGATGACGACGATGATGTGAACAAAAAGAATTCTTTGTCGGTAACGCCCTCGTCTGCTATTGAGTTCAAGGCCGGCGACAATCAGGACGTTGTGCTGACTGTCAAGACCGACGCCAAGTCGTGGGCATTCGAGAAGAACGGCGAATGGATCGTCGCCAAGCAGGACGGTGACAAACTAACCGTGAACGCCCAGGCCAACACCACGGAGTCCGTACGTCCGGGCCGCATCACGATTACAGCCGGTAACGCCGAACCCGTCAACATCAACGTAAACCAGAAGGGGCTTGAAGTAGGTGAAATCGTACTGAGCGTTTCGCCGTCGGATCCCATTGGGTTCGAGGCTACTGGCAATAAGGCCGTTGAGCTGACCGTTACGACCAATGCACCCGACTGGACGTTCTCCTACCCCGAGGAGTGGATGACGGCCGAGAAGCAGGGCGACAAGCTGACGGTCAACGCCAAGGACAATACGGGAGACGCCCGTGTAGGGCAGATCGTCGTGACGTCCAGCGAGGGTGAGAAGACCGCGAAGATCGCCGTATCGCAGAAGGCCGGCAGCGAGAATCCCGCCCCGGGCGAGGAGATCGTCGGTTCGCTCTCGACGGCCGATGATTTGAACATCCAGTTTGCTCACGATGCCGTGGAGCCCGTCAAGAAAACCCTGACCTTCACGCTGGAGAAGACCGCTACGGCTGAGACCAAGGTGAAGCTCGTCTTCGACGAACGCCATGTCGATGAGTACAACTTCGACCACGCTACTGAGTACGTCGTATTCCCCGAGAAACTCTGCACCATTGCGAACGACGGCGTGATAACCATCCCTGCCGGCGAAACCTCTGCGCAGATCGAGGTAACGCTCTCGCCGAGTGCTTCCGATCTGGAGTATGTTACCACCTACATGGTTCCCCTTCAGGCCGTAGCCCAGACGGAGGGTATCGTCGTCAAAGATGAGGCTGAATACGTCGACTTCCTAGTTTCGCGCATTGGTTCGAAGAAGATCCGCAACATCTGTTACTTCGAGGTGAACGACTGCAACCCGCTCAACGCCATCGAGTACATTCTGGAGGACGGTCAGCCGTTCTTCGATGCCGTCGTGCTCTTCGCTGGCAACATCAACTGGGATGCTTCGAAACAGAAGGTTTACATGAACGCCAACCCCAACGTGCAGGCGCTACTCGACAACTCGGAGGAGCTGCTCCAGCCGCTGCGTAAGAAAGGTATCAAGGTGTTGCTCGACATCCTGGGCAACCATGACCAGGCCGGCATCGCTGGTTTGAGCGACTGGGGCTGTGAGCAGTTCGGCAAGGAGCTGGCTCAAATCTGTCTCGACTATAAGCTCGATGGTATAGGTTTCGATGACGAGTATTCGAGCTACTCCGGATCCGGAAAATGGTTCGCAGGCCCCAGCTCCCAGCAGGCCGCCCGTCTCTGCTACGAGACCAAAAAGGCGATGAAGGAATTGTGCCCCTGGGAGACCTGGGTACACCTCTATTACTTGGGCTATATCCAGTCCTCGCTGCCTTCGGTATTCATCGACGGTGTGGAGCATAAGCCGTCTGAATTCATTGACAACGTCTGCGCCGACTACGGCGGTGCAGCAAGACCGGTAAACGGTATGGGACTGAGCGGATGTGCCGGTAATTCCATCCAGCTCAACTATGGCAACTCCATTTCGTCTGAGAGTGCCAAGGCACTGATGAATCAGGGTTACGGCTGGATCATGTGGTTCGCATTCGATCCTTCCGGAACCGGAACAGTCAGCAACAACCGTTCGCACTCGCTCAAGCAGTTCCGCAACGTGGCACAGGGCTGCTACGAGCAGAACGTACTCGATCCCAAAAACGTCTACAACAAGATCGGCGAGGGGCAGTACGATCCCGCACCGCACCCGATCAACTAACCTGAAAACGAATGACGAGGTCGTGCGTCCCGGCTTTGGCCGGGATGCCGCCGACCGTTCGGCCGGAACCGGACGAAGCCGTTGTCCGGTTCGCCGGCAATGAACAAATCCTTAAAACCTGAATGACAAGATATGAAAATTTCGAAAATATTTCTTTTTACAGCTGCTGCGCTCGCACTCTGCGGAGCTTGCGATGACAGCGACGACAAGGTGGATCCTTCGACTACCGAAGACAAGATTTCCATTTCGCCGACGGAAGGCGTCGTGGGGAGCAAGGGCGGCGATGTTTCGACCATGGTTACCAGCTCGGGCGAGTGGACGCTCGAAGGCGCCGAGAACGCTTATGTGACCCCTTCGGCCGCTAAGGGCAAGGACGGCGACATCGTGGCCTTCACGGTGAAGGCCAACGACAAGGAGGAAGACCAGGTCTTCACTTATACGTTCGCGTGCGGCAAGAAGACCGCTCCTTTCAAGATTACGCTTAAGAAAAAGGCCTCCGAGACCGAGGAGCAGCTCGAACTCTTCTATGCCGAGGAATCGAACATCATACCCCGCGAAGGCGGCAAGGTGACGGTGCTGGTTACCAGTTCGGGCGCGTGGACGCTCGAAGGCACGGCCGATTTTGTCCATCCTTCCTCAACCTCGGGCGAAGACGGCGCTGAAGTGGTCTTCGAGGTGGATCCCAACGAAACTGAGCAGGAGCGGAGCGCCGACTACGTCTTCAAGATGGGCAGCAAACAGGTCGAATTCCAGATCGTCGAGAAGGGCGAGGTGCCCGAGACCATCGAGATCACCTCGAAGGCGGAGATGCGTCTGGCCTATACGGCTGAGGAACGTCTGGCCGTAGAACTGTCGACGAATGTTAACTACCGCGATCTGACGGCCGAAATCGTATCGGAGGCCGAAGGCTGGCTGACCTATACGATCGCCCGTCCCACTGAGGGCGGCGCCGATACCGACGTTACGGCCTATTTCTCCATGGCTAAGAACGACGGCGAGACTCCGCGCGAGGCTACCGTGACGATCAAGGGCGTGAAGAACGGCGCAGCCGTGCTGAAGGTAACCCAGCTTCCCCAGTCGAAGATTGAGCCCGAGAAGCTGGCCTATTTCCTGGATGTGGAGGCTCAGACGCTCGATATTCCGGTAACGGCCAATGTCGAGTTCGACGTGACGGTGGGTGAGGGTGCCGACGGCTGGTTTACCTATAATAATGCCGACGATAGCGGCCTGCACTTCACAGTGGAGGCTCTGGTTGACGGATCTGCCCGCAGCTGCGAGGTCGTGCTCACCGAGAAGAACGCTCCCGACAATGCAGAGCCGCTGACGGTCAACATCAAGATTTCGCAGAAGTCCAAGGGACTGATTGAGTGCGTGGCCGACATGCGTCGCGCGCGCTGCTACTTCCCGTATCTGAAGAATGCCAATGCGCTCAACGGTCTGAAGAACGGAGCCATGGAGGCGCTGGTCAATATTCAGGATACGCGCGTAGCCGGTTCGTTGTCTACTATTATGGGTATCGAGGGGAAATTCCTCCTCCGTCTGGGCGACGTCGGTGTGCCCTGGAACCAGATTCAGCTGGCCATGAGCGGCGGAAACCGTACGGATGCCAAGCTGGAACTTTCCGAACTGGATCGCTGGTACCATGTCGCAGTAACGTGGGACGATACCTTCGCTTATTTCTATGTTGACGGAGAACTTTTGTATCAGGCCGGTATCTCCAATTACTCCGGTTTCAATCTGGGTGTGGCATACGGAGGCAGTGAGAGCGACTGGAACCGTGCCTTCTGGATCGGTTACGCTTATAATGCCGACCGTTTCTTCCCCGGTTACATGGCCGAGGTGCGCGTATGGAACCGCACCTTGACCAAGGAGGAGATCAATGCCGAGAACCACTTCTACTCCGTTCCGGTGGATTCGGAGGGTTTGGTAGGTTACTGGAAGCTCAACGACGGTGCCGGTGCAATCGTCAAAGACTCGTCGCCGTCGGGCAACGACATGGTGGGCGAAATCAATGTCCGCTCTTCAAACGGCCAGCAGATTGGCGACGAGGGTATGAACTGGGTGGAGATGAGTCTGCCCTAATTTCGAGCGGATAAAATAAGCGTTGCCTGTCCGTCGGGAACGACGGTTCGTGTGTGGCAGCTGAATCCCATTCTGCTATGGGATTGAAAGAGCGTAACGACCCGATTTATCGAGTCGTTACATTCTTTATACAGTAGAGAAGACAACAGTCTATTTTCAGCCTATTGCGTTCAAATACCGCATTTCAAATAACCTAGCACGAGATACAAAAAAATTTCGAACAAGTCTCTTTGTTAAAAGGCAAGGCTGTATTTCGCGATTATCGCATTATATCAGAATAAATAATATTTAGTATAAACATATAAAAAAGTTGTTTATGTCGGAGCAAATCCATATGTTTATAATGCTTTAAGCATTCTTCTATTTGTGTATTATGCAATCTCTTAGCCATCTTAAACATTCTCCTTTGAAATGGGGTTCGTCATTGTACTTTGCGATGGGTTCGCCGTTTGTCGTTCTGCACATGGTCTCGGCAGTTCTGTACAAGGAGCTGGGGATCTCGGATGCTCAGATAGCGTTCTGGACGTCTCTGATCATGTGGCCTTGGACGATCAAGTTCCTGTGGAGCTGTTCCTGGAGTTGTACCGGACGAAGAAGTTCTGGGGCGTCGGGAGCCAGATGCTGAGCGGTGTTCTGTTCGGCGCAGCGGCCCTTTCGCTTCAGCTTCCGCTGTTCTTCGCGGTCAGTGTTGTTGTCTTTGCCGTTGTTGCCTTCAGCGGTGCTACGCACGACATCACGGCCGACGGGGTCTAAATGTCGGAGCTTCCGCCGGCGTCCCAGGCTAAATACATCGGCTGGCAGGGTGCGTTCTACAATTTTGCGAAACTGGTTGCCCCAGGCGGTCTGGTGTGGCTTGCGGGGTGGCTCTGCGACGGCTTCTCGGCCGTCGGCGCGTCTTCTTACGACGCCTCTGTTCGTTCGTGGACGGTCGTTCTGTTGCTCCTGTGCGCCGCGCTCGTCGCTTTGGGCCTTTACCATCTCCGTGCGCTTCCTTCAGGCGGCTCGGCTTCAGAAGGCCGCTCGCTGCAGGATGACCTTATCGGCCTGCGTGAGGTCATCGGCGCTTTTTTCACGAAGAGACACATCTGGTATTATATCGCCTTCATCATCCTGTACAGATTGGGCGAGGGCTTCGTGATGAAGATCGTTCCTCTGTTCCTCAAGGCGGATACCGCATCCGGGGGCTTGGGTCTTACGAACCAGCAGATCGGCCTTTACTACGGGACTTTCGGCGCGGGGGCGTTTCTCATAGGCTCGCTTTTGGCGGGCTACTACATCGCCCGACGTGGTCTGCGGCGGACTCTTTTCACGCTGTGCTGTATCTTCAACCTGCCGTTCGGGGTCTACGCCTTGCTTGCATGGTTCCAGCCTTCGAGCCTGTGGCTCGTGGGCGGTGGCATCGTCGTGGAGTACTTCGGCTACGGATTCGGATTCGTGGGCCTCACGCTGTTTATGATGCAGCAGGTCGCTCCGGGGCGTCACCAGATGGCGCACTACGCTTTCGCTTCGGGTATTATGAACCTCTCGGTGATGCTCACGGGCATGGCTTCGGGCTTTTTGAGCGATCTGATGAGCTACCGTATCTTCTTCCTCGCGGTGATGCTCGCCACCATTCCGGCTTTTGTGATCACCCGGCTGGTTCCCTTTACCTATGACGACAAACCAAACGACAAATAATTTATATGGATACACTGAAAATTGCGGGCGCGAGTCAACCCGACATGCTGTGGGAGGATCGTCCCGGAGCGTATCCCTTGTATTGAGGAGAGGTAGACCACGAACTTTTCGATAAACTCCCGCTTCAACTCTTTGAACGCAATGTCCTTGACGCGGTACTCGTATTCGAGGAAGGAGGCCAGACGCCGGCGGCGTTTGCAGTAGTCCTCATAACTGGAATAAGCGCGGTCTTTGCCCACGCGTTCGAGGAAGCCTGCAAGGTATTCGTCGAAAGTCTGTAACAGCAGGCGGCAGTCGTCCCCCATACCCAGAAAGGCGTTACGGACTTTTTCGGCCGTAACATACGAATCCCGGTCGCAGAGACGCTGGTACTGCTTGCCGATATTGGTCTTGATATTTTCCAGCTTCTCGTTGATGCGCTGCGATTCGAGGCTTCTGCCTGCGGCTTTGTTCGCTTTGGCATCCCAGAGAGAAGAACGAACCGAGAGTTTGCAGCTGAACTGCGACATCGTACCGTTGATCGTGATACGACCCATGACGGGAACCTGACCATGTTTTTCCGACTGCCTTTTCACGTAGAAAAGGACTTTGAAAGTGCTGCGTTGCATGATAACCTGAACTTTGTGGTTTTGTTAAACGTTAAGTCAGGTTATTTGTTATGCGGAAATCCAACACAATAAGCTGAAAACAAGCACCTTAGTGTAAATCAAAGCATTTCGGGCAGGTAACGGATAAGTAACAAAACTCACCGTTAATCCTGCCCGATTCTGCAATTTTATTGCTCGGAACAGATGCAGAACAGGGAATTAAATACCTGTAAACATGATATTTACTCTTTCCTGCGCTTCTCTTTACCTACAAATACCGAACCCGCACGGATCCGGGCATACCGATAAACCAAAGAAGCCGGCAGGGTTATTCCGCCCAGCCGCCACCCAGAGCTTTGTAAAGGTCGACCAGAGCCAGGTGTTCGTCGCGCACGGCATTGCTGACCCCGATCTGGGCGTCGAAATAGCGGCGCTGGGCATCCAGCACGTCAATATAATTGATGCTCCCGCCCCGGTATTGCAGCTGGGCGAGTTCGACGTATTTCCGGGCTGCGTCGCGCAGGTTAACCTTCAGCGCGGCCGTCCGGCGAACGCTGCGGTAGCTGACCACGGCGTCGTTTGCCTCCTTAAAAACCGTCAGCACCTTCTGTTCATACCCCAGCCGGGCCTCATCGTAGGCGGCCAGCGCGGCCTTGTACCGGGCCTGCTTACGGCCGAACCCGAAGATCGGCGAGGCGAGCGTACCCGCGACATACGAGAACGGCGAGCGGAAAAACCCGCTCACATCGTCGTTTTCC
>OHBK01000515.1_pt1 | contig 11638 bp, 10 predicted proteins | sample 1577371 | NCBI WGS metagenome assembly OHBK01 (sample SAMEA3879555, study PRJEB24766) | human gut metagenome | biome: human-associated habitat; feature: feces | place: USA | collected 1985/1987
TCAGCAATTTCTACACGGCCTCCAACGCGGAAAAACTGCTGTCGGCGGAACCGGACGTCATCATTGACGCCATCGACTCCCTGATACCCAAGGCCCACCTCATCGCCTCCTGTTACCGCAGCAAGCAACCGCTGGTAACCTGCGGCGGCGCGGGAGGGCGCATCAATCCCGCCCGGATAGAAATAGACGACCTCTCCCGCACCAGGGGGGATCCCCTGCTCTCCAGCTTACGCTACAGGCTGAAAAAAGATTATGCCCTTCCGCTTGGAGAAAAAGCCCGGAAACTGAAAATCCCCTGCGTTTTCTCCCAAGAAACGCCCGTATATCCTACCTGCGACGGAACAACCTCCTGCACACGTGATCCGGAATTCCAGGGGAAAATGGGTTGTGACGCCGGATTCGGCTCCGTCACCCATATCACGGGAACCTTTGGCTTCTTTGCGGCTTCCGCCGCCATTCAAATGCTCTTAAATAAGAAAAAAACACCATCGTCATCATGAACAAACTCCTGCTTTCCCTGCTGGGGGCCGCCCTCCTTCCCGCCTTGACCCAGTGCAACACCCTGGAAAAAGACATTGCCGGCATCAACGCCCGCAATGCGGAAATAGCCCGCGAACCCAGGGGAAACTACTTCGTCGGCCGCCGCTACCATGTACCGGCAACGCGCTTCTGGGGATACCTGCGCCAGCCAGGCCAGACTTGGAGAACGGCCCAACTCGTCATCATGGATGAAAGCGCCTGCCGCACCCCGGACCGCCTGCCGGAATACACCGGAAATCCGCGCTACGCCTACGACAACAACTATGAATACAGGGTATACGGCAAATACACGGGCAAATACGGTTACGAACCCAATTCCAATCTGAGGCTGCCCATCTTCAAACCGACCAGGTTTGAGGTGGCCAACACCACCCCCGGCTGGCTCTTCAAACCCTCGGAAAAATATGATACCGGAGCCGTTACTCTGCGCCCTGCTATCATGCCCTCGACAACCTCCCTCCCGGTCCGGTAAGAAAAACCTGTCCGCAAAAACGGGCCCGGAAAGATAAAAAAGAAGAAAAAGCTTGATATTTTCATTTCTCTGCGCTAAAAACTCCCCGCCTTAAGGCCTCCATGCTCAGGTGGCGGAATTGGTAGACGCGCTAGACTAAGGATCTAGTGGTGATAAACCGTAGGGGTTCGAGTCCCCTCCCGAGCACCAATTGATAAACCTCTTAATCCGAAAGAATTAAGAGGTTTTCCTTTACCCGGATTGCAAGGTCTCCAATTTATAGCCATTATCAAAATCAGGCACGAATTCGCAAAATTCGGAACACGTTTGGTAGCCATTGGTAGCCGAAATCGCTCTTCCAAAGCCACATTTACAGTCGCATGTACAACCTTGAATGTTACAGGAGCATTTTTGAGGAGACATTTTACATGACCCCCGTCATTTTTCTGTTTTTGAAGACTTCTTCCGGGAGTGACGGAATTCAAGGCATGACCCTGTCGTGGAAATGTGCTACAAAGAGGCAATGCCCAAACCTTCCGTCATACGATGCGTTCTTGATGAACAACGCAAGGCTCAAAACAGGAAAGCGGTCTACCGTGTTTCCATACCGGCGGAGTTGTCGGAAACAGGCAAGAGGCAGAATCGTTATTTTACGACACAACGGGAAGGAAACGCTTTTGCCGCTCAGTTGCGAACGAGAAGGAATGCGGAAGGAAGCAGCGTGTTCCAGGTTTCTGCGGCAGAGGCTCAGTTGTTCCGGGAGGCGCAGGACATTCTGGAGCCTTATGGCGTGGATGTTTTCGGTTTTGTGAAAGGAATGGCCCCGGTGCTGGAACTGGTGCAGGAAGTTTCGGAAATCGGACGGCTTGTCCGGATGGGGCTGGAGCAGGAAAAGAGAGACAGCAAATCCATCCCTTTTTGTGACGCAGTATCAAGGCTGCTGGAAGTGAAACAAGACGTTCAGAAGCGTCGGGAAAGTACACTTGCACAGATCCGCTACATAACCGGACGCATCGGCAAATGCTGCCCGGATTTCGCTGTGACATTGCTCTCTCAGCTCACGACGGAAGATTGCCGGCAGATGATCTCCCAAACCTTCAAACCTGATAAGCAGAAGAATGATGCACGGAAAATCCTCAGCAGTATCTTCAACTTCGGTATCAAGAGGAAATGGTGCCGTGACAATCCGGCTCAAGCCCTTGACATTATTTCCATTCAGGAACATGAAATCCATCCCTTGATTCCGGAAGAAATACAGGCCTTATTTATGGCGTGCCGTCCACCATCGCCGGAAGAGAAGGCTCAGCCCAAAACGAGAAAGAAAACCGTAGAAGGTGCAAGATTGGATTTGACCTGTTGCCTGGCTCCGCTTGCGATCATGACGTTTGCCGGAATTCGCCCGCAGGAAGTAACCAGGCTGACTTGGAATGACATCTTTTTGGACACTCCGTCAAAAGTCATCAAAGTACGCAGTATGGCCTCAAAAACGGGAGGGACACGTCAAGTAAGTATATGTGCGGCATTAGAGTCTTGGTTGCGCATAGCTCATCGTCAGGAGGATAACTCCATATGTCCGCCCCAGTGGCCCGTCCGATGGGCAGGGCTTCGTTATAGAGCGGGATGGGATGCCAATGGGAAACGATGGCCTAACGACGCCTTGCGCCACACCTTCGCCAGCTACCATGTCCTTACTCATCGAGACATTCCCCGGCTTCAATTGGAAATGGGACACTCCAGCTCTACCCAGATCATGCACCGTTACATGAATCTGTCTGGGGTGGATCAAGAGATGGCGGAGTGTTTTTGGAACATCGTTCCCGAAGAAGATTTCTACGCTGACCGGAATGCATAACACTGCCTACTGATTCATAAGTCCTGGGATATCTTCTTCTCTTCTCACTTATTTTTAGTTTGTTTGTAGGAGGAAAGAGAAATAGACACCATGAAAGCGTCAAATTCAGCGGCATGATGCTTCTGAATTCCCCCATGGGGACGGATCATCCTGACATGATTTGAACTCATGGCTTCTGCCAGTAATTTGCAATGGTCGATTTACTCGTATCGTAACGTTTGGCAAGAGTAGCCTGATCTGCCCAGACGACCGAACCGGATTCGGCAGCCTGCCGGGCAAGAAGAACCTCCAGACATTCCTAAATGCCCCTTAGTTCTTCAATAATGTCTCAGCAGAGACAAATGCACCTTCTATGATTTTCATGTTACTTTTAGGATAAATCTATTATGACTTGGATTTTTGTTGGACTTTGTCCAACAAACAGGTAGCTTAAGGATATTATGAGGTTATGTTGTACTGGATCGATGTTGAGTTAGGGTAAGATTTTGTTGACTATCAACGCATTATTATACAAAAGGTGCGTCAACGCTTTTTGTCTCAAAATCTTACATTTGAGACTCTTGCTTAGTAATATCAATTACAGAATGGTGGCTCGTATTTACCCCCTTTTCCATTACATCTGCTATTTTTGAAATATATTTTTTGATTTTATATCATACATTTTTAATTTTCATCAAAAAATATGATATAATTATGAATGTATGGTATTTTTATTATTTTCTTCCTCTGCTCCCTCATCTCTTTTCGCCCACCCACTCACGGGTAAAGATGACAAAAATCCGTCAACTCTTTGTTTTCTTTTAACACAGCAATCTTGGTACTGGAAGGCCGGCGTTATTAAATGGTGTTGTCTTTCATGATAGGAGACCCACCTCTTCAGTCATTGCCGGGCTAGTATTCATTATTTCTGTTTTTCTTACGGATCTATGAAATTGCTATCTGTGACCCTATAATAACCTCTTCAGTAACATGATACTCGTAAATATCCCGATCTGCCCGGTTTGCAAAGCAATGCCAGACAATGGCGCCGGTCATTAAGAGGATGAACAAAAGAAAGCAGACAAGCGCCTTATTCCTTCTCGAAAGGACGGGCTTATCATGAACATGGGGAATTGATGGGCCGCACTCCTGCTCGATGCACCTGATAAGTTCATCATGATAGTGTGCGGCAGTTTCTCTGAGACAAATGTCCGGCACTTCCTTGTTTTTATGATCCTCCTCTTTAGTAATGGATGGTCTGTTTTTCATTGTTGTTTTCCTTGTTGGTGACATGCGTTCCCCTGGCAGGAACATACGGCATGGCGTGAAAAGGGTTATCAGAGACAGCACCTGCCGTGAATGATGAGCTTGACCAGCCATTGCCCTCTTTTGGGGAAGGAACTTGAAAGATGGATAATGACTGTTGCTCAATTGCCACACTTGAAGAATATCCTCGCTACAGGAATACAGCATTCCCGGCCTGTTGGCAAAAACAGCGCCGGCGCATAACGAGGACACAGTATATCGGCACATGATACTAAAGGTCTATTTTATGTTCCCTAGCTTGCCTGACCTGGATTAATCCTGCATTGAGGAGTAAAAAGACCATACTCCAGCAAATGACGGCACATATCCCCCATTTTGCATAATACAATAATGCCGACTTATACAACAAAGGACTGTTCCAAAACATGTGAAGCCCTATCGGGATAACGGCAATTCGCCAAAAAGAGGGTTGAAGAATGGAGGGAATGTTGTTCTGCCGTTGTTTCTTCATCGCAAGCCAGAATGCCCCGGCCATGATTGCCGACCAGGAAACATGACCAAAGGGAGCAAAAATTCCTCTCATTACCGCTATATCCAATGGATCCGGACCTGGGCCGGTATATTCAGAATTCACGATATAACCCGCTGTTTCAAAACCAGCGAAACCGGCGCCTACAGCGGCACCACACAACATGCCATTTAAAATTTGCCCATTCAGAAAGAATTTTCGGGCAAAGAAAATGGCAACAACAAGTTTTGCGGCTTCTTCAATGGGACCGGCCCAGTAAGCAGCCCTGGGATTACCGGAAAGCTCGTTCAAAATCATTGTAACAATCAAAGACAAAATCCCTCCACCTAGCACCAGGACGATAATCGAATACCACGAGATGTTCCTTCTGACATTAAATTCCGCAAACAGGACAAGAATGGAAAAGGGCACAGCAAAACTTATGGAAAACAACAGACCTAAATAAGCGGCACCAGAAACTACAGGAGCGTTATTAAATGCCTCAAACATGAGTCTCCACCCGATGCATATCAACAGGGAAAGCGCGAGAATGCGGGTGAAGAGCCATGGCGAAGGCCAATCCGTAGATATTTCTTCCAGCGCTGGGGTAGATTTCGACCCGCCTGACGTAAAAAAATCTATCCTTTCCTGCGCCGTCCTGTGGCGGAATACCCCTTTGAATATGCTTTTCAAACTGAATCTTTCTATGGGAGAAAGGCCGGTCAGAGATGATAGCATTCCAAAAACCCCCACCCAGAAGGAGCTTTCCTCCTGATAGCCGCTGATAAATTCCCCCACTCTTACCCACTCGGCCATTCCCTCTTTCCACAGGAACGCCTCAGGAGAAAGCTGTCCGGTCGCGTACCAGTTGCTTATTTCCTTGAATGTATAGGGTCCCTTGCGGCTTTCTCCGCCCGCTGAAAGAAAATAAGACGCTTCCTCCTTCCCCGGTCTGGAAGCGTCTGATGTACCCGCCTGTTGCGAATGCGGTTCGTCCTTCTTTTTTTGAACTTCGCGAAGAGGAAGCCATGCCGGCATTCCTTCCGTCCATACCAGATCATCTCCGCTGATTCTTCGGGAAGCATATAGTTTATCTATCTTCTCCCATGGAAACGGCCCCATTTGAGTTCCGTCCGGCAGTTTGATCAAATAAGATTTCATCTTGCCTCTTCTTGTTGTGAATATTTCTTTTTCCTTTCTTGAGGACGTGGAAATGCCTGAATAATTCTTTCCGTGTACCAGAACACCGCGATCGGCCATGGGATCCAAAGCCAGGAAAGAAGATCAGAAAATGGTCTAAATTCAGGGAGGGCTCCAGTAATGATACTGCCTCCAAAGGTGAGTTGTGAAAACAGCACGAAGGCAAACATCGGCCATGCTTTCAGCCGGAGGCTGGTTTGCCGGGAGGCCCGGGCAAGCCAGGAGGCGTTGTCGGCTAATCCGACAAAGCAGACATACATCCAGTATAAATTAAATACGGGAACGAACAACAGCCCCACAACCTGCCCCGCTGAGGGGACGCGACGACCATACCGGGCAATGGGCTGTATGCATTTCCACGCCCTCCATGTATTGATCAGCAATGCAATCTGAGTATACAAAAAGAATAATATTCCTATACCTATAACCGTTAGGCTAACCCGGGCATTACCTGCATAGGTTGCTGATGCCACTATAATCAGCAACGGGGACAAAAGATACAGCATGGCCATTGTCCAGAACGCTCTCATGTCATACCTCTGCCCAGAGGGAGTACCTCTTTCATCCTGCAACGGAAGATTGCCGTATGAAGCGGTTTCTTCTAATGGAGGCGATGTTTTGGGCACAGGAGGCATTTCCGGCATTAAATGAGAATTCTTGTCATCTTCGCTTGAGCAAGAAGAACGGGAGCCTTCCCTCCTTCCTCCTGTGATTTCAGGAGAAGCAGTTTGTTGAACATTTTTCCCGATTAACGTTTCAAGCGCTTCCCATGAGGATGCGCCCATCTTGCAGCAAAGAAGAGATCCGGCCAAACGTCCGTTGCGATACAGGGCTTTCATTTGTTCTTTGGTGTAAGGGCCTTCAGTTTCTCCATCCGGCAGCGCGATCAGATAGGAGGATTCATCAGCCTCCTTCCGGGGATTGCCCTCCAAAACTTTTGCCGCAATGTCTGAATATGAGTCCCATTCAGAAGACTGAGTTTCACGAATACGGGTATCGGACCGTATGGAACCCTCTTCATGGAGAACTTGAAGCACATGCTCGGAATAGGGGCCTTGCAGATTCCCGGAATCGTCGCAAATAAAATATTTTTTCATCTTTGATTTGAAAATTGAGTTCTGATATCCGTGATGCTGTTACAATTTTCTGCGCAACCTGCAAAAAACTCCTAAAGGAATGACAATCAGGAGCCCCAGAAAAATCAACGGGAGAGCCATCCCGGAAAGCGGGCTACAATTCGTGTCCTCTGAAACAGGATCCGTATCTTCTGAAATGCCAAGTCTCCGATAAATATCTTCCGGGCGATCCATGGAACCACCCATAATGCGGCTTCTCGCTTCGATAATGTCCCTGGCTCGTTGTCTGCATGCCAGAGACAAATTAGGGTCATAGGTTTCTTGTGAAGTGCCTATTATTTTATCAACCTCTTCCGCCCATACCTCATCTCCCATTTCCATGACAGTAGGTAACGAAGGAAAGGCTCTGGACAAACTGGGGTGATAGGCTGTTCCCTGTCCTGTTTTATTCGAAAGAGCACGGTAGTGGGCCATGTTGGTCAGGTACTGACGCATGGCCGGGTCAATGGTTCCCTTGTCGGCGTAAGCTTTCTCGGCGGCCTTTGAGATCTCGACGGGGTCCGTGGACGTCTGAATGACGTTCCTGTTCTTCTCGTCAATTCCCTCCAAGGCTCGTGGGTCAGGAGAACCCAAGGTGCGATATATCATCCTGTTGGTGTCGGTATCGCTCATGTACTTGACGGGAGGTGTTGCAGGTGCCTTGGGCCTGTCCGGAACTGTTAGATGAAACAGTGTGGAAGGCGCTTTTACCGCATCCATGTTCTCTTCTGCTTCTTTTCGTATTTTGGGTAATGCTTTAATAGCAAGCTCATCACTTTGGGCTGCGGCTTTTTCCATCCAAAACAATGCCTGTTTTAAATCTTTTTGTGTTCCTTCTCCTTTGTAATAGAGAGAGGCTAATATAAATGAATCGCCTTGAACTCCTGCCGCCGCCGATCTTGAAAACCACTTGAAGGCTTTTTTATAGAAGACTGAATTACTTTCGGCAAGTCGATGATAAAACCAGGCTGTTCGTGATTTTAAAAAAGGATGCTCACACACGGCGCGGGATGGTTTGTATTCACGATTATCCGACATGAATTGATCCACGACGGATTTCCAGGAATCATCATTTATTGTACCTTTACCGCGTTCATTCACCAATCTGTTTATTTCCGGATCAAATGCTTGGCGTAACCTATTGATTTCTTCCATTTTTTCATTAAACTTTCCATCTTTGACAGCCTTTAAGATAGGCAAAAAATCTTTCTTTTCCACCAGGCATCCATTCTCCAAAAGGATTTCAACTATGTCCGGCTTTTCAAACATGACGGCACATTGCAATAATGAAAGGTGATCCCTTTCCGGATATTTATAATTGATGTCTCCTTTCCCGGAATGAACAATCTTGTCAAACAAATCAACATCATCCCTCAAAATGCAATTCAGCATGAGTTCATAATAATCTCCTTTGGACAGATCTTCCACTCTAGCGGCCAGGACTTCCGCGTCCGCCGAACTGTTTTTCAACATGGCGACTAACTGTCTTTCCCGTTCTTCCTCCTGTTCACGGGCGATATGCTCTTTTCTCAGACGCTGTTCTTTTCTCGCTCTTGCTTGCTGAAATTTTTCTTCCTTGTTCTTCTCACGAGCTAACTGTTGTTCCCTTTCTTCCTGTTCACGGGCAATTTCTTCCTGCCGTCTGTCCTCTTTATCCCTGACTTCCTCAAACCGGCTTCTGAAATCTATCTCTCCATGATAGGACTCGGCTATCGCCGCAACGGCAAGAGCCAGACTCTCCGCGTCCTGAGGAATGGTCTTATACAAGGTGCAGGCCAGAGTATCGCTTTGCTTCAACGCCTGGAGAAGTTCCCTCTTTCCACTAATAAGAGCATGTTCCGCGTTCAGGATAATCTCTCTTGCCTGCTTACGGGCACGATTGGCCATATAGGAGTTAGGCTCTCCCGTCAATGGATTCGGCCTCATGTTATTCTCCGCCTGGCGTTCATATTGTTCCGCTTTGGCCTTGGCTCCGGCTTGCTGCTGCAAGGCCTTTTTGTAAGCAGACTGCGCGGTAAAAAGCCGTTTGATGGATTGAATGACCTGCTCCGCCTGATTCCGCCCTGCGGGATCCAAGGACTTTTTACTCTGCTCCAATCTTTTGACGACTGTCCTGGCCCCCTCGACACTCCCTCCGCTTATTTCCTTCAAGGAACCGTCCGCGTACGGTATCCGGTTTTTTTCTTCTCTTCCGGCAGACCTGGAATCCGTCCCAACAGTATTTTTATCTGCCTCTTTTCTCTTCTGTTCTTCTTGCAAGCATCGTTGGTTCCTCTTCTCCCTCTGTGCGGTCTGCTGTTGCTCATAGGTTGATTTTTCCATCCAGACGCCATTGACAAAACGCTTTCCGGAATCATAGTTGTCTTGGTATTCCTGCAATCGCTTCAGCCATGGATCGAGAATAGCTGAAGACTTGGGAAAACGGTCACGAAACACCCTCATTTCATGTCTTTGTCTGAGGATATCTTCATATTGCCAAGAGTCGACCAATTCCAGCGGAAGGGTATTGGGTATTTCTATAAACCAGTAGCGACCTCCGGGAAGATAGATATCTTTTCCATTGATATGAAAAATTCCCTTATTCCCGTTGAATCGTTTTCGACTGTACGTACTGACATGAGCGAGAGAATCTTCATAAAAGGTATGTTGTTTCCAGGCTACAAGTCCGGCTCCTTCACACAAGAAGGTCGAAAAAACTAATAATCCGACAATGTAAAAGAAAATGCGCTTCATGATGATGGTGGATGGAGGTTATAGTTAAGAACTCTTCAATTTTTTACATAAATCTCTTTTGAATAATTTGTCTTTTTCTCGAAAATACTTCGCCTGGGAATCCGATATTTTAATTCGGGTATCTTGAAAGAATTTTTTCTTTTCCTGTTCAGAAGCAGGTAAGGATGGCTTTTCTAATGTCCGTTTCAAACGTACTTTTATTAACTTATCTCTTTCACGAAAATCCCGTATATAGGGATCCTGTAAAAACTTTTTTCTCATTTGTTCAAAAGTCTTTGGAGAACAGGCACAAGATAATATCTGCTCTCTTTGGGCATTAATCGCCATCATTTCCCCTAATTTCATTTCGAGAAATCCCAAGGATGTCCCGGCCGAAAAATACCATGACACCGCACCAAACCCTCCTAACAAAGAAGATCGGCCAGCAGTGCGCATAACGGAGCTTACCAAGGATTCCTTATGAACATTTCTATTCAAAATATAAGAAATTCCACTTCCCAGTAGGGCTGCTGTTATTGAATGACTAAAGAATGAAGCAGGATCAATGTAGCAGGTATAAGTTTTCCATGCCGAAATAAAACCTGCCAGGATGTTTTCGGCTCCGGCTCCAATCAATAAAGGATTGGACGTACTTATTCCTGTTAGCAATTCTATACTCCCCTCTCCAAAGGTATCTTGAAATATTTCCGCATTCATGGGAAGGTCGCCAGAGATTGCGGAAATCAGATCCTCATATCCTTCAAGTCCTTCTTTTATTCCTCCAATTCCTTTGAACAGGATTCCCCCCCCCGTCTATCCCGTTCAGCACGTCCATGAGATTGATTGATAGATATTTTTGGGGAAATCCTATGCTTATCAACCATTCTCCCAGTCCGGACTGAGAACAACCGGGAAGAGGAATTCCTGCCTTGGTAGGAAATCCGTCAGGAGAATATGCCCCAGGTCATGCATGGCTCTGGGAGGATCACGAAAAAATTCGGGGAGGACATCCATGAAAAGATCGTGTCCTCCTTTCCATCTATGGTTCCCGCCGCTGATAAAATCTGCTGTTTCGCTTTTCGCCAGAGAGGGAAACTGCTTATCTACTAAACACCGCCATTGGTGCGATGGGATTGATTCGTAAAATTTTCGAAACCAGATAATGTTCTTATGCAATAATTCTTCATACAGCAATGAGCATAGAAAGGAAGACGTAACAACATCTGCCATAAAAATATCCCGGCAAGTTATTTAGTTAAGTTTATGCTGCGTCTTTCCCAGTACACGGACAATCCTTGTTCTACACCTTTACTCAAAGCCTTGATTGCCTTATTCGACAGAGTTGGCGCATCGTCATGAAACATAAAATATCCGGCAATAACAGAAAGCGCTAATCCGCCAGTGATGGCGATTACAGGGATGGTCACGGATGTACCTGCAAAAAAGACTGTCATAGCCGCAAGAACGCCTGAGCCCCACCCCAGAGCGGCCCCTATTCCTAGCACAATACAAGTCACCCCTCCAGTTCCGGAAGCGAGAGAAGCGGCTTGCTTGATCAATTTCTTTTTTTCTTTTTTATCCGGCGCCAATACAGCTTCTGCAAAACAACAAGCCATTTCCACTTCTTGAGGTATTTCTCCAATTGAATCGCAACAATACCTCTTTATTGTTGAGCAGACTTGCCTCATGTCAAGATAGTTCAAATATCGCTGATCTTCAGGTTTGGTAGAAAGGATTTCTGATATTTCATCACGAATGATTATGTCCATATTGACGGTAATTTGATCCAATGTCATAGCTGTAATGATGGTTGGTATGTTGATGAAAGAATTCGGAATTATGTAGAATAATCTTGTCGTAACATATTTCAGAATATTCTATTTTCGTAGTCATGTTGCTCCTGTCCCTCGTTTTCAATGTGCGGTTCTTCTCTGACTACGAGGAGAAATTAGAATCGGGTGAGATGGCTTACATCCTCTGCCCGTTTGTACGGACGATACCCTTGCCGCCGCAGT
>OHBK01000516.1_pt1 | contig 11626 bp, 5 predicted proteins | sample 1577371 | NCBI WGS metagenome assembly OHBK01 (sample SAMEA3879555, study PRJEB24766) | human gut metagenome | biome: human-associated habitat; feature: feces | place: USA | collected 1985/1987
AGTTGTTGAATGGTACATTGAAAGTGGAAAACACTTCTGACGGATGGGTGATGTTTACATTAACCTTGCCGGTCATGGAGCTGACTACCGGAGTGTCGGAAACCAAACGACTGATGGCGGAATATATCCCCAAGATAGATACTCAACCGATATTGAAACTTCCCCAGTATGAGTTTGATAAGATGCGTCCTACGCTTTTGGTTGTCGATGATGAAATCGAAATGCTATGGTTTATTGGAGAAATCTTCTCGGCTGACTTCAATGTGGTAACCTTGCAAGATCCCGAACGGCTGGATCAGGTGATGAATGAGGTTTATCCGAATGTGATTATCTGTGATGTCATGATGCCGGGAATGGGTGGCATTGAACTGACCAGGCGGATTAAATCGGTGAAAGAGACGGCGCATATTCCTATTATTGTGGTTTCCGGACGGCACGAGATGGAACAACAGATGGAAGCCCTTTCTGCCGGTGCGGAAATGTATATCACAAAACCGTTTAGTGCGGAGTATCTTCGTATCTCTGTCTGTCAGGTGATAGAACGGAAAGAGGTGTTGAAAAATTATTTCAGTTCGCCGATCAGTTCTTTTGAAAAGTCGGACGGGAAGTTGACGCATAAAGAGTCGAAGAAGTTCCTTCAGTCGGTTTTGAAGATTATCAATGATAATATAACGAACAAAGATTTGACTCCGCGTTATATCGCCGATCGACTGGCAATCAGTCCCCGGAGTCTTTATCGGAAGATGGAAGAGATAGGAGAGGATAGCCCGACCGATCTGATTAAGGAATGTCGTTTGCACATAGCGAAAGATTTATTGCTGACCACTAAAAAGACGATTGATGAAATTGTATTCGATTCGGGATTCTCGAACAAAGTTACTTTCTTTAAGGTGTTCCGTGAAAAGTATGAGTGCACGCCAAAAGAGTTTCGGATGAAACATTTGGAAGAGGTTCAGCAGTAGCCTGTGGCGGGAATTTTTAAAGAAAAAGAAGAAGTAAATATCCGTGTTAATATAGTAAATATCCGTGCCAAAAGGTAAAAAAGGATAGTTAATTTTCTTTTGGTAGAGTTTAGTGATTTTATCTTTGTCTCATCGAAGTTTTTAAGTAGATAAACTTGAAAAGTATTAATTTATTAATCTTTAATCTAATGAAAAGGAAACTTAGTTTTTTATTTCTTTCAGCATTGACCATTCCATTTTTTATGGGTTCGTGCAGTGATGATAAAGAAGAACAGGAAGTGAAACCGGCAACAGATCTGGTTGTCGATAATAATTCGGTGACACTACTACAAGGAGACGAAATTACGGTGAGTATCACCTCCGGTAATGGCGATTATTATGTGAAGCCATTTGATGAAAACGTGGCGACGGCTACAATCAATGGTAATAAGGTGACTATTAAAGCTACCGAAAATAGCCAGTTGGAAGAAAATAACCGTACGGAAACCACTATATTAATAGTAGATGGACGTAAGAAAGTGGCTAGAGTGCTGGTTCGGGTAGCAAAACTCTGGGATTTGACGGTAGATGCACCGGAAGAAGGTTTTGACCTTTTTATCGGTGAAAAGAGACTGGTGAAGATTTTGACCGGTAACGGAGATTATCAGATTTCCATACCGGAAGGTGCTGATAAGTTTTTGGAAGTGGGTGAACTATCCGGACAGGTTATTCCGTTGACTGCCAAGTTCGAGACTGGAGCCGATCCGGTAAATATTACGATAACAGATAAGAAAGGTAAGACAATCACTATTCCTGTGGTAGTGAACATCGTGGATCTGACACTGAAAAGTGATGAAGCCACTTTTGCCGAACCGGATGCCGAATCTCAATATATCTCTATTGAGAGAGGTAATGGCGGATATAGTTTCACTTATCAGGTGGGAGACGGCGAGCCTACTACGGATGCAACGATTGTGGAAGCTACTGAAAAAGAGAACCTGATTACCTTGAAACCCAAAGCTAGAGGTGATGTGAAAGTGATTGTGACAGACCAGAAAGGTTCTGTGGAGGAGATTTCGGTGAAAGTGAATCCATATAACCTTAAACTGGAAAATGAAGCAACTTCTTTAATCATCGGTGGTTATGAGGCATCTACAGAAATAGCTATTACCAGAGGAAATGGTGATTATAAGTTGGCACAACTCACAGATGATAATAAAACCTATTTGAAAACCGCAGAATTGATTACGGAAGACGGGGCTACCAAGTTAAAACTAACAGGAAAGAAGCTCGGGACTACCACACTGGAACTGTCTGATGCGGCAGGTCAGAAATTGACGTTACCAGTTTATGTGAATCCGGTATGTTATCGTATGGAATATGACGTATGCTTTAAAATTGATATTAAAAAGTATGCCGAATCACATTCAGAGGTGAAAAGTATGAATCAGCTTACTTTTGAGGTTGTGTTCTACCCGACTTATACTCGTTCTATGCAATCGTTTATAGGTTTGGAAAGTGTATTCCTGCTTCGTGCAGAAGCTAAGGATGTGAATCCGCGTTTTGAAATAGCCACTAAAATTAATGGTAAGAGTGATCCCCGTTTCCGTAGTCAGCAAACTATTTATTGCGATGATTCGGAAGGTGGACGTAAGACTCCGGGTAAATGGTATCATATAGCCATTGTATATGATGGAACGAAATCAAGTACTAAAGAGGCTTATAAAATGTATATAAACGGGGTGAGAGAAACGTTGACTCCTGCAGATAACTCTTATGAGGATTGTGCCCCTAATTCATCTCTCAATCTGACAGATGTAGGTGGAAATGATAAAGCACTGTTGATTGGACGTTCCGGAGATTCATATCGGGTAGGATATTGCAAAGTTTATCAGGCACGGATGTGGAAGAGAGCGTTGGACGAAAGTGAAATTAAAGCGAATATGTGCAAAATCCTTAATGCAGAAGAACACTCTGACTTGATGGGATATTGGGTATTCTCGAAAGGTGTCGGAGGTACTACAGTTTTTGAAAATTGGGGAAATGGCGGCAGCGGATTGGATGCGCAAGTTTGTTTGCAGAATATAAGCGAAAATAAACCTGCCTGGGGAGCGGAACTTCCTGCAACTTATAATGGAGATAAGAGCCGCTTTGAACCAATTGAATGTCCTCATTCATACTAAAACTAGGAATATAATAATATGAGAAACAATATGATAACAAAAAAACTAATCAAATTTGCCCTGCTGTTTTTTCTTATCGGACTGACGGCTTGTGACAATAAACTGAATCCGGGATTTGATCCGGATGATTATGAACCGATTGTTCCGCCTGAACCTGTTAGAACAATGGATGCAATGGCTAGTGGCGAGCGAGTAGTACTTTCGGGTGCTTCGTTGACGGATATTGTTCTGAAATGGACGCCTACCGAGAAACACGGAAATACAGTATATCGTTATGAAGTATTGATTGATACGATCGGGGGAGACTTTACCAAACCGGTAGAAACGATCTTTTCTGACAATAACGGTTTGGAATCACAGTTGACTTTAACCCATTATCAGGCAAACACAATAGGTAAACTGGCTAAATTCCGTTGCAATACCAACGGCACACTGCGTTGGAAGGTGCGTGCTTATTGCGGATTGGATCAGGCTCTTAGTAGTCTGGAAGGTTATTTCGTAATTTTTATGATGGACGGCATTGATGATATGCCTTCTGAAAACGAGCCGGTTTATATCACTGGCGTGGGCACGGAAGATGATGGTGATGAAGCGGAAGCACAACAAATGCTCCGTCAGAATGAAGGAATCTATCAGACTTTCACTCAATTGAAAGCCGACCAGCCATTTATATTTATGTCTACTGTAGAAGGTCGCAAATGCTATTATTATGTAGACGACAACGGAGTGTTGCGTGAGCGTAATGATGGTGAAGACTATACAGTTACGGTTCCTCAATCAGGCATCTACCGGATTACCATCAATATGGGTGAACAAACGATCAGTTACGATGAAATAGGAGCTGTATATCTTTATAACCATTCGGGTGGGTATAGACAGGATTTCAACTATCTGGGATATGGCAAATGGGGTGTGAAGAATTATACTGCCCGGAAACAAACGGAAAGTTGGGCAGGAAGCGGTGAAACCCGTCATAGCTTTAAGATGGAAATCAACGGAACAACCTACCGTTGGGGACATAAGGAGAAAGATAAAGGGCAACCGAATCTGACTACCGACAACAGCTATTATAATTTATATCAACTGGCATTGGGCACAGATCCATGGGATTACAGTTTCCGTTTCTGCGACGAATTACTGCAATGGGGCGAAAAGCAGGGAAATGTCTATTATGCTACGGTGAAAACCGATGTAACCCTCTATTTCAATGCAGAGTTTGGAACGTACACCCACCGTTGGGTAGCTTCGGAAACGAATGAAGATTAAAACTGAATAATAATATGAAGAACTATATAGTATCATTATCAAAAAGAGCTTTGTTGTTAAGCGGTGCACTGGCAATATTTACAGCTTGTGACGACGGCGATCTGGGAGACATCTACAAAGGTAATTCATCCGGTGAATATGTGTCGGATGTGAACTGGACAGATGCAGCCGACAAAAGTACGGGAACTTATATCAAATATTTCTATGAGAATGCCAGCGGACGGGATACCTTTTGCGGAAGCATTTACTGGGAAAAACCGAATACACCGGAAACCGGAGAACCGGCAAGCACGGGCGGTAGCGGCGGATGGTCGCAGGGACATGCATTGGACATCGTGATCGATGCTTATATCCGTCACGCAAACAATCCCGAATATCAAGCTCATTTGTATGAAAACATCATGAAACCTTTCCTGCCGGCTTTTGATGACTGGAATGAACATTGCGGTTATGGTGGCAAAGACTTCTGGAATAACTTCTATGATGATATGGAATGGATGGCACTGTCTTGTCTGCGGGTTTATGAATTGACTGGCGATCAGGATTACTACAGTGCGTTGATGAAGATGTGGAACCATATCAAGGGAGCGAAGAATGACTATAAAGGGGTAGGAGGAATGGCATGGAAAACGGATGCGCCGGCTTCACGTATGTCTTGTTCCAATGGTCCCGGTTGCCTTCTGGCTATGAAATTGTATCAACTTACCGTTAAGGAGGCTAAAGATGGCTGGGAAGAGCAGGCTGCTTATTACCTGAACTTCGCCAAAGAGGTATACAACTGGATGACGGCTTATCTGTGTGATATTTCCACCGGACAGGTATATGATAATCTTAGTATTAAAGATGACGGAACACCGGGAGATCCTGATAAAGTAGCCTTGTCTTATAATCAGGGAACATTTATGGCGGCTGCCCTGGAGCTGTACAACGCTACCGGTGAGGATGAATATCTTCGTAATGCGGTTGCTTTCGGCTCTTACCAGGTGAATAAGAAGATGGATTCCAACTATCCGGTATTCAGTGGTGAAGGAAATTCGGGAGATAATCTTTTATTCCGTGGAATATTTGTCCGTTACTTCCTGGATATGGTGAAACAGCCGACTAACAGCCTTTATCCGGAAAAGACCAAGAATAAGTTTATCGCTGCATTGCGCAGCTGTTCTGATGTGCTTTGGACGTTGGCTCATCCCGAAGGCTATTATGTGTGGGAGTACGACTGGGCAAAAGCACCGACCTTCGGTAATCGTGACAACAGGGAAGATCGCCTGACAATTTCCTTGAATGCGGAAGTCCCGGGAGCAACAATGATTGAAATCCGTGCCCGTTATGAAGACTGGGTGCAAGGTAAAGCAACGGAAAAGGCCAACTGGGTCGGACCGGATTTCGGTAAGAAAGCAGAGGAATAAGATTGATTTATTACACATAGAAAATCGAAAAGAAAGATGATACATATAAAAAGAAATATTTGTCTGGTGGCTGTTTCTTGCACTCTTCTTGCAGGTATACCTTTGCAGGGTGTGGCGCAAACGGGAAGAACGGCAAAGGTGCAGGCCACACAAAACCATAAAATAACAGTGTCGGGTACGGTATTGGACAAGACGACAAATGACCCGTTGATCGGTGTGTCTGTTGTCGTGAAAGGGGTGGCCAATGCAGGTACGATTACAGATATGGATGGTAAGTTTACATTGAAACTGCCTTATGCGGAAGCTCCGTTGGTGTTTTCTTACCTGGGTTACCAGCCACAGGAAATTGTTCCCGGTGCAAAGAAGGAACTGACTGTCTTACTACAGGAAGATACGAAAGCCTTGCAGGAAGTGGTTGTGGTAGGTTATACCAAACAACGTAAAGAAACGATGATCGGTTCTGTTGCTACCATCACGACAAAAGATCTGACGCAAAGTCCTACTGCCAATATCAACAATGCGCTTGCCGGACGTCTGCCGGGGTTGATTGTAAACCAGTATGCGGGTGGTGAACCGGGTGTGGATCAAAGTGAATTGTTTATCCGTGGTAAGGCAACTTACGGTAACCAGAGTGCCATTGTCATTGTCGATGGAATCGAACGTGACATGAGTTACCTCGCACCGGATGAAATTGAAACATTCACTATCCTGAAAGATGCTTCCGCCACTGCTATTTATGGTGCGCGAGCTGCAAACGGTGTGATTATGATTACTACCAAACGTGGACAGAAGGGTGAGGCGCAAATAACTTATGACGGATATATAGGATGGCAGGAAATGCCTAAAAAACTGGATATGCTGAATCTGCGTGAATATGCGGAGCATAAGAATGTTCGTTCAGGAAAAGACTATTCGGGAAATGATTGGGGAATAGTGAACAAGGATAATAACTTTGTTCGTCCGGATTTACTAGGTGAGGGTACAGACTGGCAGGATGAGATGTTCTCTAAAGCTATGATGACCAGTCATAATCTTTCTGTGACCGGAGGTACTGATAAAAGTAACTATGCATTGGGAGCAGGTTACCTCAATCAGGATGGTATTGCTGTTGGTTCAGGGTTCAGGCGTCTGAACTTACGAGGTAGTTTTGATGCCCAGGTGAAGAGCTATTTAAAAATGGGTATTAACTTTGCGTTTAGTAATTCCCGTCAGAAATTGACTGTATCTGACGAGTTGTTGATTAGAACTGCTTTATTGCAGAGTCCGAGTGTGGCTGTTCGTAATGCTGAAGGCACATTTGACGGACCGGATACGGACGAATGGGTACAAACGAATCCGGTGGGTCTTGCCATGATTAAGGATAACCGCAACGAGAAAATGGGTATTCGGGCAAACACCTATGCTGAAGCTACTATCATTGACGGACTGACGTTTAAAACGGAATTGTCTTTCGATTATGGGGTAACTAATACTTATAAATTTGATCCCTCATATACTTTTGGTGCGATTGAAAATACGGACCGTCAGGGGACTTTCTCCAAATCATATAATAAGTTCTGGAGTTGGAGAAATATCGTGAATTACATGAAAACTTTTGGAGTGCACAATGTGAATGCAATGATTGGCCAGGAAATGCAGGAGAGCAAATGGGAATATCTGATGGGAAGCCGTATGGGATATTTGTCCAATGCCGCAACCGACCTGACATTGGGAGATGCCGCAACAGCCAAGAATAATGGTAATAGTGGAGAAAGTTCGATTTTATCTTATTTCGGCCGTCTGTTCTATTCATACGATGACAAATATCTGTTGACATTTACTCTTCGTCGCGACGGTTCTTCCAAATTCTACAAAGATAATCGTTGGGGATGGTTCCCGTCGGCTGCTTTGGCTTGGAAGGTTTCCAATGAATCTTTTTTGAAAGACAACAATATTATTAATAATCTGAAATTGCGTTTAGGATGGGGTGTTGTAGGTAATCAGAATGTGCCTAATAATGCATATAAAGCCATTTATTCATCTGTTGCTACCGTTTGGGGAACAGGATTGCTGGCTGGCAATACTCCGAATCCCGAATTGAAATGGGAGTCTACTTATTCAAGTAATCTGGGACTTGATATTAATCTTTTCCAGAACAGGATTGAATTGATAGCCGATATTTATTATAAGAAAACAAATGATTTGTTGTTGCAAGTGCCTCTTCCTGCTTATGTGGGAACTTCAGGTCAGGGCTCTACTTCCGCACCCTGGAAGAATGTGGGTTCTTTGGAGAATAAAGGACTTGAGTTGACTTTAAATACAGTGAATATTGATAAAGGCGGATTTCAATGGAGAAGTAACGTGGTATTCTCTATGAACCGTAATAAAGTAAAATCGCTGGATACGGCAACCAGCCTGATAGATAAGAGTAATCAGACAGGCGAAACAATAACCGTACTGACACGTACATCAGTAGGAAACCCTATCGGACAGTTTTATGGTTATAAAGTGATTGGCCGCTTTGAAAAGGCTACTGACTTTTACTATAAAGATGCTTCCGGAGCAATTAAGCCGGTAGCATTGCCTGAAGGTATGTCGATTTCTAAGAATAGTATCTGGATTGGTGATTATATTTTTGAAGATGTAAACAAAGACGGTGTTATCAATGAACAGGACCGTACTTATATCGGTAATCCTGAACCGGACTTTACTTTCGGCTTCGGTAACTCTTTCTCTTATAAAGGCTTCGACTTGAGCATTAACCTGACCGGATCGGTGGGAAATGAAGTTGTAAACTGGGGGCGTCGTGAACTTGAAAATCCACGGGGCAATAATAATATCCTGAAATCGGCGTTGGATTATGCACAACTGGCTTTGATTGATCCGAATGGTCCGGATGATTATCGGAATATACAGATTGTAGGCGGTGACCCTTATGCTTGCCGTATGGCTATTGCCAAAGGGACAGATGATTCCAATTATCGTTTCAGTGACCGCTTTGTGGAAGATGGTTCTTTCCTGCGTATTCAGTCTATCTCTTTCGGCTATACGTTCCCGCGTAAATGGTTGGCACCGATTGGTATTCAGAATCTGAAACTTTATTGTAACCTGCAGAATGTATATACATTCACAAAATACAAAGGGATGGACCCGGAAATAGGTTCTGCCAATCAGGACGCTTTGCTTACAGGCTTTGATAACTATCGTTATCCTTCTCCGCGAATTTATACATTCGGTCTGAATTTAACCTTTTAATCATTTAAAGTGACTAAATATGAAAACAAGTAAATATATATACTCTTTCATGTTGGCTGTAGCTTTGGCGTTTGCAGGATGCAGTGACTTCCTCGATTCTGAAGATAACTCCAATATCGCAGGAGATAACTTTTATCAAACGGAAGATGATTTCCGGGCAGCAACAGCTCCTTTGTATAATAAGGTGTGGTTCGACTTTAACGATAAGTTCTATTATGGACTGGGTGATGGACGCGGATTCAACCTTTGTGCGACAACTTCTAATTATATCTATCCTTTTGCCGATTTGACCGAAACCGGATTGACGGGGCCGTTAGTTTCGGCTTGGGGCTCATTATACAATATAGTACAGCAAACTAATAAGATTATTAACGGGATCAAAGGTAACTCATCCAATAGCGAAGAAGTGAAGAACCCATATATTGCTGAAGCACGGTTCATGCGTGGAGTTGCTTATTCCTATCTGGCGATGTTATGGGGAAATGTTATTATAAATGAGGATACGGATGAACTGGTGGCTAATCCAATTGTCAATACTAGCCCGGTAAGTGATGTCTATGAATTTGCGATGCGTGACTTGGAATTTGCGGCAAAATATTTGCCGGAGGTTTCTTCTGCTGCCGGACGTGTCAATAAATACAGTGCCTTTGGCATGTTGTCGCGTGTTTATCTGACGTATGCCGGTTATAGTAGTAACCCTAATAGTGCGACCCGTAATCAGGACTATCTGGATTTGGCAAAGAAAGCGGCTTTAAAAGTGATAGAAAACAGAAATTTTGAACTGATGACTGATTATGCCGATTTGTTTATGATTGATAAAAATAACAACTCGGAAACACTGTTTGCTTTACAATGGGTTAGTAATGGTACGTATGGAGAATGTAATACGATACAGGATTATTTTGCTTGTGAGTCGGCTATTACCGGTAATGACCGTGCATGGGGCGGTTATGTTTTTGCACAACCGGACGTGATTTGGGAGTATGAAAAAGGAGATAAACGGCGTCAGCCGACTTGGATGGCTTATGGCGATCATTATCCTGAAATACAGAAAGCAAACGGAGGATATACTTGTGAGAAGAAAGCATCGGGTACTGTTTCCGGAATTTATTGTAAGAAATATGTTTGTGGTTCTAGCAAAGATAATGCGAAGATCACTTCCGGAAGTACTCCTATCAATACTTACATGTTGCGTCTGGCAGAAGTATATCTGATTTATGCAGAAGCTATATTGGGAAATAATCCTTCAACAGATGATGCCGATGCAATGGAATACTTTAACAAAGTGCGCAAGCGTGCCGGTTTGGAACCCCAAAATTCGATTACTTACGAAGATATTCGTCGTGAGCGTAGACTGGAACTTTGTCTGGAAGGACAGTATTGGTATGACTTGGTACGTAGAGCTTATTATAAACAACAGGAAGTACTCAATTATATCACAGGACAGGATAGGGGTACTGCTATTCCTGTAGTATGGGATGCGGATACACAGACTTTGAAGAGAGACGAGGATTCGGATGAAACGAAGCGTGCCATAGGTGATGTCGATTCCAGTATATTCCTTCTTCCTTATCCGGAATCGGAGACTGTGCAAAATCCTTTGTTGAAAGCGGATCCTATGCCTTATGCATTTAAGGAAGACAGAATAACCGATTTGTTTAACTAAAAATGAGAATACGAATGAAAAGCTTGATATATAAAAATAGTATGAAAGCATTTGGCTTATTGGTGAGTCTGCTCATCTGCTCTTGTTCATTTGTTTCGTGTGACGACGATGACGATAATGGCGGAAGTTCTGTGATGAACATAACCGGGATCTATCTGGAAGACGCGAAGTCGAATGTTCCTGACCGTTTGGTTGATTTTGCCCGTTTGGGACAACTGATCCGAATTGAAGGTGAAGGATTCAACGGATTGAAGAAAGTGTATATTAATGGATATAACTGTTATTTTAATCCGGTATTTGTTTCGAATAAATCTTTTCTGGTTAGTGTGAACAGTAAAGTTCCGACTACAGAAGCAGACGAGAATGTACGTAATACAATTCGTTTGGTAAAAGATGGCGGTGAATACGTTTATGATTTCCAGATTCGTGCTGCTGCACCGTCTATAACGAAAATCTCCAACTGTATGCCGAATGTAGGTGAACCTATCATTGTTTATGGAAGTGGATTGACGGAAATAGCAAAAGTCGTTTTCCCCGGAAATGTGGTGGTGACAGAAGGTATTATTTCTGATCTTGACGGTGAATATTTTATGGTGGATATGCCTGCCGGAGTTTCTGAAGAGGGCGGTTCTATTTTCGTAGAAGGTTCGAATGGTGGTGCTTATTCTCCTGCCTATTTCAATTATAAGAAAGGCTTGTTGTTGAACTTCGACGGAGTGGGTGCACAAGGGGCATGGGGCGATTCTGAAAGTATGATTCAAACAACCGAACTGGAATCAGCTTCGATTGGTGAAGGTAATGTGTCGCAAGGTGCTTACTGTCGTTTGCCATTAGAAAGACAGTTGCCGGTGGCAGCAGCGAAGAATCGTTGTGCTGAAGTTTGGACAGCTGGTAATGGCACTGATCCTGACTGGTTGACGCTGGGTGTCC
>OHBK01000536.1_pt1 | contig 11240 bp, 8 predicted proteins | sample 1577371 | NCBI WGS metagenome assembly OHBK01 (sample SAMEA3879555, study PRJEB24766) | human gut metagenome | biome: human-associated habitat; feature: feces | place: USA | collected 1985/1987
CCCCCTGGACGATTTTGACGAAGGCCGGGGAATTGTCCGTACAGGGGGTCATGTCCGCCTTGAGGAACTGTCCGAGGGCAATGCCCCGGCGCGTGATCCCGTCGCGGCTGGCCGTCGCGTTCCCCGGAATGCCCTTGAAGAAGAGGGAGCCGCCCGCGGACTGGTTGACCTGGACGGACCTGGTGGAAGCATCGTAGCGGACGGTCATGCCCATGGGAGTGGCGAAACCGACCTTGACGGCGCAGTTGACATCCCCCGCATCCGCAAGAGGGGAGTTGGCCACCCGGGCAGGGTTGTCCCCGGAGGGGGCGCCGCCAACGTTGACGGACCCTTCGCACATGCCGCCATCCGGCGTGCCGCCAAAGCCGATGCGCCCGGCATAGTCCCCGTCCCCGTTGGCGCAGCTTTCATTGCATGGATCGTTGCAGGGCTGGCATGGAGTGTCTTCCTGGGTGGGGGAAGCACTGCTGGAGCTGGAGGATGACTCGGAGGACGAACTGGAAGAAGGCTCCGAAGAGGAGCTGCTGGAGGAAGAGGAGGAACTGCTGCTCGAAGAAGATGGAGAAGAACTGCTGCTTGACGAGGAAGACGGCACGCTGGAACTCGACGAAGAGGATGGTACGCTGGAACTTGACGAAGAGGAGGGCACACTGCTGCTCGATGAGGACGTGGGAGGGCTTGACGAAGATGAGGGAGAACTGGAACTAGCCGACGAGGACGGAGAACTTGAGCTAGCCGATGAGGAGGGGGCGCTGGAGCTTGCCGAAGACGAGGGAAGAGCAGAGGAACTGGAAACCGGAGCAGCGCTGCTGGAGAGCGAGGGGGCCGCCCCGGGCAGACGGGAGGCGGGGGTGGCGTTTTCCGGATTGGAGGCCGGAGAGGCGGAATCTGAAACAGGCGTATTCATGACAGGACGCAAAATGAATGGTTTGAGCACACACAGGACAGAAAAGCAGGAATAAAAACCTTCCTGTCACTCTACACAATCAATCTTCAAATCCCTTGTGTCAAGATTCAAAATAAATAATTTTCCAATCAAGAAAAGATTAGGAAGGAAGAGGGAAACAGATGCCACGATTTCCCCGGAAAAGGCAAAGGGAGAGAATTTTCGTTTAGGAGGAGGTAATTGATTTTAAGGGATGTATTGAAAAACTGCATCTTTGTCACCCCAGGAAGGATGCTGCCAGTTGGAACGAATGAGTATCATTCCTGATGATATTTCCTTACCTATGATCCAATCGCCAAGAATCACCCATGGATGATGTCCTTGAATATGAAACAGCTTTACCGTCACAGGAACTGTGATTCCATTGAAATTCAAGGTTCCTTTGACTTGTTTCATCAAGGATAGTTTTAAATTCTCCTTTTTTGATTCAACTTGTGCAACCTGTTTCCAAAATTGTTCGTAGGCTTTGTTTTTCAAGAGGCCCACTCCATCATCAAACCAGAAAGACGACAGCCATGAATCGTGGTCCAATGCTGTCATAAATTGTTCCATGCTGAGGGAGGGGTTCATATTCAAACGTTTTTCCCAAGATGGGTCCGGCAACCATTCCTCAGAAACTGAATTTTCCAGTGTATATCCATTGGAAAATACGATGCGATTGGAATTCCGAGATGTTTCTTTCCATACGGGGAACATGGGAGATTTGGAAAAAGCTGTTGCAAAGAGAGTCGAATACTTGGCGTGGTCGTTTTCAGCTAACGACCAATCACCCCATACGTTCAGGATGGGGGAAAAGGCATAAGAAAGCTTATAAGCCGGTCTACAAAGTTGTATTACCATAGCAATCAACAAGAGAAAAGAGATCATGCCTGCCAGGATTTTTATCTTCCGTTTTCTGGAAACACTCCAAAACAGGAGAAGCATCATAGCTGTGCCTGTGTGAAATGGTAACGGAGGCCCAGCATCTGCGACTTTTTGCAAGAGGTGTTGAGCAGAGGGACGAGACAGTGCAAAATTGGCAAACAGAGTGCTATCTCCAAAAAGGACGATGTTTCCTAAACCAAAAGGAGAAGTGAGGCCAATAGGATAGATACCAGGTATTTCTTCATCTGATATTTGGTTATCTGAAAAGAAGGAATTTTTGCTGTAGTCAGTACGTTCCGAATATCCATTTTCAACCAACCAAGTTTCTCCCCGTCCAGAAAAACTGTTAGCACTGAGTCCTTTAAATTTTTGGAAGAGATTTTGATAAGTGCCACCGTCCCCTGTCGAATCAAGGATGCAGTCCTTTTGAATACGGAGTCCCATGGATTCTAAAAGAGGATTGAGTACAGAGGCATGACCAAATAGATCTGTATGGTCCGTGATTACAACCAAGCGGCCTCCCCTGAGAACCCATTTTCGTATTTTTTCTATTTCTTGTGAGGAGAACGGCTGAGTTGGAGTAATCATCCACAAATCCGTATAGGCCTCCAACCTGGATAGATTGGGAATATCCCGACTCCCAATGATCTTTTTTACCATATCGTAGGAGTACTGACTGCGAATGACAAGTGAGTTGTCATGCGACTGGGATATCCCCCAATGCCCTCTTTCCAAATAAGCAAGAGACCGACTCTGCGTCTGTTGTAACAGGAGTGAGGGAAGAGAAGAATGCATTAAACACCATCCCGCACCAAAAAGAAGAATGATTCCCAGCAGGCGTTCTTGGGGATATTTCTCCGCCAAGCGAATCAATAGAGCTGCCAACAAGCAGATGGCTGTGGGAATACTCCAATAGACCCAAGGGCCGTGAGGCAATCCTGCCATGAGCAACGCTACTGTGCCCAAGATGATCCCCGTGTGCAGCAGAATCTTCCAAGATATAGTGGGGCGATACGCCAGCGTACTTGCAATAAGAACGACCATGCAAACAATCCCTGCCGAATAGGAACAGATGAGGGCATTGAACATGCAGAAGACGAGACCTACCAAAGTGAGCAAGCGCATGGTATTCATAAGAGAGAACGAAAATATTGGGTTTCCAATGTTGTTGGAGAACCGGTTGCTATTATGGTAACCTGCTCAAGTTTTATGATGGGGGAAGGTTGTTTTTCTCCATTTTTCAGAATAGACCGGGCATCCAGAATTCCATCCCACTCACCCATAGGAACATCCTGAGCTTCATAGATTGTTCCCTTGATTTTCACTTTGGCTCCCGGTTCTAGGATGATGATTTTTTCATTCTTCCAGGACGCAGTGTAATCTGAACCTACAACGAGTAGTTTTGTTCCTACTGATCCAAAGATCACATTCATGCCACAATCCTGAAGATGACGAACGATGCCCTCACCCAATTCAGTGTGGGGCCAGTAGTGATGATTACCAATATAACGAATTTCACCTTGGATTGGCCACCAAACCGCACACAAGTAAGCCAGTACTGGAAATAAGGGTAGCCAGGGGCAAACATACCATGGCAAGATAAAGAGGATTAAAGAACAGATGATATGGAAAGCCAGAAATCCCGGATCTGTTCCTGTGATTCGTCGGATCAGGGAAGATTGGTAGGGAGCCATACCATTTACGACGAAATCGGAATCCGCTAGAATCAATTTATCTTGTTCATTGAGAGCCAAAGGGACCACGGTAAAGCCGTCCATTTGCCCATAGAGCGGATGGTAGGAATCCTGTTTGAGAGCAGAACCAATGTTGGAGATGAGGATACCATCCCTTTGGACGGCCATACGCCAAGGTTCTCCCGCCATGATGAGATTTCTACTCCAAGGACGGCCTTGGTAGAAATTGCCATCGTCCCAGTCCGTATAAGCATCATGATCTAGGTACAGAGTCCCTGCCAGAGTGACTTTTTGATACTCTGTATTATTATATACAAGCTGCCCTGCACCCGTCCCCGGTTTGCCCGTGATTTTTTCCAAGGCGCTCCCAATCTGATATCCAGGCGCAACATTTCTTTCAGGGACCGGTGAAAGATTCCATGAGGAACAAGTTGTGAATATCAACAAGATTCCGTAAATCATGCATATTCCTGTGAATCCCCAACGGAGAAATCTTGGAAAGAAGAGGAAGAAAATCGTTGCTGCCACCATTAGGCCAATGCCAAGGAAAGGGGAGAGTACAACCCATGAAGGGCAAGGAAGAAATGGACTGATTAACGTCGGAAGTTGAGAGAAAAGAAAGGAGGCTGCCAAGGAACGATGCCCTGTAACTATTAGAAGTATAGCTAAAAGGCTTGCCGAATGTCCCAGGGAAGGCTCCAAGGATATAGCCGTCAGGACGGCAATACAGCTGAACAAATTTTTGGGACGCTCAGGGTAACTTTCAAGAACTAGAAGGGATAGAACTATCCCCAAAATTGCCGTGTAAACAAAAGCATGGCCTAAGCCATTACCCGCAACAAAACAGAGGGAAAAGAACAAGATAAAGCGTTTCACACGATTCTTCTGCATGATGACAGAATGGGAATAGTGAAACGCTTTTCTGACTTACTCCAAATTCAGGCAATCATTATTTGCCGTTTCTCCCGCCACAAATTTTGCAATCTGTTCCTTGAGGAGAAGTTGTCAGATATCCGTTGGAAGATTGGTAATACCGGCACGATTGATTGTGAATTTTCCCTGAAGAATAAGTCACCCAGTAAGAAACAGCTTTTTGCGATACAGTTGTTTCGGGGGATGGTTTAGGGGATAATGACGATGTCTGCGCCGCAGGAGAAATTATCAATTTAACTGTTCCATCCGTCATGGGAGACTTCTTTTTGCCACCACATTTGGGGCAATCTTCTCCAAGTGGAACCGTGGTCGGAGACCCTTTTCCTTTGGCGAATTGAGAACAGGTGGCATTATGGATTTTCCAAGAGTATCCGTCTTCCCAGTAAATTTCCCGTTGTTGGTCTGGTTGGATCTTCGGTCTTTCTGGTTCCTTCTGGGATATGGGAGCGACCGGGGTCACTGTTTTAGAAGGTTGGGTATAAGATGATGTACGAGAAGGATAGGAAGTGCTCCTACGCGTTGAGGTACACCTCGTCGAACAACTTGTGGAACAGCTGGTAGAGCAACTTGTCGAACACCGGGTTGAGCAGCTTGTGGAGCAACTTGTCGAGCACCGGGTAGAACAACTGGATGAACGGGCTGCCAGCATCATGCTCTCCTTATCTTTCAGAATAGCGCTGGCTCGTTCCAGATCGCTCGGAGATATTTGCATGTTGCCTCCTGACTGAAAGGAGGAAGCCGCCGCCGGAGATGAAAAATCTGAGGCAGGAGTTGCTCCTGATACCAAGACCATGGACAACATTATCCAGAATATGAATGAAGAGATGAGAGCTTTCACGGTAAATTTCAACATATCATAGAATGATAATATATCAACCGATTTTTGGAGAATTACTTATTGTGATTGAAATCAAGAAAGTTATCCATAAGAGATCTTTTTCTCAAAAGAGGGTCACTTCGCCAGGTAAGAAAGGGCTTATTCTGCTTTCCAGCCAGGAAAGGAAAGACTGCCGTCAGAGGACATTGAGTATTTTGCTGGAGGGAGGGAAATCTTCATCAGGATTTTTCAACGGAATGCGATGGTGAGGGGGCTGACTCTTCTTCACTACATCTTTTCGTAACGCTGGGTGGGCCAATTTTTTTGGAAGCTTCATTGTCTATATATTGGATGTAATTTTGTATCTTCAACTTGTCCCATCTTGAAGCTCTTTTTTGAATTGTATCAAGATTCTCTCTGATAGATTGGAGACATTCCCATTCCCTTGATTTTGTATCAGTCCCTTCTCGATAAAATCTATTTGTTATGATATAGAGTAATCCGAGCCCGTTGTCGTAAGAAGCATCTTTTAGGTAATTGCAAATAAAAGAAACACCACATAGCTCAAGGATGCTAATATTTTGAAAATTTGTATTATTCAATTTATTGATTTGATCTCCTGTCAATTCTTGTTTATATAATAATTGATCTCTTAATGATTTTCTGAATCTGTCATTAATTTTATCCAAGAATTTATCTTTCAAATAATCTTTTAATTCCAACCATTCTTCCGAATCCGATTTATAAAATCCAAGTCCGTACATCCCTGTAAGGCGAGATGTTTCAAAATCAAAATTTTCCTCTGATAGGGACGATACTATTTCATCAACATACTGTCTGCATTCTTTTCCAATCTCGGCGGTTCCTTGGGTAAGCAAACCGTTTTTTGAAAAAAAGAGTCTCAACCCGAAAACGTGCAGAATGACACCTATATCAGAATATTTTCTCTCTTTAAAATCTTGTTCAAATTGTTCCAACATAGAATCCAACTCTTCGCTTTTCTGATCTCTCCAGTGCCATAGATTTCTCCATGGTTCCTTTGATGGAAAATAAACAGGAAGATCATCCAATTCCTGTTTGATGTCGTCTTCAGGAAAGAACCCATCTTCCAAAATATGAGACAGCATCAACTCGGAAAAAATGTTTCTATATGCAATGATGTTTACAAAGTATTCTCCGTATTTTGATAAATAATCTTTTTTGTTTTGATTTTTATCATTATCTTTTTCTGGATCATTTGAAGTGCTGAATAATCCTCCCATACTATTCCTTAATATATCCTGTTGCCATTCCTCTAAATCATGACAAGAAAAATGTCCGGCTTTGATTTCAAAGGAAAGGATGAAAAAGAGCATGACAAGGTCTTTCATGAACATCTCATGTTTTTTATGCTTATCTTCAAGGTAGGCGTACAGCCTTTCAAAATCATTAAACGATTGCTGCAAGATACGTAGATTATCCAATTTGGATGTCTGGTACATCTGAATGATCAAGTCCCGTTGAGACTTCAGGAATTTCCTTCCTTCTCCCTTCTGAAGTTGATCCAGAAAATAATTGAGAGCATTCTCCGTTTCCGGCATCATCCGCAGAGTTTTACCAATGACCTTTTCTTTAATGGATTTATAGGATGCTTTCTTTTGATTGTCAGCATAGGGGGCAATTTCCTCCTCATTCCCAATAATGATCACCTTGCAGTTGTTGTTTTCCACAAAGGAATTAATGTACCCAAGTGATGCTTCTATCGGCATGCAGCATCTCTCCAAATCATCAAATATATAGATTGATTCAGGATGATAGATGTTAAAAAAATCATCTGTTTTCAAATTATCAAGATCGATACCTTGCGACTTTAAAAGAGAAGAAAATATTTTTCCAGTCAATCTGGCGGATTTCTTATTCATGAAAGGATGAAATTCCTTAATAATCATATCATCAATTTCATCCTTCGTTTGGACTCCATTTAAACTGATTTTAATTATTTTCGGAATTTTTTCTGATTCATCTTCTTGCTTAGGAAAAATTTTCTCCATATATCTGGTGATGAAAAACGTCTTGCCGATTCCCCATTTTCCTGTGAGCAAGACAGCATAGTGAGGTGCAGTCAATGCAGTATAGTAATCCAAAAAGCTTTCAATATGCGTATTATTGGGGAAGTTGCTTTGATCCGACATTCCTATAAAATATTCCTTGGAGAAGAAGAGCGCAATCTCAGAATCGAAACATAGCAGGAATGATCCTTATGACGTACGGAAATGGCACAAAATGATTGGCAATAGGCAAGGCATATGAAACCTTGTGGGCAACAAACCTCCCCCGCCTAGCCTATTAGTCCGTTGACTCGATAGTGATGCGCACACGGGGAGGTCTTTTTGTTTCTACCTATGCGATACTCCACCCCCATCTCTCCTTTGCCGGCCAGGCTTCCCTTCTCCTCAACGGGAGGATGACTGCTACCCAGCAGGGATTGATGAACGTTTGAGATGGAGGGCGGGTAGGAAAACTACTGATGGGCCCCGAGGAGAATGTCCTCGAACGTCTCCGTCTGGCCGGTTCTTCGGCGTCCATTGCCAGTCTTTCCTAGAGGGAGGGATGGACACGAATAAAGGATGACAAAAGAAAATTTGATAATTATCTCCGCGTATGGTTGAATCCTTGCAGAGGTTCGGCTGAGGAGCGGCCCCTGGTGGCTCCGATTGCATTACCTCTTTTTTACTCTCATATGGAGAATCTGTCAGCACCAGGCCACAGATTCTTTTTCGTTTGTTGGGAGGATCGGAGTAGTAAACCATTCCGTCTAAAAGGGGGGTAAAGCGGGTTACGAGTTCTTCTTTCCGTTCGTCATTCTGGATATTCTCGAAACAGTTTTTCCTGTACCCCCAGTTCAGCAGGTAGATGCACAGGTCCGCCAGCTCGATAAAGTAACTGTTTACGGAATCCACAAAAAGAGGTTCCGGGACAATATGTCGGCTTTATCCGTCCGGAGGAAATAGTTGTGAACCTGTTTTGTAAATTTGCTGTCGAATACTTCTTCCTCACTGTCCAGAAGGAGCAATCCATTTGTGTGTTGTCTTTCAAGGAATTTAGCGTAGCGCTCAAACAGGAATACCAAGTTTTTTCGCAGATAGCCTTCCGAGGCATATCCTTTGGGCTTTTGAATGCCTCTAGGTATGGCTGCTGCAAAAAGTTTCACTTCATGTTTACACAAGATCTCCAACGCTCTTTGCACGAAGAGGAGCCTAGCCTGACCATAGGCGTAAAAATTTTTTCTTGTAGGGGCCTTTTTCCCAAGACCGCCGTTAGAAAACGACGAATATGTTTTTGCCGTTTATCCAGAAGGAGTTCTTCCGTATAATTGTCTGCTCGCTTGAATGTTTCCTTCTGCAATAATTTACGTCCTTTGAGCTCTACATTGTATTCCTTCAAATGGCAGCCGAAGACTTTCTTTTCCTTCATGCGAGCTTCAAAAGGTCAATACAAATCACAGTGTTAATTGTTGATGTACAACAAAGTTTCTTTTTTGGAATAAGTTTCTCTTTTGAGAAACTTTGTTCTGAAAGGAAACATTTGCTTATCTATTTCTCAAAGGGCAAACCAGAGTCTCAATTCCTGTGCAATAGCCATTTGTGACTCTCTGTGCCAGTAACGGGAAGTGAAATCGAAGCCTTGCCGTCCCGGGGCGGAAAAGTAATCGTCCACTATGATTTGGCATTTGTGGTAGAGCTCCTGTTGCTCCAAGTGTTGGCGAAGTTTCTGGAGGTTACGCCTTTCTTCTTCCGTTTCCATTGCCACGATACGAAAGATGTCTCTGGCATGCTTTTGCGCCTCGTCAAGATCAGAGGATTTGCCTGCAACATTCTGTGAGGATTCCCACCTGGCTTGAAAAGCCATAAGTTTCATGGTTGCCGCCGTCAGGATGTTGGGAATGGCCAGACGCAATCCGTCCAGATCGAAGAAAAAGGGGTGAGCCAGTCCGATCAGTTCCGGGTTTGTGCGCCCATGGATGCCATAGTGGAGGGAGGGACGCGGTTTGATCCGGTGGCTATCGGTTCGCAGGTTTTTGCTGTATTCGTTATCAGGGAGCGGAGCGTGGAATTCTAATTCAATAATCTCACCTTCTTCTCCTTGTTTGAACAGACCCCACTGTTTCTTCCATTCGACATACTGGAAACCTGCGTTTTGCAAGACCTCAGCCAGTTCTCCCTGCTTGCCGGGATTTGCAATCAATGAGGGACTGACTCCCACATCCATATCTTTCGTCGTGCGTGGTATGCTTTCGCCCGTCCACTGAGTCATTGGAATGAAATGAGTGACGGCTCCCAAAGAGTCTCGCAGCCAGGTCTGTTTCAGATAGAGGCCATATCCCCCGATTATCTGAACATTCGGATCGAGCTGTTGCAACTGGGGCCAAATTTCTTGAAGGGATTGATTCATGCCGAAGGAAGAGGTTTTCATAAGCGGGAGAATGCAGTCAAGGTGGAATAGTGGAAACTGGTAAGGGCTTGGGCCAGGGCATGGGCTGTCTCCTGCTGGCGAGCGTCGCCCCGTGCCGCCTCAATCCAGGTCATGACCGGGCCGGACCAGACCAGTCCGTTTTTGTCCCTTTCCGTTTGGAAATACGCGAGAGGGGATTTTACCATGGTCAAATTCAACTGGGAAAAAGCGGGCGAGGCCGTTTTTTCCAATTGTCCTTCTTTCAGGAAAAAGGAGGGATCCTCCGTCCATAGATAAAGAGGGCCGCTCTCGCCAAGGGTCGCATAACGTCCCAGGGAAGATTGTGGGGCAACGCACCACTTAATTCCGCATTCCGTGGCTTTTTGAAGAATTCTGCGCTTGTCCAGCCCCGGAGCAACGATATAATCCTGCCCTTTTTCCGTGACGGGGGGACGCCACTGTTCCCGAAGTCTGTCCAGCAATTTACAGGGATTGTAAACAATCAGTTCAAACCTTCCCGGCCTGCTCAGGATGCCGTCCTCCTCGTAACAGGGAATCAGTTTGGACAACTGCCCTTTGGCCATCGAACCTCCCCGCAGTGCGATACGGTCCAAGACGGGTTTCTGTCCAGGCCACATTTTTTGTTCCAGCAAAATCATGGCCGCCTGAGCGGCAATTTTGTCGTAGGGACGCGATGTTCTGCGGGTGTCGGGATAGGCATTGGGTCTGCCCGAAGAACGAAGGTAAATGGGGAGCTGCTTAATCAGACCATTGCCGGACAAGTCCACCGCCATGATCTGTTCCTCCTCATCAAGACGTTTTAGAATTGCCTCAGACAAAAAAGGAATAAGCAACAGGCGCGGGGGCTTGCCCTGTTTTTTTCGTTCGCGCTCTTCGATGACAAATCGATCTAGGATGATGGGAGGCAGCGCTTTTTTTATTTCAGGGATAGCGAGGAAGTCTCCCCCCTGCGTGTGAAAGGTCATCAGCTCTTCGTCGAGTAGCCCTTTCCAACGGAGGATTCCTTCCATCAGGGTGTTTCTCTCCCGCAGATTATTCAGGATTGTCCATTCCGTCATCATGATGTTAGAAAATTAGTGAAGTTTCCTTTTAAGGTCAAGTTTCAAATTCGGGAAACTTATTATTAAAAAGAAACTTTTTTGATTTTTAATGTGATATTGATGAACTACCGAATATCGTTCAAGGAGGAAATTATTTTTCAGAAGAAGTCTTTTTCTTACGTTTATGCTTCTTTTTGCGGTCTTCCTCCGGCGTGCCGAAGAGGCGGGTGAGGAGGTCTTTGGCGGTGCGGGAGATGTTGGCGCCGGTGGCGGCGGAGAGGGAAAGTGCGCCGTAGCTTGAGACGATGGCGGAGGAGGAACGGGAGAAGGCCCCGCCGACGCCCGCGGCGCGGACCAGGGCCGTCAGGTTGTTGAAGTGGGTGTCCCAGTCCATTTCTTTTTTGTCCGCAACGTGTTCGTATTCCCGGGTAATGGTGCGGGCGATGCCCTGAACGTCAATCAGGGTGCGGGCGTAGGAGTCCGCAAAGACATGT
>OHBK01000539.1_pt1 | contig 11205 bp, 7 predicted proteins | sample 1577371 | NCBI WGS metagenome assembly OHBK01 (sample SAMEA3879555, study PRJEB24766) | human gut metagenome | biome: human-associated habitat; feature: feces | place: USA | collected 1985/1987
GCCGCTGGCTCGCAGGTTGGCCCCCGTAATACCCCAGGAAAGCGCTTTTTCACGGCTGATGACGCCTACGCCCTGAAGACGGTCAATGAAGATTTTGTTTTTGAGCAGGAGGGCTTCCGTTTCATCAAGGGTTTTGGCCGCTTCATCGCAGAAGACGAGCACTTCCTTGAGCATTTCATTGGGAACATCACGTGTCTGTCCGCCGATGCGGGTATAGGAGGAAGTGAAGCGCGCCCCAGTGAGCTGTTCGTAAAAATTATGGATTTTTTCACGTTCCTCATAACAGTACAGGAAAACGGTCATGGCGCCTACGTCCATGCCGTACACGCCTACGCCCAGGATGTGGGAGGAAAAGCGGGAAAGTTCCAGGGCCAGTACGCGCAGGGCCTGTCCGCGGGGCGGTAGTTCCCATCCCAGCAGTTTTTCCACCGCGCAGGCATAGGCGATGTTGTTGGACAGGGGGGCCAGGTAGTCAAAGCGGTCGGTGTAGGGAACAAATTGGTTGTACTGGATGGTTTCGCCTATTTTTTCCATTCCGCGGTGCAGATGGCCAACCACCGGATCACAGCTGATGATTTCTTCACCATCAAGTTCCAGCACTAGGCGCAGCACGCCGTGGGTGGCGGGGTGGGAGGGGCCCACATTCAGGGTCATCGTTTCTCCGAGCGGTTCGGATGTATTGGTGAGATAGTCTGCGTTAGCGGCTGTATCTGCAATGGCGAAAGTTTTGGTGCTCGTCTTCATGTGGATGTCCGTGCCTGGCTGAACCTGATAATGGTGCCGGATGATTATGCCACTTCACACCATGCGGGCAAGCCAAATGTCAGTTTTTTTGGCATTCCGGGGAGGTGGTGCGAGAGTCTCCTCAACTGATGAATGTTAGTCATTTCTAACAATAAGCTTTTATATGGAACCTGCCGAATATGGGAAAAAGCGGATTAGGAATCCGGAGTCAACCTACAAATTTGAGAAAAAATAATTTAATGCAAATTTGCTCAGTTATTTCCGAATGGCGGGTGCCAGGAAAACAGGGCTGCCGGGCCTTATGGCTGGACGTGTCCGAACGCAGCGGAGGAGAATCTTCTTCCTTTGTAGCCGGCCTCCCTGCGTAGTCCTTTTCGGGATTCACGTTATATGCGGATTCCTAATTCGCAACCATACTGAAAATAAAATGGTTTGATAGTTGATGTCTTATATTCTTCTTTGAATAAATCAAATTTTCAACAATAGAGCCCCACAGCCCCAAAAACAGAGGGAATGCAGTTACAATCAATCCATTCTTGCCTCCCTGCCGGAAAAATCCCATACTTTCTGCATGACATGGAGTTGGAACAAACTTTCCGCCGCCAAATGGGAAGACGCCTGGAGCGAACGCATCGCCGGAAATCCGAACGCCGTTATTACAAAAATCAAAGGGGGGAAAACGGTTCGAATCACCGTTTACTGCGATGATGAAGAAGACGCCCTGGCCTTGAAAAAATATTTTGGAGGAACTGTCAGGGAAATCAAGACGCAGGACTGGGTAGCGACCCAGAAGCGGGAAAAACGCCCTCCGCTCAAAATAAGGGACGCACTGGTCATTACGGAGCAGAGTTCTACGGAGAATCTGGCCGCCCTGCGGAAACAGTTCCCCTCGCGCTGCATCCTGAGCGTCCCCGCCGAAATGGCTTTCGGAACAGGAGACCACGCTACCACATCCACCTGTCTGCGTTTCATCTGCGACGTTGCCAAATCCCGCAGAAAAACATCATGGAGCATGACGGACATAGGCTGCGGAACCGCCGTGCTGGCTATGGCGGCGCTTAAGCTGGGGGCGGAGCACGCCACGGCTTTCGATTTTGACCCCATGGCCATTGAAGTGGCCCGGCACAACATGGTCCGCAACGCCGTTACGGCGGAACAACTGGACTTATTTGTGGAAGACGTCTTCGAATGGAAGCCTTCGGAATCCCAGCAGGGTGACCTTGTCGTCGCCAACCTGTTTTCAACCATACTGCAAAAGGCTTTTCCACAAATCATCGCCGCCATGAAGAAGGATGCCGCTTTGGTCATCTCCGGCATTCTGGCTTCCCAGTGGGAAGAAACGAAAATGGCAGCGGAACGTCACGGTCTGTTCTTTGAACGGGTCGTCAAACGCGGGAAATGGATTACGGCAAAGGGAGGAATAGCCCGGTAGCAAATAAACCCGCTCCGCATTTTTGTTCCGCCCTCACGGCCCTGCCTTCATCGGAACAACAATACCCGGTTTCCTGTTCAAAAATCTCCGCATCCCGGCACCCCTGCTGCAGAAAACGGGAATGCACTTTCATTGTCCGGCAGGAAAAACCAGCCCGCATGCCCGGCATGTGATTCTCCTTACGGGCAGGACTATCCCTCCGCACGTTGTTCACGGGCAGAAAACAGTCTCTCTACATACTTGGCCAGCATATCCACTTCCAGATTGACCGGCTGGCCGGGAACGGAATTCTGCAGATTCGTGCGGCCGAAAGTATGGGGAGTAATCCAGAACTCCAGCAGAGATCCGCTCAAATTGGCTATGGTCAGGGAAATGCCGTCAATGGTGATGGAACCCTTGTCAATACAATAGCGGGTGAGTTCCTCCGGAATGCGCACCTCCAAACGGTGGTCCTGCCCTACAGGCTCCAGAGCGGCAATCGTACCGGTATGGTCCACATGCCCCATCACGAAGTGGCCTCCGAAACGGTCCATGGCGGACATGGCGCGTTCCAGATTAACCAGCATCCCCGGCTTGAGGGTTCCCAGACTGGTGACGCGGAGAGTCTGGGAAAGCAGATCAAAGGAGATGCGTTCACCCTCCAGGGCATCCACCGTCAGGCAGCATCCGTTGACGGCAACGGAATCCCCCAGGGCAAGTTCACGGCCGAACGGAATGGTCAGCGTCAGCCTGGCTCCGCCGTTAATAGGCGTAAACCCTTCCACAGTTCCTGTTGTTTCAACGAGTCCGGTAAACATAAGAATGATAGCACGCTCCGGCCATTAATGGCCGAAGCAGGTGAAGAAAATAAACACGATGGCAGTGGGAAAAGCCGCCCAGGCAAACAGCCACAGGGGATTGATGCCTTTGAAATATTTACCCAGAATGGCCTGCCCGGCCGGATTGGGGGCGTTGGCGATGACCGTCAGGCCGCCGCCCGTCACAGCACCAGCCACCACGGAATATTTGACGGCTTCCGGCAGGTTGGGAACCGTAGACGCCAGGAAAGTGACGGCGGCATTGTCATTAAATGCCGTCAGCAGCGTAGCCCCGACCATGGCGTAGTCCCCCAGCCGCGTCAGCACCGGCTCCAGCCACCAGGCCTGCACGCCGCCCAGAATGACCAGCCCCGCCAGGAAGAACCCCACCATGATGGGCACACGCAGAGACATTTGGTTCTGGTATTGCGGCGTAGCCAGTGTGAAACCGATAAAGAACAGGAAACTGCCGATGAACATGACCGGCTCATGGGCAAAAAGAACCGTCCAGACCAGGAAGCAGACATGCGCCAGGGTCACCCACAACGGTATCTTGTCATTGCGGTCTTCCCAGGACTGGGGAACGGCGTCGTCAAACTCGTCGAACTCCCTCTGCTGGGAAGCCAGGCGGGCGAACTCCCTGCGGAAAAGGAGAAAATACGCCAAATTGGAAATGACGATGGCGGAAACGGCCTTCCATCCAAAATGCTGGATCATGTGAGCCAGCCCCCAGTCCCACTTTTCCGCCACCATCACTACGGGCGGAGCTGCAAAGTGCGTCAGAGTGCCCCCGATGGAGATATTCACGAAGAGAAGCCCCAGAGTGGCGTACATCAAGGTTTTCTTCGGCTTGAGGTCGTAAAATTTCTTGCTTAGGATCAGGGCTCCGATCGTCATGGCGGCGGGTTCCGTAATCAGAGAACCCAGCAGGGGAGCCAGACACATCACGGAAATCCACCACGCGCCCGGCGTGGCTTTCCCAAGCCTGGCGCCGCAGTTCACGACATATTCCGCCAGCTTGAAAATAGGGCGGGAAGAAGCGATAATCATGATAATCATCACGAACATCGGCTCCGTGAAGGAACAGTCATAATTCAAATAGGCGGAAAAATCCTCAAAGGAATAATACTTCCAGCACACGAACATGAAAGGGATAAGCCAGATTCCGAACACGGCTTCCACTTCTCCCAGAAAATGGAAAATGGCGGACGCGAAGGAAACCGGGAGGCGCTCTTCCGGATGCATCACGCGGAAGTTGGTTTCCTTGAGCTTTTCCTTGTAGCGCAGGGCCAGCTTATGGGAATAACGCTCAAAGCGGCCGGCCAGAAACGTATGGATAATAGCGCCGAAGAAAACGAGCGTCACTGCCAGGTTGAAACCGCCGGACTGCTTGTTGCGTTCACTAAGCACCTGGTACAGGCTGGCATCCGGCGGCACCGGATTGTACTGATTGAGAGGAATGGGAAAATGGCTGTACTGGGATTCCCCCCCCACTTCCGCGGCCGGACTGGCGGGAGCCCCCAGGAAAAAAGCGGCGGCAGCTACGGCAGTGAGCAGACCCGCACGGCGCGCCAGAACTTTGAAGAAATGACAAATACAGCTCATGTCTGCAGACAGACTAAACGCCTCTCCTTTCTTCCGCGAGCGGAAAATGAGTCTGCATGCTTTTTAGCGATAACGCATCCAAACGGGAAAATCCAGACATGCCCCGGAAAAAACGCGCGCGGCACGGAACAGGCTGTCATGCCTGCCTGAGTTTAAGGTTGAACAGAAAACTTAAAAATAGTAGTTGCAGATATGCGCTCCGTCCCAGGCCTCCTTTCCGTTTTCTTGATCGCAGCCGGTGTCACATGTGCGGAGCTTCCGCCCGACCTGCCGCCGGCGTCTCCCCTTCCCTTTGCTCCCGGCCCGGTCATCGGGGGAACCATCAAGGGAAACCCGGCCGCCGGCATCGTTCCCGTCAAAGACCTGATTGAAGCCAACCGCAAGGATGAATACATCCCCATGGCGGAACCCATTCCCGGAGAGACAGGTTCTTCCGCTCCCCTGGCGGAGTCCATCCCTAACGCGGAACCCATTCCCGGGGAAACGAACCTGCACGCCCCGGTACAACCTGCGGAGGCATCCCTTGCCATTCCCTCCACGGCTTTTTCCCCCGTTCCGGTTCCTCAGCATGAAACCCGCGTAGCCATTCTGGGTTACCATGATTTCAGCCGCACCCTTCCCGCTACGGAAATGCGCATGAATACGGATGTATTCCGCTCCCAGATGCAGGCGCTGAAGGCGTCCGGAGTGCCCGTCATCTCCATGAAGGAATTTCTGGAATGGAAACTGGGGGACAGACAGCTTCCGGCCAAATGCGTCATGATCACCATCGACGACGGCTGGAAGAGCGTCTACACGGACGCCTATCCCATCCTGAAAGAAACGGGATTCCCCTTTACCATTTTCCCATACACCAAATTCATCACGGGCCGCGGTTCTGCCATGAGCCCCGCCCAGATTCAGGAAATGCTGAATAACGGCGCCACCCTGGGCAGCCACTCCGTCAGCCACCTGTACCCAAGATCCTGGAGGGCCGCCCAGCGGAAAGGTACACAAGCGGTTCTGGATCTGGCAACGGCGGAAATAGGCAATTCCCGGAAAATCCTTCAGGAAAAATTCCCCGGTTCTTCCGTGGAGGCCTATTGCTATCCTGGCGGCTTCATCCTGCCGGAAATGATCTCCAAGGCGGAAGAAGCCGGATTCCAGGCGGCCTTTACGGTAATCCCCAAAAAAGTGACCAAGGACACGGACCGCTGGCGGATTCACCGCTACATGGTCTTCGGCAAAGACCCTAAGACATTTACCAGAGCCCTGAATTTCAACGTTCCCTCCACTCCGGAAACCCCGGCGACCACCCCTGGCAACAGCAGCGGGAAAAAGCTGAATTCCTACCCGGCCCCGGCCCAGCCCGTTTATCCGGCCGCCAATACCGTGGTGAAAAACCAGACTCCCGATATATCCATTTCCCTGGCAGGGGAACCCTCCTTGGAACCCAAGCAAATGGAAATGCGCGTCTCCGGCTTCGGCCTGGTAAACGCCCGGTACGACGCCAAGGAAAAAATTTTGAAATGGACTCCCTCCCGTCCCCTGCGGCTCAGCCCCGTAACCGTCCAGGTCCGTTGGAAAAATCCTGCTGTCAACATGTGGCAAACGGCCACCTGGCAATTCGGCATCGAGGAACAGGAAATGCACTTCACTCCCCGGAACATAGTCAAATAGCCATTTTCCCTCAGGGCTTTTTCACTACCAGCTTGCGGATGCCAAACCGGCGGTTGGTATCCGGCCCACCCCAATTCCCATCCGTTCCGGATACTTTTCCTTCAAAGAAAAGAGGAGAGATGGAAGGAACTTCCGGTTCCAGATTCCCCTCCTGGAAGGCCTTATGAATCAGCTCCTCTCTCTGGAAAGCCTGAGAGCCTACATGATAATACTCCAGGGTGAACACCACCCCGAAAAACAAAGTAGCTCCGGCAAGGCAAACAGTCACCGCGCGCAATCCGCGCACCATGATCTCATTCCGGTACAATACGGAGAACAACACGGTTGACGCCGCCAAAACGGGCAGGGACGACACGAACTGAACATGATGGGCGGGAATGCACACCGGAAAATAACAAACGGACATGATGCCCCCCAGCAACAATAAAAAAAGAATATAAAAGAAGGATTCCTTTTCCTTCCTGATTACTTCCCGGCACCGCTCCGTGCCGCTGAACAACAAAAATCCCGTTAATACTGCGGAAACGGCATATATTTTACACAGCATCCTCGCGTGGTAATAAAGCAATATCCCGAAAGACTCCGCATAGGCGCAAAAACCGCCCTTCCTCAAAACTTCACTCGCTCCCAAATCATGGCCAAGCCGCGAGTACAACCCGGGGGCGGCAAATAGAAACAGGCCTCCCAACGCAACGCCGGCAAACCCGCACCATACATAAGCGCCAACCCTGCGGTCCCGGAGCATGCCAACCGCGGCCATGATGCAAAACGCCGCCGCCATTCCTATCGTCGCCCCCTCATTACAGGCACCGCAGAAAATCCCATAAATCAGACATCCTGAGGACAGGCCCCATCGAGGGGAGGTTATCCGCTGCCCCCACCTGGTTCTGTAAATATTCATGAACCATACGATCAGGCATCCGGTCCACACATAATTCATGGAGCCTGCGCGTGTCAGGCAGACATAATAAACGGTTACCCCGGCTGAGACGAACATGCTTAAAGCAAACAACCACGTCCATGCTCCGCACTCCCGCCGGAGATTGGGCATTCTCCCCAGAGCGAGCACATAAAGGCCAAGAACAAGGGCAAGCACAAACACGGGATTCAAGACCGTCCAGACCAGCCGGGGAGCAGAAGTAATAAAAAACGCAGCCATTTCCCCCAGCCTGGGATTCCAATACAGGTAACTGTCCACGCAGGCCTTCCAGACATGGCGGATATGAAACTGCCCAAGGTACCCCGTCCTGTCGTGAATAAAGGAATCCCCGGCAATAGGGGAAAACCATGAAATAATATATAAAATAAATAATACTGAAAATGTTACAGCAATGGGAAAGACAAAAATTCTCCTCGGCTTCAACATATTTTTTTTTCCTAACGGATTTGGAATCCGGAGTAAAGATTATTTTTTTATATTCAATGGCCAACCTGTAAGAAGAGGAAGGAACCTTGTTCTATTCCAATCTTTTTTTCTAACAATAATTCATTGATTGTTATTTTGTTGTTTTGATGTTCGAATAACAACGGATTCCAAATTCGTACATTAAAAGGAGTGCTTTTGATATGCAAAAACATCCAAATGTACAGATTATCATGAAATTATTTACTCTTGTCATGTTGTCCTTGGTTCCTTCGGTTACTGTCTGTTCCGGTTTTTCCAAGGAAGTTGGTATTTATTCAGGAACATATGGAAACGATGATGTGGAAGTATTCCTGCCGGAGGAAGTGACGTATCATCTGACCGGGGGGGATGGCGTCTTTTATGAAGGTGCGTTTACGTTTGACAATTATAATCCGGACAAGGGGGGCGCCGGAAACAGGCAGGGCGTTTTCTCCGGCTATAGTACGCATTTTTCCAGCACGGAAGGAACGTCTCTCGGCTTTCACTGCACCGGGCTTAATCCCGGAAAGAACAGTTCTGCTTCCAAATCTTTTATTTTTGTCATGGGGCCATGGGAAAGCGGGGAGGAGTTTGTCGCTCCTCAGGTTACTTTTCAGGATTTGGGCGATTTGAGCTTCATTGCGGATAATATGGACATGATCGGCATTACTGATGGCGCCACGGCCGGAACCGGTGGCGGAAGGTATGGGAAAGCTGATCTTGTTTCTTTCAACAATGTAGGAAATATCGAATTCCGGGGGCTGAATCATGGGGGTATAGGCTTCAGCCGTTTGAATTCCTTGGCTTTTACCAATACCGGGGATATTTCTTTTACGGATATGAAGATGGGATATTCTTCCCATGGAGGCGCCATTTTTATTAACCAGGGGGGGGGGATTCTTCCCTTTACTCCAAACCTGGAGATGGGAATATTTCTTTTGACCATACGGGAAGTATTATCTTCAGGAATCTTGTTAAAACTTCTTATTACATGAGTTCTGCGGGGATTTTTACCAATGAAGGGAGTATTTCATTTAATGATACGGAAAATATCCTGTTTGAAAATAACACGTCCACAGGAGGACCTGCGGCGATAGGCATTGGATCCATATTCTTACCGGATAACCAGCCGTCTTTGTCGTTTAGCAACATCCGGGGAGATATTATTTTTAGAAATAATAAGGCTTCCGGAGGGAGCATGCCGGGGATGGCGGGCGCTATCACTATTTATGGATCTTTTAAGCTGGTGCAAACGGGTGATGTCCTGTTTGAAAATAATGTGACTGATAAAAATACGGCCGGAGCCATTTATTGCGGCAATAATGAAGGGAAAAGGTTTGGAGGGCAATGGCTTTTGTCTGCGGATGGCGGGAATATCGTTTTCCGAGGCAACTTGGTTAAAGGAAGTTCGGGGGTCTTTGCCCGCGCCCTGGGGATTTTTGCTTATGCTCCCGAAAACGATTATACGGGCATATCTCAGCCCAATGGGAATTTAACCATGGATTTCCGCGCCCAGGCCGGACGAGAAATTGTATTTTATGATGGTATTGATATTGAAAGTATTACTGTAGCCATGCCTACCCTGCATATTAACAGAATTCCGGCCGATTGGGCAGATTATGGAGGTATTCCTGTGGAGTTTGGAGGAACCGTGCGTTTTTCCGGTGCATTGACGGAGTCGTTTCTAGTTCGCAATGACGGGGAAAGTGATGGTGATTACGCGGAACGGGTGGAGACCTCCCGCAGGGTGAAACTTGAATCAAATATTATTGTGGAAGGGGGACGGCTGGTTCTTGAATACGGCATGAACCTGGCGAATGAGAGTGGGGATGTATGGCAGGGAAGTTCAAGAGTGGAGCAGGACAAACCGGTGTTTAACTTGACCGGCGGAGTGCTGGAAATGACGTCCGGTTCATCCATCAGCGCCCAGCAGGTGATTGTTTCCGGCCATGGCAGCGGCGCTATCCTGCGGGTGGGAGCCGCTCCCATCGGTTCCGACAGTTGGGAGGGGAAGACCTATGAACTGCCTTCCCTTTCCGCTGTCACCATTGACATGTCCCACGGGTTTGACTGGTATCTCATGCCTTTCTCGGAACGGGGGGACAGCGGTATCAACATCACCGCCTCCGGGGAATTTTTACTGGGGGGAACCATTGGAATTGCGGATACGCTGGATGATTACGCCTCCGCCGCCTGGGGAAGGGACAGGGAGTTTGTCATTTTTAATATGGATTCTTCCAGCAAACGGCCGCAAGGAGAGTTGAAAGGGGTTATTTCCAATACGACCCAGTCATCCACGGTTGATTCTCCCTATACCTACGGCGGTACCTGGGAATATGAATGGCGCGACATGGATGGAGATGGAGAAGATGACCAGCTGTTGGCAATTTGGAAACATGAAGCCGGATGCCGCCCGGATCAGGTCCGTCCGGAGCAGGCTGGAGAGCTTGCTCTCAATTCCCTTTGGAGTTCCGCTTCAAACGCGGCTTCTCTTGGGAATACTGCGTTGGCGCAGTTAACCCCGGTGCGGTTGTATCAGCGGTATGCACGCAATGTATGGGGAATGGGGCTGGGGGATTTCGCCCGCCAGCGTTCCCGGGGCGGCGTAGATGGTTATGACTATGACGGGGGCGGATATTCCGTTGGCATGGATTCCGATTTTGGAGGAAAGAGCGGGATATGGGGGATAGCGTTCGGACAAATGCACGGTTTCAGCAAGAGCCGGGATTTTAATGGGAGGATTACCCAGGATTCCCTGATGGGGAGCATTTATTGGGGGCGGATATTCCGCTCCGGCGAGCGTTCCCTGTGGACGGTGAAAGCCGATCTTACTTGGGGAATGACTGATAACTGCATGAAAAGCCGGTTCAGCAACGGTATGGACGCTCATGGGGAATGGAACAATAGAACGTGGCTGGTCCAGGCGGAAGTTTCCAGAAGCATTCAGTATGCAGGAGGATGGACTGTGTCTCCGTTTTTGAGGATGGAGTTTACACATGGCACGGAGGCTTCTTTTCTTGAAGACGGCAGCTATGCCAGAAAATTTGAAGGAGCGGTTTTGCGCCGGTTGTCCATCCCGGCAGGTGTGAGTGTTGAGAGAAGTGGTGACTGGAAAGGCAGGCACTGGACGCAGGTGCTCCGCCTTTCCTATGTGGGAGATGCTATTCAGGATGTGCCGGAGGCTTCCGTTTACAGCATATACAGCGACATTTTCTGGAAGGCCCGTGGTGTCAAACCAGCCCGCCATGCCGTACGTGTGGAGTATGATGCCGCCTTGCAGTGGAATGACCGCTGGACGGTTTATGCCGGTTATGGCATGGAAGCCCGGGGAAGCTCCGTGTACCACCGCGTAAATGCAGGCGTATCCATGGCGTTTTAGGAAACGTCAGCACGGATAGAAAAAAGGGCACGTTTCCTTCGAAAGCGTGCCCTTTTTGATACTACGGGGGATGTTCCGGCAAGGGGAACGGCTACAATGTTTTGCCGTTCGGCCACGTCAGCATCCGTTTCAGGAAGCGTTCATTGTTGACGGTGATCTTCGGGAAGAGACGTTTGCTGGATTCCTTGAGCGCCCTGATGGCGTC
>OHBK01000541.1_pt1 | contig 11175 bp, 8 predicted proteins | sample 1577371 | NCBI WGS metagenome assembly OHBK01 (sample SAMEA3879555, study PRJEB24766) | human gut metagenome | biome: human-associated habitat; feature: feces | place: USA | collected 1985/1987
GTGCGGATGCCGTTGTGGATTACCTCTGCCCCCAGATCTACTGGGGCTATGGCTATACCCTCTCCTCCGGCAGCACCCGCTTTGCCTTTGAGAACATCACCGCCGAGTGGCTGGCCCTGCCCCGGGCCGAAAGCACGGCCCTCTATTTCGGGCTGGGAGCCTACCGGGTCGGCGTGGGAGACGGTGGAGCCAACGCCGACAGCGTCAGCCAGTGGTGCACCGGCAGCGCGCTGGCCCGGCAGGTGACCGACCTGCGCAGCGCCGGTGCCGGGGGCTGGGCGCTCTACCGCTATGGCTCCCTGTTCCGCTCCGACGAAAGCGGCCTTGCCGCCGCCGAACGTGCCGCCCTAACGGCATTGGGCGGCTAAGACACAGAAAATCCCTTGTAAGCAGGAAAAAAATGCGGTATACTATGGTATCATGCAAAGATATCGCATTTTTCACCTGCTGTTTTTGAGGATAGAAAAACATGAGTAAAACAAAACGAATCCTTGCCTTTGCGCTGGCAGCTGTGCTGGCCGTTGTCGTCCTGACCGGCTGCAAGAGCATTGCCCAAAAGGTGTTCGGGTCTTCCAACGAGGTGCAGGAGGATGACACCACCCAGTGGGCCGTGCTCAGCTCTGACCCGCTGATGATCGATGGCATTGCCGATACCACGGCCAAATACGTCACAGCCCGGGCCAACGGGGCGCTGAACATCGTGTTCAACGGCATCTGGAGCCGCCAGACCGAATACTTCACCGTGCCCAGCGGCCTGCTGAGCATTTACGGCTGCGGCACCACCGACGGCGGTGCCCAGAAGTTCAAGGTCTCCCTCTGGAAAAAGGTGGACGGCGGCGCGCAGTATGTGGACAACACCACCTTCTATTTCACCGCCGACGGCCAGAATTACCACTGCGACATTGACAACCTTGATCCCAACGCAAGCTACCGCGTTACCATTTCCTACGATTCCAGCCGTTACTACCTCTACGGTCTGATGAAAGTGGAGGGCATCGGCTAAGATGAACACACAAACAAAACACTCTCTCATGCTGATGCTCTGCGCCTTTATCTGGGGCACGGCGTTCGTGGCCCAGAGCGCAGGCTCCGGCATGGGGGCTTATTCCTTTCTGGCCGGGCGCAGCTGGCTGGCGGTGCTGGTGCTGCTGCCCACCGTCCGCGCCTTCGATGCCCTCCACCGCAGGCATGGCGCAGCCTATGGCTGGCCCAAAGCCCCTGCCGACCGCAGGCTTCTGCTGACGGCGGGGCTTTGCTGCGGCACTTTGCTGTTTGCGGCCTCCGCTGCCCAGCAGATCGGCATCACGCTCAACCCTTCTACGGCCAAGGCTGGTTTTCTGACCGCCATGTATGTGGTGCTGGTGCCGGTGTTCGGGCTGTTTCTGGGGCGGCGGGGCAATGCCCGGCTCTGGCTGAGCATGGTCATCGCCGTGGGCGGGCTCTACCTGCTCTGCATGAAAAACGGCTTTGGCGGCATTGAGACCAGCGATTGGATCCTGCTTTCCTGCGCCGTGCTGTTCAGCTTTCAGATCATGACGGTGGACCACTTTGCCCCGCAGGTGGACGGTGTCCGCCTGAGCCTGCTGCAGTTCTTTGTGGTGGCTGTGGAGAGCACCGCTGCCGCCCTCCTGTTCGAGAATCCCACCCTGGCCGAGTTCGGGGCCAACTGGCTCCCGCTGGCCTACTGCGGCGTAATGTCCAGCGGCGTGGCCTATACCCTGCAGATCCTGGGCCAGCGGGACGTGAACCCCGCCATTGCAAGCCTTATCATGTGTCTGGAAAGCGTATTCAGCGCGCTGGGCGGCTGGCTGCTGCTCCACCAGAGCCTTTCCATGCGGGAGGTCTTTGGCTGCACCCTCATCTTTGCAGCGGTGGTTCTGGCCCAGCTGCCCGTGGAGGACTGGCTGAAATGCCGCAGCGCAAGCCGGAAGTGACCCGGCGCACCGCCGCAGGCATTCCCTATGAGCTGACCCGCAAAAAGGTCAAGCGGCTCAACCTGCACATCCGGCGGGACGGCACCGTAGCCGTGAGCATCCCGTGGTCCTACGCGGTGGGCTTTGCCGATGCCTTTGTGACAGAGCAGGCCCAGTGGATCCGGGAGGCGGTCTCCCGCCAGCTGCGGCGGAACGCCCGGAATGACCAGCCCCTGCCCTCCCAGGCCGAGGCACTGGCCTGTTTTACCGCCATGAGCGATAAGGTCTACCCGGCCTTTGCCGGGGTTCTGGGCGGGCAGAAGCCCACCATCAAGGTGCGGGCCATGACCAGCAGGTGGGGCGTGTGCTACATGAAACGGCGGCAGATCACCTTTGCATTACAGCTCTACAACATGCCGCCCGCCGCGCAGATCTATGTGGTGGTGCACGAGTACTGCCACTTCCTGCAGCCCAACCACAGCCCGGCCTTCTGGGCCGAGGTGGAAAAGCTGCTGCCGGACTGGAAAGAACGGCGGGCTTTATTGAAATAAACCTTGTGATAAAAATCAACAGGAGGGGTTCGACCCTTGGAAAGTGAAAAAAAGACCTCCGGCGGCGACAAATATTCAAAGCTGGCCGGAAACACCATTATCTTTGCCATTTCGAGCTTTTCGTCTAAGCTGCTGACCCTTTTGGTGCAGCCGTTCCTGACCTACGCCATGGCCGAGATCGCCGATCTGGGCCTGGCGAAGATCCTGAGCCAGTATGCAAACCTGCTCATCCCCTTTGTCTCGATGGGCATGTCCAACGCCATCATCCGCTTTGGCCTGGACAAGGGCAACAGCGAAAAGCAGGTGTTCACCAACGGCCTGCTGACCATTCTGGGGGGCTTCGGCATCCTGATCCTCTGCTGGCCTGTGGCGCAGTTCCTGCCCGATATGGCGCAGTACGGCTTCCTCATCTACATCTACGTCCTGATGAGCTGCCTGCGCACCCTCTGCACCCAGTTCGTGCGCAGCCGCCAGTGGAACAAGCTGGTGGCCGTGGACGGCATCCTGTGCACCTTTGCCACCCTGATGTTCTATGTGCTCTACCTTGTAGGCTTCCACTGGGGGGCCAACGGTTATCTGCTTGCCATCATCAGCGGTGACCTGGTCAGCGTGCTCTTCCTCTGCATCACCGGCAGGCTGTGGAACTATGTGGAGCTCAAGGGCCTGAACCGGGATCTCTGGCAGCAGATGCTCCGCTTTTCCCTGCCCATGATCCCGGCCCAGATCAGCTTCTGGGTCATCAACGCATCGGACCTGTTCTTTGTGCGCGAGATGTGCGGCGGGCTGGACGGCCACAGCGGTGACGCTTGGAGCGGCCTGCTTTCCACCGGCTACTTCCTGCCCACCATCCTGACCACGCTGGGCCTGATCTTCTACGATGCCTGGCAGCTCTCCGCCGTGACCGAGGAGGAGGGCCGTGCCCGGTTCTTTACCAAGATCTTCCGCACCTATTCCTCGGTGCTGTTCTGCTGTGCGGCAGGCATCATCTGGCTCTGCCGCCCGGTCATGCACGTAATGAAGTCCAACTACTACTACGCCTGGCACTTTGTGCCCTTCCTGACGCTGGCTTCCACCTGCAGCTGCTTCAACCAGTTCCTCAACAGCGCATACGTTGTCAACAAAAAGTCCACCCACAGCCTGTGGACCATGCTGGCCGGTGCTGTGAGCAACTGCATTATGAACTACTTCTTCATCAAGTGGTGGGGGCCCATCGGCGCAACGGTGGCTTCCTTCTTCGGTCTGGGCATCGTGTTTGTGCTGCGCGCGCTGGATGCCCACAACATGATCGGCATGTCCATCCATCCGGGCCGGGTGGCGCTGAACTTCGGCATTCTGGCGGGCGAGGCCTTCCTGCTGCTGGCAGAGCCTCCGCTCTACGGCCTGTGGACGGGCATCATCACCGCCGCCATCATCCTGTTCAACTTTGCAGGTGTCTGGGCCATGGCCCGGATGCTCCTGCCCAAGCTCCTGGGCCGCCGGGGCAGGGCTCTGGTGAGTACAGTAGACAACTGGATCAAAAAGTAAGCAAAAAACGACCCTCTCCGGGAATTGCAATGCGGAGAGGGTCGTTTTCTTTTAATATCCCAACTTATACGCCAAAGAACTCCTTGGCAATATCGGCACTCTGCTTGGCATCCTTGGCGTACCAGTCGGCACCGATCTTCTTTGCATATTCGGGGGTCAGCACAGCGCCGCCCACCATGATCTTACAGTCCAGTTTGGCATCGTGCAAGGCCCGGATGGTCTCCTCCATGCTCTTGAGGGTGGTGGTCATCAGGGCGGAAAGGCCCACCAGATGCACATCCTTCTCCCGGACGGTGTTCACGACCGTTTCCACCGGCACGTCACGGCCCAGGTCGATGACCTCAAAGCCATAGTTTTCCAGGATGACCCGGACGATGTTCTTGCCGATATCGTGGACATCGCCCTTGACGGTGGCAATGACGATGCGGCCCTTGCTGGCACTGCCCTCACCCTTTTGGGCAATGGCGGTCTTGATCTCCTCAAAAGCCCCCTGCGCGGCAGTGGCCGCCTGCAGCAGCTGCGGCAGGAAGAGGGTGCCCTTTTCATACTTTGCGCCCACGATATCCAGCGCCGGAATGAGGGCTTCGTCCACCAGCTCCAGCGGCTCCCTTTCCTCCAGCAGCGCCCGGGTGCGGGCAGCTGCCTCGCCCTTCAGACCCTTTTCCACCGCCTTCATCAAGGGGGCATAGGGACCGGCGGCCTCCGGTGTTTCGCCTGCTGCCGGGGCAGTCTGGGCATTCTGCACGGCCTGCACCAGTGCGGCAGAAGCGGGCACCCGGTTGGCATACCGCTCAATGTACTTCGTGCTCTGCCGGTCCCGGTTGGTCAGAACGTTGTAAGCGTAGACCGCCGCCATCATCTCCTCGCTGGAGGGGTTCATAATGGCAAGGTCAAGCCCGGCATACATGGCCATGGTGAGGAAGCTGGTGTTCAGGTAGGAGCGGCAGGGCAGACCAAAGCTGATGTTGGACACGCCCAGAATGGTGCGCACCCCCAGCTCCTCCTTGCAGGCGTGAAGGGCCTGCACCGTGGCAAGCACATCCTCCTGCTGGGCACTGGCCGTCAGGGTCAGGCAGTCGATATAGATGTCCTCCTGCGGGATGCCTGCCGCCAGTGCCGCGTTCCGGATGCGGCGGGCGATGGCCACGCGGTCCTCGGCTTTGGGCAGGATGCCCCGCTCGTCAATGGCAAGGCCGACCACCGCCGCGCCGTACTTTTTGCACAGGGGCAGAATGGTGTTCAGCTTTTCCGCCTCGCCGTTCACCGAGTTGACGATGGGCTTGCCGTTGTAGACCCGCAGGCCCCGTTCCAGCGCCTCGGCATGGGAGGAATCCAGCTGCAACGGCAGGCTGACCACGCTCTGCAGGGCCTTGACCACCTGTTCCATCAGGGCAGGCTCATCCACACCGGGCGCACCTACATTCACATCCAGGATCTGGGCCCCGGCCTCGGTCTGGCTCACGGCCTGTTCCAGCACATAGTTCATATCCCCTTCCCGCAGGGCCTGCTGGAACCGCTTTTTGCCGGTGGGATTGATGCGCTCACCCACCACCGTGATGCCGTCCACATCCACGCAGTCCATGGGGCTGCACACCACCGACTTCATGGGGTGGTCAGGGCGGCCCGGCCTGCAATCGGCAAACACGCCGTTCAGCAGCTGGATGAACTCCGGGGTGGTGCCGCAGCAGCCGCCTGCAGCAAACAGGCCCAGCTCCCGGTAAGGCTTCATCTGCATGGCGTAGAGCTGCGGGGTGATATCATAGCCCGAGCCATCAGCGCGGGGCAGGCCCGCGTTGGGCTTGACGAACACCGGGAAGCTGCCGGGCAGGGCCTCGGTCAGCCGCTTTGCCATGGGGAAGACCTCCTTGGGGCCAAGAGAGCAGTTGATCCCCACGGCATCGGCCCCCAGGCCCCGGGCGGTGGCGGCAAAGCTCTCGACCGTGCAGCCGGTAAAGGTGCGGCCGCCTGCTTCAAAGCTCATGCTGGCCAGCACGGGCAGGCTGCTGTTCTCCTTGACGGCCAGCAGGGCGGCCTTCAGCTCATACAGATCGGTAAAGGTCTCAAGGAACACGAGGTCAGCCCCGGCGGCCACGCCTGCCCGAACGATGCGGCCATACTCTGCCACGGCATCCTCAAACGCAAGGGTTCCGTTGGGCTCCAGCAGCTCCCCCAGCGGGCCTACATCCAGTGCAGCCAGTGCGCCGTAAGGGGCACAGGCCCGTTTGCAGTTGGCAATGCCCGCTGCAACGATCTCCTCCAGCGTGTACTCGCTGCCCGCCAGCTTGTGGGCGGAAGCGCCAAAGGTATTGGCATTGATGATGCGGCTGCCTGCGGCGGCGTACCGGGCATGGATGCTCTCGATGAGCGCCGGGTCGGTGATGTTCAGCTCCTCGGGGCGGGCCCCCAGTTTCAGGCCCGCAGCCTGCAGCATGGTGCCCATGCCGCCATCCAGCAGGATGGTATTGGGCCGGTCAAACAGTTCATTCGCTTGCACAGGTCTTGCCCCTCTTTCTGTATTCGCACCGCGTGTTCAGCACGCAGTGGCCGCACCCGGCGAGATGTCCCTTCACCGGGTGGTCGCTCAGCCCCAGCAGAGCGGTCACGCTCTTGCGGGGCGTCATAAGGTCGTTTTCGGTCACGCAAAGCCCGACTCGGCGGGCGGTATCCAGCGCCGCCGCCACCAGCGGCTGCACCCCGATGGGCCAGTCGCCATAGCCCGGCGAGAAGCGGCCCGTGAGATACCTGTCCTGCCCTGCGGCCCACTGCCGCAGCTCGGCCTCGGCGGCGTCTGCGGCCTGTTCGGCCAGCGCCGAACCGAGGGCATCCGAGGCCACACCGGCAGCAATATCCCCCACTCCGGCGCGGCGGATCTGGCTGTCTGCGCCCGGGCCGAGGGTCACGGCCAGAAGCAGGGCCTCCCGGCACCCCTCAAGGTGGCGGAAGATGTCCTCCCCCTTCAAAATACCGGCCTGCGTGAGGCTCTCCACGTCGGCCTCGAGCCAGACGGCCCGGGGCGTGGCGGCGGCGAGAAGGGGCGCAGCGCACTTTTCCAGAAGGGTGAGGGTAGCGCTGTCAGCCTCGCCCCGCGCGCCAAAATATCGCGCGGCCTGCCGGATGTCGATGGACTCCGGCTTTGTTAGATGCAAGGGTCTGCTCGGCCCGATGGGCATTTTTGCCGCCTCCTTCTTTTGACTGAAGTAGAATAAGTATACCGCACTGGTAGGCTAAAATCAACAGAAAAGCCCCTCTCTCAGCATTTTTGCCGGGAGAGGGGCTTGTAAACTTTATATCAGCGGACGTCCCTGACCGACACCGCCTGTTACTTCAGGAACTTGCGAACGGCACGGGCGACGATGCCGCCCAGAATGCCGGACACGAGGAACTCGGCCACGCCCTGCACGCCGACCAGCAGGACGACGAACATCAGGGGGTTGGCTGCGCCCTTGACCGACACGAGGTTCTGGACGTAATCGCAGCTGTAGAAGGCCAGCACGATGTAGCCCATGAAGAACAGGGTGTTGAGGGCCGGGGCGCACATGGCGCTGATCAGGTAGCTCCAGGTACCGGCCTTGTCGAGGCCCTTGATGGCGTTGAAGATGAGGCCGACGCACACGCCCATCAGCACACGCATACCCACGCAGAGGATGAAGGTGTTGACGGGGCTGACCTGAAACAGCGCGCCGGTCATGGCAGAGGCGCCGGTGACAGCGTCATAGAAGCTGACTGCACCGAACACGCCGCCGAGGATGGCACCTGCTGCGGGACCCATGGTGATGGCACCCACAGCGATCGGCAGGGTCAAAAAGCTCATGTAAAGCGGGCCTACGGGCACACTGCCGAGGCCGATGGCCTTCATGACCAGCTCAATGGCGACCAGCAGTGCCAGCCGGGTGAGGGTGCGAAGATCGTTGTTTTTCATAATTCAGTTTTCCTCCTTGCTGCCGTTCCGCCTTAACTATCGGATACGGCGCAAACCTGCCCGTGAATTACACGGGGTCTTTTGTTGAATCGAATCTAAAATATACCGGTCGTTGTGTCAGGGAACTCCCGGGGATAGCATCAAAATTCGCTGGGGAAGCGGATGCCCGCGTCGCGGCGGGCCGTCTCCAGCACACGGCTGACGGCCACCGAGGTGTCCAGCATCCGGCTGCACAGCTCCTGATCCCCGCTCTCGATGGCGCGGGCGATGGCATGGAACTCTGCCGCCTGCCGGGGGCGGCCTGCGCTGAGGTTGAAATGCTCTTCCCTGCCCTTATAGGGGTGGAAGGTGACGCCGCCGCAGAAGTTGGCGGTGGATTTCTGGAGCAGATAGCCCTTGGTGCCCTGAATGATGTACCGGGCCGGAGAGCTGCTGTCCTTGGCGTTGATGCTCACGGCCTTGAAGCTGCGATACTCCATCGTCAGCACGCCGCTGGTGTCGATGCCGCGGGCGATGTTGGCCGCGTAGTGGACTTTGTTGGGTGCGCCGAAAAGGCCCACCACATAGCTGACGTTGTAGACGCCGAGGTCCATCAGCGCGCCGCCGGCACAGGCCGGGTCGAAGGACGGCCAGACCCTGCCGATGCAGAAATCGTCATACCGGCTGGAATACTGGCTGAAATTGCACTGCACCATGGTGACAGCGCCCACCTTGGGCAGCATCTCACGGAGCTTGGCGTAGTTGTCCTGATACTGGGTGGTGACGGCCTCGAAGAGGAAGAGCTTTTTGCTCCGGGCCAGCTCGGCCAGCTCTTCGGCCTGCGCCGCCGTGGGGGCCATCGGCTTTTCCACGATCACATGGCGTCCGGCCTCGAGGGCGGCACGGGTGTATTTTACGTGCAGGACATTCGGCACGGCGATATACACCACGTCTACCCAGCTCAGCAGTTCGTCGTAGCGGGTGGTGTGGCGGGCCACGCCGTACTGACCACAGAGGGCCTGCGCCTCCTCAGCGCTCCGCTCAGTGCTGCAGAGGGCCTCGACCTTGAAGGGGCTTTCCGGCCCTGTGAGCCAAGGCAGGAACTCCCGGACGATCATGCCTGCGCCGAGAATGCCTAATTTCATCATAAGGTTTCTCCTTTTCAGTCTTAGCCCGCCTTGGCCTCATCGTCCCGGCGGGGACGGCGGCCGCTGCGGCCATGACGGCGGGGGCTGCTTCCGCTGTGGGGGCGGCGTCCCGCCGGGCGGGGGCCGGGACGACGGTGCTCTCCCTCGTTCCGCGGCTCATGGCGGTGCTCATGCTGAGGGGCATTGAGCTGATACAAGAGGGCCAGCCCCTTCAGCAGCAGCTCAGGGTCGTAGGTGAGCGGGTGGCGGCAGAGGGGGATGACGTACTTTGCCAGACCGCCTGTGACCACCAGCGTGACCGGACGGCCCAGCTCCTCCTCGATGCGCTGGGTAATGCCGTCCAGCAGGACAGCCGCACCCAGCACCGAGCCGGAGAGCATACACTTCTCGGTATCGACGCCGATGGCGCTTTTGGGGGACGAAAGATGCACCTGTGGCAGCTGGGCGCACCTCTCCCCCAGCGCCCGCAGACCGGTGGAAAGGCCGGGGCAGATGACGCCGCCCCGGAAGACCTTATTCTCATCTATCACGTTGAACGTGGTGGCGGTGCCGAGGTCTACCGTGACCACCGGCAGGGGGAAATTCGCCGCCGCGTAGGCCGCATCCACAAGGCGGTCTTTGCCGACAGCGTGGGGGTCAGGCACCCCCATCGTGAGGCCGGTGCGGATGTCGGGCGAAACGATGACCGGCTTTTTGCCGGTGTAGTAGCGGGCGCACTCGGCCAGCGCCCCCGTGATCTGGGGGACGACGCTGGTGAGGACAGCGCCCTCGAAGCGGATGGGCTTTTCCGGATGCCTCCGGTGGGCGAACACCTTTTCCATCTCGGCGCGGTACTCCGCCGCCGTGCGGGTGCGCACCGTGTCCATGTGGGCCACAAAGCATACACGTCCGTCCCGGATGCCCCCAAGGGCGACGGTGGTGTTGCCTATATCAATGGCTAAAATCATAATTCAGTTCCTCGTAGGGTCGAACCTCTCCCTGAAAGGCTCCCCCTTTGGGAGAGGCCTGCATACGTCTGCGCCGACGGAGAGGTTTTCTATTGATAAGTCAAGCTGTATTTTACCGCATTTTGAGCCAAGATACAACCCCAACCAAAGATTTTGTTGTGCTCTGAGCGTTTTTGCATTATACTGTAGCTATATCATCCCTGTTTATAGGAGGCATCTGGATGGATCTGAAGGGAAAATGCGTCCTTTTGGGCGTCAGCGGCGGCATCGCCGCCTATAAAATGGCCAACGTGGCCAGCGCACTGCGCAAGCTGGGGGCCGACGTGGAGGTCATCATGACCAAAAACGCCACCCAGTTCATCACCCCCATCACGTTCGAGACCCTGACGGGCCACAAGTGCATGGTGGACACCTTTGACCGTGATTTCAAGTTCGAAGTCACCCACATCTCGCTGGCAAAGAAGGCCGACGTCATCCTCGTGGCCCCGGCCACGGCCAACGTCATCGCCAAGATGGCCCACGGCATCGCCGACGATATGCTCACCACTGTGGTGCTGGCTGCGAAGTGCCCAAAGCTGGTCTCCCCCGCCATGAACACCGGGATGCTGGAGAATCCCATCACGCAGGACAACATCTCCACGCTGGAGCGCTACGGCTTCACGGTCATCCCCTCCGAGAGCGGCGTGCTGGCCTGCAAGGATGTTGGCAGCGGCCGTCTGCCTAAGGAAGATGTACTGATCGAGTATATCCTGCATGCCATTGCCCGGCCCAAAGATCTTGCCGGTCTGCGCATTGCCGTCACCGCCGGCCCCACACAGGAGCCGCTGGACCCGGTGCGCTACCTCACCAACCATTCCACCGGCAAGATGGGCTATGCCCTTGCTCGTGCCGCCGCCATGCGCGGCGCGGATGTCACCCTTATCCACGGCGAGACTGCCCTGCAGCCGGTCAAGTTTACCACCGATGTGCCCGTGACCACTGCTCAGCAGATGTACGAAGCCGTCACCAGCCGCTTTGATGCTACGGATGTGCTCATTATGGCCGCTGCCGTGGCTGACTACCGCCCCGCTGCCGTGGCAAACGACAAGATCAAAAAAAAGGACGGCGACATGTCCATCCCTCTGGAACGCACGCCGGATATTCTGGGCACCATCGGCCCGAAAAAGACCCACCAGTTCCTCTGCGGTTTTTCCA
>OHBK01000542.1_pt1 | contig 11168 bp, 10 predicted proteins | sample 1577371 | NCBI WGS metagenome assembly OHBK01 (sample SAMEA3879555, study PRJEB24766) | human gut metagenome | biome: human-associated habitat; feature: feces | place: USA | collected 1985/1987
TTGTTTCGTTGTGTCTTAAATTATATGATCCAAAGCCTGTTTCACACCCTTACCTAAGTACCTTAGTCAACAGAACTACGCACTCGATGTGAAACGATAGGTCACCGTAAATCAGCCGATATTACTTATTAGGTATGTCAATATAACTGCATACTTAAATCCAAATGAGAGTATAGAATAAATTACATATCTTTGCTTTGTTCAGATTCTGTCCGTTGCAGGTTAATGGAACATATGAATAAAATTTATTTGCAATTTTCTTTATACCAATCTTCCATATTTTTTCTAATAATATTGCCTTCGTATCTCGTAACTTGTCCATCTACATAACTGGAAAGCAGACTTTTATGGTGATCATTCAAATTACAATAAATATTTTCTGTTACAATAGTTTGTCTTCGGTAACCTCTGCCTGCTTTATTAGCCAAATGACAAGCTGTATTAACAACATCGCCCATCCAAACAATCTCATTAATGCCACTTCCAGAATAACCAGCCTTTACCATCAACGCACGTCCATAATCAATGCCAATACCTACTGTTAGAGTATCGTATTTCTTTTTCATTAATTTATAATTAAGAATATTAATCATACTATTAAGCTGTGCTGCTACCGAAATAACATCATCAATATCTGATTTTTTTGGTGTTTCAAAGACACCCCAAACACAGTCGCCATTAATATTAATTTCTTTACACATTTCCCATGAATTCATTATTTCAACACATTCTGATAAAAAAGCACGATACATTTTGGCTAGTGTAGGTCTTTTATGACCATCTGTTAATTTGGACGAATCTACAATATCAATAAAAAGTGCTGTGACATTTACATAATATCCATTTTTATAAGTCAATTTATTTCGTGCAGGTATACTATTTTCATTGTCTTGATAATCATTGTCATCTGCATCTAATATATCATCCATTCTACTTGCACTATCTTCAACCTTATATGTATAAGAACTTTCTTTTTTTGATTCCATATACTCTTACCTCCTATTATAACAACTGGAAAATCATACACACAAACCACAGAACAACTGTGACCAATAAAAATCTTATCCCTTTGTTATACCATTTTGCTTTTAAACTACATATTTTCGAATTTGTATGTATCTGTTCTTCTAAATCATCTATCATTTCTTTTTCGTCCATATCTTTTACGGCACTCTTATAATTCTCCAATGTCATATTTCCAATAGAGCCAAAGAAAAAAATAGATGGTGCATTATTAAGATTTTTCACTCTTGCAATAATAGATAACATAAAACACAAAATAGAAATAAAGCTTGATAAATATAGCAGTGCAACCAGAATGGCTGCTATAATTTCTCCGCCAGATAGTTCTGCCAGTTTTGATACCTCTGTTATTCTTTCAAATGCACTGGGCATGCCCTTTTCAAATATAACACCTATTAAAACTCCTGCTAATGCTAATGCAAATGAAACCTTGGTATCCATATTTCCTATCCATGTATTTATGATACCCAGTATTTCATAAGCATCTTCTTTTTTAAACGCTCTATTTTCCTGCTGTTGATTATCATTCTGTGCCATAATTTAAAATCCCCTTATTTTCTTCAATTTACAAATTTTTTCTTCATAATCTTTTATATGTTCATATCGTATTTTATTATTTTTAAGGCTATTCTCCATTGCATCAATAACTTGCCAACCTAGATTCTGTTTACATGCCCATTTAAAAGTCGATTCATTTATATATACCCATGTATCATTTTCCTTTGCCATACTTACCATATATCTATATGACGCACGATATCGCCCAAAGTAAGCATATATCTCAATAAATTCAAAAACACTATCATTTATTATATCTTCATCATATCCTTGCTTCTTTCCTAATTCATGGTAAAATTCATCTATATCTAACCATCTATTAATACCAATATTATCGATATATTCAAGTTGTCTACAAAAAGACCCACTTATTATTTTTTTGACAAAAGAATATGTAGTCTCAATTTCCGCTTGTAGCTGTTCTTTCGCTTTTTCCCTTTCATTTATCGCCTTATTTTTTTCGTTTTTTTCATTCGAAAACCTTCTCTTTAATTCATCATTTTCTTTCTTCAATCTTTCTTCTAAAATAGCTAAGTCCCGTTCTCGTTGAACCAGACTATTTATTAATCTCTCGATTTCTCTAATGCCATCCGCCAATCCTGCAAATGTATCCGACTCTACTGCTGTATCTTCATCTATTTTGATTGTTTTTCCTAAATCCTCTGAGAACTCCAAATAGTAATCCTTTGTCACATAGCCTTGGAATAACTTTGTTCCTTTATATTTTGCTGATTTTACAAAAACTTCCCTATACTCATCTGACATTTGCTTGAAAACATTATCTGAAATAAATATTTCTCCCCCAGATGCTATGTCTGAATATTTGCTTGCATAATTTGTTGTATTACCAACCCATACACAATCTACTTCGTTCTCTCTATTTTCATCACTTTCCAGACCATACATACCAACCTGAGTTACAAGAACCTTTCCATAATCAATTCCAATACCACATTCAATAACTTTCCCATTAACATTAGTTTTCAAATATTTATTCAAGCTATAATCAATCACAGTCTGTAAACTTCTTGCCGCATTAATTGCTTTATCTGCTGCACTGTCCACGATATTCCCGTTTTCATCAGCAGAGTCAATAAATACACCCATAATTCTGTCACCCAGAAATTGTCTTGTAACTCCTCCATTTTTTCTAACACAATCAACTGCCATTCTCATAAATGAGCGATATATTTTAACCATACTTTTTGCTTGGCTATTTTCCGTTAAGTATGTTGACTTACGAATATCAATAAATAGTATGGCTGCCATGATAGAGTAGGTTCTATTATTATCTTCTAATTGCTCTATTGTTGGAGGTAATTCTGAATCTATTTCTATTTGCTCAACAGTCTGTTCTGTTATTTTTTTAATCCGCAAATCTACTTTTTCAAAATCATTTTTTGAAAATCCCATATTTACTCTACATTCTCCTCTATAATATAAAGATAGCTTTTTTACACATTTTCACTTGCTCCACATATATTATACAATCTTTTCTTCTTTTTCGATAGTTCTAAAAATCCAGATAGCCAAATAACCGCCTGCTCAAAGCTTGAACAAACGGTTATAAAATGGTATCAGATATATATATTTAGATTATTTCAAAATGCTTCAACGCATCCTTTATCGCTTCCACTTTCTCTGCTGTCGGATGCTTCCTCGGCTGTTTCAATTCCTCTACCGCATTAAGAGCATCGTACATTGGCAAGCCTAAATCTCTCTTTACCTCTGCGATATATGCGGTATGTACCTTGAAGCCGTATTTAGCTTCTATGTACTCCTTTATCATTTTGTAGGTCACTCGTTCTTTGGGCTTATATTCTTCGGCTCTTTTAGCGATATTATCAAGCGGAACTTTTCCCTCACCCTCGCCAAACTCAACTTTTACGTTGATATGTCCGTCTGGCTTTTTGTGGGAAAGCAGTACTACCGTCTCAACGTGCAACGACACCTTGATTTTGATGTTTGCATTTTCGTTAAATTGCCCATACAGCCCTATTGAATAAGCAATTTGAACTTTTCTCGCAAATAATCTATAGCTTCACCATTTCAAACTGCCTTGAAGTCTTGACATTGATGTTATTATGACAACCTCATTAAAAAGGCAAACTACATGAAACACGTATTTTACGATTTAAGTTTGAAATCATCTTAGTTTACTCATTTATAGTAAATGCTTATATTTAATCAATTCTTTATTCAAACGCTCCAGATGCTCGTGTAATATAGTATATTGCATTTTAATAATTTCTTCTCGGCGTTTTTTGGCGTTTAATAAATGCTGTTTATTGCCAGTTTGCTTATATAGTTGTATCTCTGCAAGACAATATATTGCCAAAGCGTCATTGTATTCCTTATTTTTTAGTTTTAACTCTTTATATTTGTTAATTGAGAGCAGTGAATAATTTGAGGCTTTCTCATATTCTGAGCTTTCATACAAGAATATAGAATATATCCATAAGATTGATGGATATGTTTTAGTACTTTTTATTTTTGAATAAGAAACATCATCAATTATCATTATACATTTTTCGTAATTTTGAACAGTTAATTCCTGATAGTCGTCTCCTATCAACCCATCCTGCCTTAACTCATTCAGAATCCTTGCATATTGATAAAACAGGTAAGGGTGCGCTCCAAAATTATGTTGTATATTTTCAACTTCCAATCTTAACTGATCTAACTCATAATCTGCGTTAGATGAGGTAATCTTATACTTGATAGTATAAAGATCAAACGCATGATATATTGTCATAGCATCCTCATCTTCTGTATTCCAATCTTCTAGAACTTGTCTCAATTGCTCATTATCTTTTTTTAATTCATTAATCTTTTGTGCTTTAACTCTGTTATCGTTTAAGGCAGAGATTAATCTCTGCTCCCACATTTTTCTTTCATCCATTGAAGGAATCATATTAATAAGAATGAATTTAGATGCGAATTCATTAATTATATAGCAATCATTCACCTTATCCGTTACTAAATATTCAGTAAGGAGTTTGAGTATTGATTCTACTTCAGATATTATAAGATTAGTTCCTTTATGTGCAGCCAATATTATTGATGCAGATAATGGTTCGGAAGACAGTGAAAGACACAAAAGTACACTTTTTATTAAACTACTACAATCCGGATATATGGTTAATATCTCATTAATGGTATTTTGAAACATAAACTGTGTAATGATGCTTTCGGTATTATCGCTCGGAAGTTTTTTCATTTCACTTATGATTGAATTATATGTAGTCTTTTTTGAGATAAGTCGTTTTAAAGATAACACAAGAACCAGAGAGTTTCCAAATGAATATTTAACCAACGCACCTATTTGCTCGTTAGTTAAATCTATATCGAACTTATTTTGAATAGAATACTGTTTTATGAAAGTGATACCAGCTTCATTCCGAAATCCGTTAATTGGCATTGAGTAATCTACATCATTTTCAGGAATTCGTGTTGTGATTATTGCTTGAACACTTGAAGGCAATTCTTCATACAAAAAGTCTACTACTCTTTTGCGCTCATTTGTATTTAATGATTCTAAATTGTCAACGATGATGAGACCTTCTGTTTTCCAATAGTCATTAAAATCTGATATTTCTAAATCATTAAAAAGAAGTGCTTTAAATGTATCTAAGCCATGAAACTGGCTTTTTAGTCTTTTTTTCTTTATAGACCCAGTTTCCTCATTTATGTCAAGCATTTGTTCTTTTGCAGAATAAAAAAGAATAAAGCTCGGACGAAATCCCAAATATTCGTTTTGTTTCATTTTACTTAGGAGTTGCAGAACAAATTCTAAAACCAATGAGGTCTTTCCAATTCCACCATATCCAGAAATGCATATTATATGTTTTTTATTTCTTAGTTTTTTAGTTCCATCCCATGCACATACATATTTAAATAGATCTGAGATTTCAGGTTCTCTGCACACTATTTTATTACTTGGAAACGGTGCGGTGTCAAGATTATCAATTGATAATGCCCCTGCATTTAATAATTGGTAATATTCGTCAACCATTTTATCAATTTTAGTTTTACTACAATACCAATAATAATCTGAAGATATTAATTCGGATGCATTTTTGATAAAAATCAAGCAACCTTTAGCATCTGTATCATCTATAATTGAAGAAGCTCTATGCGATAAACCATTTCGCACTTCATAATATTTTTGAGAATAAGATAAATACGCAGAAGGAGAAGTAAATTGTAGGATCAATGTCTGGAATATGTCTTGAAAAATATATGTCATTAGTAATATCTGACTAACAAAATTCACATCGTGGTTTTCGTCATGTTTGCGCTTATCATAACAATCTTTAGCAAATACAATATTGTCCCAAAAACTTTTCCATTCTCTTCCACCAAGAATACTTTTAATCTCCGAAGAGAATTTCCCAGAGAAAATGGCTTTTGATTCTTTTAGTTTGTTGCTCCTATTAACAATCTCATTTTTTAAAGAGTCTTCTAAAGGATATGCTGTGATAATTGCAGTTGATACATACGACCTGAATGCAACTTCAAAAGATTTAACTGGAGTATCAAGCTTATCCTGTAATTCAGAATCTAAATTCATAAAATCCACCTTTCAATTTTTCCAACGCTACGTTCTATATATTACTTTAAGATTAGTGGTAGTTTTCTAAAACTAAATGTCATTTGTCATTAGCTCATAAACAAAGCTCTACTTATTTATTATACCACACACTTTCTCTTTTTTCAATTCCTATTTCCGTATAAACACAAAAAATCCCCTCCACAGTAAATTCCCTCCACCAGTGAAATATAGCTTCACCAGCAGAGGGGATAATACACATATTCAGTTTTCAACTTCAACACTCACTCCCGATTTGAATTCAAATACCAGTTTTTCTTCAAACACTGTGACTTTCGACAGCAGATGCTTCACCAGTGTTTCATCAAACTCAGTAATACCGCTGGGTTGCGATATAATGAAATCCTGCAATTCCTTGATGCGTTCAAAGTAGTCACTTCGGGATACATCGTCCATCATTGCTTTCTCCTTCTGTTCCCGAAGCCGGAATATTTCCTGTGATATGTCATCATAGTCCTCTCGCCGGCTTGCCCTTTCAATCAACTGGCGCTGAAGTTCATCCAGCTGTGCCTGAATATTCTCTGCTGAATCTGGACTGCCCATGCGAAGAACCTCTGCGATGTTTTCCTGTAGAATGCCAAGCTCCATACTGCTGCCAATAAGCTGATTTAAAGCTGTGACAAAGGCTTGCTTCAATACATCCTCATAAATTGTTCGTGCATGACACTCACCCTTTTTATCCAACCTTGAAGTGCAGCGCCACACGATAGACTTGCAGCCACGATTATTCCAATGCACTCTGCGGAACGGCTCTCCACACTCGGCACAGTACATCAGATTCGTAAAGCAGTGCTTAGAACTGAAACCTCGCCGCCTCCCCATACAGTCAACTTGCGAACCTCGTCTTGCGATTTCTTCCTGTACCTTCAGGAATAACTCTTTTGGGATAATGGCTTCGTGATCGTCTTCTACATAATACTGTGGCATTTCCCCGTTGTTTTTGATTCGCTTTTTTCGGAGAAAATCCACAGTATATGTTTTTTGCAGAAGAGCATCTCCCATATACTTTTCATTTTCCAGAATCAATCGAATGGCACTATCATGCCATCTTTTGTTTCCCCGTGCAGTAAGAACCCCATCATGTTCCAGTCCCCTTGCGATCTGCTGACAGCTTGCTCCCTCCAGATATTCACGGTAAATTCGTTTAACTACCTCTGCCTGTTCTGGATTGATAACCAGATGTCCGTTCTCGTCCTTATCGTAGCCTAGGAAACATCTTGCATTGACCATTACTTTGCCTTGCTGAAAACGATACTGCATTCCCAGCTTGACATTCTGACTCAGAGATTCAGATTCCTGCTGTGCCAGTGATGCCATAATGGTAATCAGAACCTCGCCTTTAGCATCCATTGTGTTGATAGACTCTTTTTCAAAGTAGATCGGAATGTTCTGTGCCTTAAGCTGTCGTATATAGTTCAGGCAATCCACAGTATTTCTGGCAAATCGGCTGATGGATTTGGTGATGATCATATCGATCTTTCCGTCCATACAGTCCTGTATCATTTTATTAAATTCCTCTCTGTTTTTCGTTGAGGTTGCACTAATACCATCATCTGCATAGATTCCGGCAAATATCCATTCCGGATTTTTACTGATAATCTCCTCGTAATGTTCGATCTGGGTCTGATAACTGGTAGCCTGTTCTTCAGTGTCCGTAGATACTCGGCAGTAGGCTGCCACACGGATTTTCTTTACTTCTTTGGCTTTTGCCAGATTACCGATATGCTTTTTCGGAGGAATCGTTGTTACTTTTGGCATTTATGTCACCTTACTTTCTATAAGACTGTAAAGATACTCTGCTTGCTGAACAGGATCATCATAATGAAAATTCTGCTGTCCCATTGTGAATTTTGTCTGAGGCTGGGGAATCTTTTTTCTTGTTCTCCCGATTCGGTTCATCTCAGCAGCCCGGCGGTTCCATTCAGCATTTGCTTTGGCGAAGGTTTCCTTATCAATAATCCTAGGGTAAAAACTATCTCCAAGATAACATTCTCTGCTTAGCATTCGTCTGACCATGCTGTGAACCATAGGATGCCCTGCCGCCTTTGCTGCTTCTGACAGACTCATACCCTCAATGTAGTTATGGAAAATCTGTCTGACATGTCCTGCTTCATCCGGATTTATGACAGCCATACCATTCTCTATCCTGTAGCCGTATGGTGTATGTCCCATCAGATCACCTCCTTCAGCGTCAGACCGCATTTCAGTTTGAAACCTACATAGTTTCGGTCATAAACAATAATGTGGTCAACAAACGCAAGGAACAACGCATCACTAAATTCCTGAACAGACGCCGTACTTTCAGTAAATCGAAGCAGATGTTCCAATTCTGCAATACCGGCAGCTTCACCTGTAGTATACTGACTTAATCGGGATATTTCGTTACGGTAATCTTCTGCTTGTTTTTTTAGCAGATTCATCTCCTGATTGTACATTACGGTATCAATAATTTCCTGTGAGCGAAGCCAGCGGAATGTATTTCTCCTTTCAGTGTTTGTCTCTAACTGTTTTTGTAATTCCTGCATTCTATGAACATTTTCATCACTGCTATCAGATTTAAGACTGCACAGTAAAGGTTTCAGGATTAGTTTTCTGCTGAATATAAGTTTGTTCAGCATGGTTACAAAGGCAACTTTCAGTACATCATCACGCACATATTTTACGAAGCATTTTTTAGCGTCCTCAATATGTGCAGCACATGTCCAGGCAATCTCAGCTCCACCGTTGTGAATCCTGCGTTTAAAGTTTCTGCCGCACACTCCGCAGACAATTTTTCCTGAAAAGGCATAACGTTTCTGATATTTGTCGCTGCCTTTGATGACACCCTTTTCCGCTGCCCGCTGTCTGATAAGTGCATTTGCTTTTTCAAAGACCTCCCGGCTTACAATAGGTTCATGGTGATCAGAAACAAGATATGTTCCGACTTCACCATGGTTTGTATGCCTGTGAAAGTTATCATCAGTATAGGTTTTCTGAAACAGTGCATCGCCGACATATTTTTCATTGACTACAATGTCACGAACGGTTGACCCACTCCATTTTCCGCCCTTTCTCGTTGGAATATGCTGTGCATCTAAAAGTTTCGCAATGACATATGTACTTTTGCCGGATAAAATTAAGTCAAAGATAAAGCGAATCACATTTGCCTCCCATGTTTCAATCACCATATTTCCGTTTTCATCTCTCATATATCCATAAGGAACATAGGACATTTTGTATGTGCCGCTTTGAAACTTACGCTTTATCGACCACTTTTCATTTTGAGAAATAGATGCTGATTCATCTTCTGCCATACTACTCAGTATCGAGAGTATCAGCTCACTTTCCATACTCCCAGTGTCTATATTTTCCTTTTCAAAAGAAATCGTGACGCCAATTTCGAGCAGTTCACGGACAATGGAAAGGCAGTCTGTTGTATTTCTTGAAAAACGGCTGATAGATTTCACGAGAATACGGTCTATTCTCCCAAGACGGCAGGCTTGCAGTAGATTCTGCAAACCTTCACGGACATCTGATTTTGTACCGGTGATGCCTGAATCATAGTATAACCCAGCGTATTCCCATTCCGAATGCAGTTTGATCCATGACTCATAATGTGCTTTTTGTGTTTCAAGGCTTTCAAGCTGATCATCGTTATCTGTTGAAACACGGCAGTAAGCAGCCACACGGAATTTCTGCTTATTTGTCGTTATCGGCTTATTCGCTTCAATTTTTCTAACTGTTTTCAAGGCAGTCACCTCCTTTCGCAGTGTCCATATTAACTCTGTTTCGTGGATATATCAAGCGTTTTCGGCAATAAGTCGACGTAAAGCGGAGAGAAAGATCGGCGATTTTTTTGTGTCAGTTTGTCATATTCGTCAAAGGAAATCAGACCGGAACGATAAAGCGTTTCCGTTATTTTCTGTGCCCTGTGATAATTCAGCTCATCCATTATTTGCTGCTGTTCCATACAATACCTCCCGTCAGCACTTAAAAATTTTCCCGAAACAGCTAACACTGGAGCCGTTTCGGGATTTTGAATAGAAATATTATCAGATATCGGTCTTGTTAACCCAACCGGTAACATAAGAACCGGCAGGCGTTTTGCCGCAATTGGAAGCAGAATTTGTGATACGCATTCTGTTGTTCACTACCTGTCCGTCATAGAGATAGTACGTTCCGGATTTCTTTGTACCAGTTTTGGCAGTACTGGACGAATACAAGGTGACATTATTCAGTGTGACCTTTGTACCTTTTGCGTAGGTTTTCACAACAAAATATACTACTTTGCCTGAATTGTCAAAAACGCTGTATCCTGCCTTACACGCCTTTTTCGCATTCTCCAAAGAAGAGTACGCACCAAGCTGCGACTTTGCATCTGCCCAAGATTTTCTCACCCGGTAAAGTTGCTTTGTGGAGAGTGCAGAAATAGTGGAAGTTCCTGCATTCAAATAAGACTGTACCTTTTTCTTGAACTCCGCCCAATGCGGCAAAATGTACGCAGGGCACATTTTGTACCGATTGTACATACGAATTTTTATTTTCTACAGGTGATTTTGGTGCAACACTGTCTTGCATCTTAGGTGTTTCCAATCCCGGCACTGAGAAATTAGCTCCAGGAACTGAAAATGGTGCCTGAGAAGAAATATTAGAACTTTGCTTTTGTACATTTATGTTTTGTTTTTTACTTGATTGTGTACTAACTGATTCTAACTGTATATCCGACAATAACTGTTTAAAATTATATACATTAAAAGATGAAGAACTGTTTAAAAGTTCATCAGTTTAACAACATAATCATAGTTTTCAGTCTGAACAAATTGATTTGAATGTTGGCGATACCTCCTTTTCTTTTTCAATTGGTGTCAAATTGGTGTCAAACCATAAAAAAAAGGGCTCTCCCACTACTGGGAAATATCTTTGTCCGCACTTACTTTTCAGTAATTATCCAGAAATATGCCCGCACTTCTTATAGACATTCTCTTTATCATCTATC
>OHBK01000555.1_pt1 | contig 10977 bp, 9 predicted proteins | sample 1577371 | NCBI WGS metagenome assembly OHBK01 (sample SAMEA3879555, study PRJEB24766) | human gut metagenome | biome: human-associated habitat; feature: feces | place: USA | collected 1985/1987
ACAATACATCTTCAATTAGTGGAAGTATTTGGACTACCCCTGAGCGAAATACATCAGTAGAAATACCAAAAGGAATTATATGGGCTAATAATCTTTTTATATTATTAAATTACTCTTACCATATATTTACATCCACGGATGGATTAGTTTGGACTAAGAAACCAAGTTTAGCTAGTGATATGCAATATCCGAGTAGTATCACTTATGGAAATGGAATGTTTGTAATTGTAGGAAAGGAAAATGATAACAAAGTATATGTAACTTCCTCTAGTAATGGAAAAACTTGGACCAAACCTGTTAAAATAACAGATGAATACCAAGTGTATGGCAGAGAAATTACTTTCGGAAATGGAATATTTGTAATTACGACAGGGAATGGTACAATTTCCAGATCGACAAATGGTATTAACTGGACTACGCCCCAAAAAGTAGGGGATACTCAGTGGAATTCTGTTGCATATGGTAACGGTAAATTTGTGGCTGTGGGATTTAATGGTAATGTAACAACTTCTACTGACGGTATTAATTGGAGTAATATTAAGCAAATAGGCAATACTAATTGGAATAAAATAACTTATGGCAACGGAAAATTCCTGATCTGTGGTAACAATGGATATGTCGCTAGTTCATCGGATGGAAGTACATGGTCTACACCTGTACAACTAAGGGACAACTTAGGTAATATTTTAAGCATTAGACTTAATAATGTCTGCGCTGAACCTTAATGTTGATTACTTTAGAATCTGTTATTAAATAACTGTTCCAAGTATAGTTACTTACTATGTTTGGAACAGTTATATTCGTAATCTTACCAATCAGGATTAGTAAGATCAAAGTCCGGATAATTCTCCCCAAAAGGAGTTATTATATAGTTATATTTAGAATCAGCCCAACTGTTGCCTGACTTATTCGTTTTCCACTGCCAGCTCATTTTTTTGACTCCCCAAGAAGGATTACTTCCAGGTGCCCCCATACCTTTATCACATGTGATTTGTACTATATAAAGCCAACTATTTTCCCCCTTTCTGAGAAGCTTCGTAACAGTAGAAGATTCATTGTGATAGTCTCCACCTCCACCTTCAGACCACCAAGAGTCCCAAGTTACGGTAAGCGTTGTATTAATATCGCTTGCTAACGGATATTTGCTAGATACTGATATGTAAAACGAACCGTCTCCATAATCAATCTCGCCATAGATGCCAAGATTTGCGCCTGCTTCTTTGGGTGTAATAGGATTATCAATCAAAGATAGACTAAATTTTCCCATGATAGTTCTGTTAGGATAAAGATGATCTTTTTCCGGAAGTAAAATGTATTACTCCAGTGATGAAGTTCTATGCCTTTATCCTACGAAATCACAAGATAATCACTTTAAACCAACTTAATATCATTAGGCTTTATCTACTTGGTTCTTACTTCTTAGATTTGTTGTTATCTTTATTATAGAATGTAATGTACTATCCTTATATGTCAGACATAGATATAAAATTAGAAGGGAAAAATAGCAAATTATCACCAATCATCTGACTATGTTCTTCATTTACTCCTCCTTCTTTGGCATAGTCTTTCCAAGCTCCCACTGTGTCCTGTATCTGTTCGATGATTGTTTTACTATTTCTGATCCCCATATTCTCGGCAACAATAATAAGATCCTCACGAGTAAAGTTATCTTGCTTACCATTGAGAGACATTTGATGCCTGTTGGTCCATTTACCACCAGGTGTATATGAATAACACAAATCATATGCTGGTGCAAACTCCCATTTGCCTGATTTATTCATCAAGAACGAGAAGTTTTTAGTATGATCATCATGGTTCCTTGTCATGACGTTAAAGACCATTCTTCTATATAGCTGTTCTTGATCAGGATAACTTAACTTCATTGCACGCATTATCCTGAATGCTTCTTCGTATGAGTGCCGTTGATCTCGATCATAATGCGCAATACCAGCTAATGTTTGTACATGGATTTTCTCTCCTGATTCACTACGATCAAAACGTTTGGTCATAAAATGATGCGATTCACCTTCAGTTAATAGCCGGCATTCCATCATATCAATACCGCAATTCTTGGCCATTAAATAATAAGCATATTCAATGTTACCTATACCCCGTGGATTATCAGAAATTTCAGAATGTTCAGCATATGTTCCACCATCGAACTTTAGCAACCAGTAGCTAAAGCCATCAGGAGCTTGCACTTGACCGGAACGTACTTCTCCAGTGATATCGTTGTAAGCAATAATAGCTTTCGGCTTTGCACCTCCAGCAGAGGTTCCAACTTTCAAAATCTCTAGTATTTTCTTATCTTCTTGATTTAGTTTGGCTTGAAATCTCTCTCTATCAGCAAATACCGATTTAGCAAGGTTCGTAAGTTCTTGAATATGTAAAATAGACGATTCATTGAACCCTTCAATCTCCTCGCTTGGTTCAAATTCTAATGCTCCCATTGCACGTTGGCCAACATAGCAAAGACGATCCAAAGGAGTAATTTTTTCTCCGGATAATCCGCGACTAGCGAACCATTCATTTATTATTTGATTACCAAAGGCATCTGGCAATGAATCTGCAAATAAGCCTGGTAGACCTTTAAAACAATTATTCCGGTTTTCCATAAACTGATAAGGTTCCCCTGAATAACGATTAATGGGCATTACAACTGGAGAAATGTCCAAACCCGACCGGATAAACTTTCTTTCATAATCAAAAACTGCGGAATTGGCATCTTTGTCCCAATAAAGAGAGCCAACATTCTGCCCCCATAGTTTTACATCAACAATTAATTCATTCATCATTATTCACATTAGAACGACGTACACGATAGCGTTTTTTACCTTGCATTTTTTTCAACTGCAATGGGCTGATTTTGGCTTCAGGTATCAAATTTTCCAAGTTCTCTAACAATCCCAAAACTCTTAATACTCCTAAGAACATCAGTATTGTAACAGATTTCCCTTTTTCTATATTAGCCACAGTAAGAGGACTAACACCAGCCGCTATTGCCAGCTCAGCTTGTGTTATCCTTTTCCTTATTCTTGTATCCTTAATACGAGCACCTAATTTAGTAAGGATGGCCGGATCACTCATTTCAGTCCACATAGCTTTTCTTTTTTTACAAAGATAGCAATAATCTATATAATTGCAATGATTATGTAGATATTATCTTTATAATATATATATTTATATAGTTTATTGTAAACTAATATATTCTATTTAAAAGTGTGTTATGCATCATAATATTAAAGACAAGAAAAAAATCATATTGAGTTAGACACGATATTGTCATGATACGAAATAAAAATAATGTTTTTTAGGCATGATTTTTCATTGAATAATCTCGGATTTCTACCAAATGATCATAATCCGTTTTTTTTCAGCTAATTTAATTTTATAAATATTGTACCTTTGTAATAAATAAATTCATAAAGACACACTTAATAATATAATACTAATTATGAGCGAAAAACTATTTAGCTACATTTTCTAGTTTGTTTTTGGTTGTATAGTGTACTTTGTAAGTGCCTATAAATATGACTATTGGCCATTTGAAAAGGAAGTAATTTATTACGAACAACCTAAAAAATGGGGAGGTAACTTTACAGGGCATTTAGGATGCACCAAATGCTCATGTACAGGATGGCCAGCGGGTAGATCAAAGAACCTCAAATGCAATAGAAAGATAGGTGCAGATAAATATTGCGAACACACATATGAGCAACATAACTAACCTAAATAAATCAAGAAGATTAGAAAAAACAATAATTGATAAGATTCTGTTCCATTACTAGATTTCACCGAAGTTATTATAACAGCGGTAAAATTTGGAGAACATCTATTATGCAATAGTTGTGAGATTCTACTTCCGGATAAAGATGATCTTTTTCCGGAAGTAAAACACTTATAGCTCTATCTGACTATCTTTATTTTTATCTATGCTATTATTATGTTCAGCATCACTATTATTTGCTAATTGGATACGGCTAATTCCAGCGCTAGTAGCCGGAAGCCCGAATATTTTCTCTATAGCAATCATTGTATAAGCTGGCGCTGTCCCTTCTATCATTTTTATCACTTTTGGAGAAGGTATATATCCTTGTTCATACAATTTAGAAAGTTTTGGGAAATCATTCAGCTCTATAGCTTTTTGAAACTCATTATCTTCAGATGATAGCTGTTGATTTAGCTGGTTATCTTTTTCAGCATGTGCTATTTTCCATATTGCCATCGGATGATCTGATATCCGTTCTGTGATTGCAGGATCAGAGAATAATAATTCAGGTTTATAAATTCCAAGGCTAAACATTTCCATATATTCTTGTTCACTCGGTGACAAGACAATCAGACTTGATAAGTATTGCATAACACTTTCCTTTGCTTCCTCAATAGGGAAATATTTCCTTCCCGATGGGAGTAATGGTATTAACTGACTTTTAATCCTAGATGGCTGAATATCCTTTATTTTTGCTATATCAATTTCTTTTTTTGCTGTACCTTCTACTCCTACTGTTTGATAGAATATAATGCTTTTCTTCAGCATTTCCTTTTCTTCCTGAGTAGAAATTAGATTTGATCTTGAAAGCGAATATACATCGAACAGATCCCGGACAGCTGCTCTCTCTATAAGAGCATTTATTTTCGTTGCAAAAAGTTCGCAAGGGTGTAAGGTTGGTATCTTAATGCCGGCATCCGAAACAATGTTTAAATATATATCTTTGTCTACTATCGGAAGAATATGCTTCCTTATACCGTAGTTTAGCTCTATCTTAATGTGATCGTTATTCCCAGCTATACTTTGATAGTTGAATGTCCATTGATCCAGGGTATGAAGTTCTTTTCCTAACTTTCCAATAGTATAGCCTTGAGATTGTAGCAGATAAAACAAGGTATCCTTAATTTCTCTTCTATAAGGTAACAGCTCTTCCATCTTTCCTGATCGAGTAAAGTCCATATCAATATCAACAGATAGCCGAGGAAGACTAAAATACGCCAAATTGATGGCTGTTCCACCCTTTAATGCGAGATTTTCCCGAAATAAAGGGATCTCAGACATATCTTTTAGCAGATAGTAAAGTCGCACAACTTTTTCTAGTGTATCACGCTGGAAACCTTGCTTTTGAGCAGTTTCGTTAATATATGATCGTGTAATATCTAGTGTATTCATAATTCAAACTGTTTATTTTGTTAATGACAAGATGTATTGTGGGACATAAAGCTTCCATTCAGGAATATATGTTTTTGATTCGTATTTGTCAGTAAGGTAACGTACACTCTTACCGGTTTTTTCCCTACATATTTCAAAGAACTCTTTACTTAGTTTCATTTGCTCCTTAAAAGATGAAAGAATAAAGCCAGTTTTCTGATATAGTACTTGTTTGCTATGTAAGGACAAATAGTACAGCATTTTATTCTCATCTACTTCATTAATTAGTTCAAGATTATAGATCAACTCCTCAATTCCTCCGGCAAGATCTAACCTATCAATACAGTCAACTATTGTACGCTCAATATCGGTGACATAAATCTTATTTTTCTCACTTAAATGAATTATTCCTTCTTGAAGCTTACCAGGTGCATATACATATTCAATGAAGTCAAATTCAAAAGGACGGAATCGTTTGGGTGCAGATACATATATACGATTAAAGACTTGATTCTGTAGTCCATAGAATTCCATTGCTGAATGATACGAAATATATGAATTAGGAACAGAATTGCAGGCTATTTCATACTTATTTTCGTCTATAAAACCATCTGTCGGGTTAGTTGGTAAATATACATTCTTACGTACCTGAACAATTATGTTTCGCTTCTTATACTTGTATAGCAAGGAAGAAGCTGTCTCTTTGTTTAGGACATCTTTAAACATTTCTTTCCCAGAAACGAAACGCCTGTTTTGAATTAATGCTGAATATTTTCCCATCTTTTATATTTTTATCAAAGATAGTACAAATATACTATAATAGCAAATAATATAAAAGATCATTTTGCACTATTAAAGATTAATTAGAGGCTGTATTACTTCCGGAAGAAGATCACCTTTATCCTAACAGAACTATCACAGGAAAATTTGCAGGAAGTATTCAGATTGAAGCTCTAGTGGATGTTGTATCAAGTAGTGCATATATTACAAGCTCATATTATTTAAAATCTTCAAATCCGGTAACAGTGGCAATCACTTCAATGTGCCAAATCTTACATGAAGAGTATAGAGAAGATTATGATGGAAATGAAGAGTTAATATTTTCAGAAGTTCTTACCGTAAAACTGACGATACCTGTTGGTCAGACAGAATCAAATAAAGAAGAATATACCTCAGGAGGAATCGGCAATCGAACACAATACTATTTATCTTCCAAGGATCATTCTTCATGGAATATGAAGACATTCAATGGTTTTACTTATAAATTGAGTAGAGATAATTGGCACTAATAGAAGTATGATATAGCTAAGATGAAAGAAAACCATTTTTCATATATATTCTGCTAAAAAATTAGATACTTATTATTAGCTCCAAGCATATCTATTATAAATATGCTTGGAGCTTTTTCTTTTAAGATCTCATGTTATAATCATCTTTTCCGAAAGTACTTATTGTATTGCACAAGCATCATTGAGATTTATATTCAGTACTTCTCCTAAATCATCTTTTATCTGTTCGGGAGATGTCCAGCTTGTACCATTACTGGATTTCGAGATATAGCCCGATGAGCCTACCGAAATGAAGGAACCAGTATTACTCCTTATTTTATTCCAGGTAGCAGATCCGGACACACTGGTAGTTGTCCAGCTAGTGCCGGATGTGGATGAGATAACCTTTCCACCGTATCCAATAGCGACAAATTTACCATTGCCATAGGTAATACTTCCGACTGCTCCTGAGCTTGGCGTACTATTATACCACGTAATGCCATCAGATGATCGAGCTATACTTCCATTACTACCTACTATAATGAAGTTCCCATTTCCATAGGCGATTCCGTTCCATTCAGCTGTTCCAACTGACTTAGGAGTTGTCCAGTTGATTCCATCGGTTGATGTTGATATGTAACCAGCACCTCCATAGGCAGCTGCCCGCACCGCAATGAACTTTCCATTGCCATATGCTATATCAACCCAGTTCTCTGTAGCAACAGACTTTGGAGCCGTCCAGTTAACTCCGTCTGTGGATGTCGATATATATCCTTCTGATCCTACTATTACAAATTTGCCATTGCCGTATGCAATTGCATACCAAGATACCTGACTAATCCGTTTTGGTGTAGTCCAATTGATTCCATCGGTAGAACTTGAAATATATCCATAATTGAAACCAACCATTACATACTTTCCATTTCCGTAGGTGATAGATGACCAATATTCATTATCTACCTGTTGTGTTTTTAAAGGGGTAATTACATACCCGTTATCACCTACTATAATGAAGCCGGCTGTAGTAAATTTACCAGTGATAGTTCTGTTAGAACTAACCGTGAAGGAATAACTAGCACTAGAAGACAGTTTTGTGCTTCCTTCATACCATCCATCAAAGGAATAGCCGGCATTTGCAGCAGCTGTCAGTGTACAAGTCTTACCTGATCTGAACTTTCCACCACCACTCACCGTTCCACCAGCCGTTGGACTGGCAGATACGGTAATCGTGTATTTTCTTGCAAACTCCGCTTTGAAAGTACGAGGTTCTAACACATCAAATGTATGAGACGCACCTAGATTAGTAGAAGGATCTTTCTTGTCATAAAAGGCAGCAAGTTCATAACCATCATTGGCAAATGCCGCTACAGTGACCCTATCTGTAATATCATATAATCCATCACCGGTGGTGTACCCGGCTTCAGTAGAAGCACGGGTATTGGTTTGAAGAACTCCATCTACGATAACCTCGGTCTTCACGGGGATCTTTCCTTCCGGAATCTCCGCTTCCCTCTCTACAGCATCCTCTTTGCTACAAGAAGTTACGAGTATAAGAGCTACAGACATCAACAATAATTTCTTTAATGTTTTCATCTTGTTTTGTTATTTATTAGTTTATTATATTTCAGTACCAATATCTATTCCGGGTGCTAAATCACCCTCATAACTTCCACCACTCCCCCATTCATCGATGGAGGAGTTGCCTATCTCAAATAGTTTCTTTCCGGCAGTATTGATTCCCAAGGTATAAGTAGTTTCCTTACCTTGCTCCCAGAGTCCTTCAGGTAGTTTATATCCATATCTTTCACCATCAATCATGAGTAGTACGGTAGTAGATGTTACAGTTTGTGGAAGGGCAATGATACCAATTGTCAGCGGATCACTTTCAAGAGCAAAATCCCCCTTATAAGACTCATTACCTGTTTTATTGATAAGTATCTCACCGGTTGAGATACCTAATGTACCTTCCGTATTAATCCCTTGCAAGGAGATTCCTGATACACTACCCTCACCCTGATAACCATCTTTCTTAATGACCAGTTTGACCAAAGCAAGCGCATGCTGCATCTGCAAGGATACAACAGGACTCTCAACATTCACCGTTATGGGTATAGAATAGAGATAATCCGTTTGTGTAGCACTCTCTACAGGAATTTGCCCAGGCTGCTCCACTTCTGCATTATAAGGATAATAAGCCCTCATAGTACCGTCTGCCTCATTCAGATAGATATTACGATCTACCTTCCAGCCATTTTCTAATAATGTGGCCATGTTATTCCAACAGTTGGAACTATACTTCTCCCCCATCTCATTAAGTACAAAGATCCCGATCTGATCTCCTTGCTCGAACGTGTCTTTGCTACTCCGTGTCAGGACCTCCGCCCTGTTTATTGACAGGACGGAACTTTTTTCAGATGTAGTTTCATCATCCACACAGGAGATGAACATTCCTACAGATAACATACCCAGTACAGGTAATAATAAAAATCTGTTTTTCTTCATTTCTAATTTTTTAGTTATTAACTCTTATATTAAATCTCTGTATCAATACTGATCTTTCTTTCCTGCTCCAGTGTGATGGTAGCCGTTTTACCACTCCCCGTCTGAGTAAAGGTGACAGTCGCATCCCTGAAATCTGTAGTCGGATTTTCTGAAGCAATAACGGACGTTCCGGATACGGAGAATCCGCTAGCATCAGCACCACTTACAGCTGATGTATAACCCACATTCTCTGACACACCCGTATTTGTTCCATTTATAATCTTTGTTCTTGTGGATGTGACAGTAAAACTCTTCGTTTCACCTTTTGAAGAGAAAGACAAGAATGTTGGGGATACGCTGAAACTATATTCATAGGTAATTACACCAGCACTTTGCGTTACAGTACATGTCTTGCTGACTCCGCCATGCGTGGCAGTAATAGTGCAGGATCTGGCCGAACCGGTATTGTTCGATGCTGTCAGAATTTTACCATTCAGACTGAATCCTGTTCCGCTGACTGACAAACTAGGATTGCCAGTATCTGTACCCGTCTTCACACCATTTGTATAAATGTCTCGTGTAGCGGTAGTTGATATAGCAGAAGTACCACCACTTGCCGCAATAGTCATTGGACTTGCGCTGACGCTGACTACCCAGCTTCCATAAGTAATAGATACGGCACTTTGCGTTACAGTACATGTTTTGCTGACACCGCCATGTGTGGCCGTTACCGTACAACTACGGGATGAACCAGTGTTGTTACCCGCAGTCAGGATCTTACCACTCAGGCTGAAGCCCGTACCGCTGGCCGACAAGGTAGGAGTACCGGTATCAGTACCGGTCTTTACACCGTTCGTAAATACATCACGAACAGCACTTGCACTGATCGTTGATGTGCCACCACTCGCAGCAATAGTCGTAGGACTTGCGCTGACACTGACATTCCAGTTTCCATATGTGATAACGTCGGCCTTGAACCTGACTTCTAACGTCCGGGCCTTGGTTACATTGAATGTATAAGGAGAAGAGGAGCAATTCTGCTTGACATTATTTTCATAAATTCCATCAAAGAAATATCCGGAATTTGCAGCAAAGGGAATAGAACATTGTTGGCCGTCTTTGAATTTCTGTCCGTTAGCCCATGCTGTTGCATTATTTGTTATACTGCCTCCTGTAGTAGAAGTTGCCTTAATTAGATATTCTTCCAGCAGAGTAAGAGAAAATACATTCTTCTCTCCTGCAACAGTCGTAATATCCTTTGTTGCATAATATTTTTTACTTTCGGAAGAAGTAGTCTTGAAGGAGAATAATTCATCTCCGGAAGAAATGACATTTCCTGCAGGTAAGAATGTTCTGAATGTGGATACCGAACTGCTTGAATTATACAATGTGAGAGGAACAGATGCAGGATCTTGTTGAATTGTAGAGAGTGTATTGCTACACATATTCATAGTAACCTTCGGATATTTACGAAGGATTGCCCCGGATACGATCTTGTCAGAAGTCTCATTGATATTAACTTCTATCAGTCCGAAGACATTGTTAAAAGCCAACTGTACCGAGCTGCCTGAATTTCGATTATTCATTGACCACAATGGTCGGTTCTTGGTCGTCGTGCTGGTTGCATCATACACGACGGCAGAGGGATTTATCCCTGAATGGTATGGATAATAAGCATGGTAAGTATAACTCTTGCCTTTTACACTATATATCTTATCGTTATTGGTGACAGGTTGAAGTTTACCGTCCTGATAGTTATATTGCTTGTTATCTGCATAGTTGCCTGTTGCAAGAAAATTCTTTCCTGACTCGACAACATATATTCCTATCTTGTCTCCATTTTCAAACGAGGAGTCTGTAGCACGTGTCTGAACTGTTTCAAAGTTCACTGCTTCAAGAATCTCGCCATATTTTTCTTGGTCATTCGTGCAGGAAAACATAGCGAATAAAACAAGAAGTAACATTGTTCCTGCTATTCTCCCTACTATGTTTGACTTATGTTGTTTCATTCTCTATGATTTTTAGTGTTAAGGGAGAGCCGTAAGACTCTCCCTGTTTGTGAAAAAACTGATTACTGAATAGTTCCGG
>OHBK01000559.1_pt1 | contig 10885 bp, 8 predicted proteins | sample 1577371 | NCBI WGS metagenome assembly OHBK01 (sample SAMEA3879555, study PRJEB24766) | human gut metagenome | biome: human-associated habitat; feature: feces | place: USA | collected 1985/1987
GTTGGAACCGTGCAGGGAAAGTGCCAGCGTGATCTGTAGCTTTTCTTCTGCAAGTCTTCGGATGTTCGGTACAATTCCACAGGTAGACGCCGTGATATTTCTCTGGCTGATATTGAGCCCGTGCTCATCACTGACCATGTGAATGAATTTCAGAAAATTGTCATAATTATCCAACGGTTCTCCGGTTCCCATGATCACAATATTAGAAACTCTCTCGCCAGTGATCTTCTGGATCTGGTAAACCTGTCTTAACATCTCTGACGGTGTCAGGTTTCGTTCCAGCCCGTCCAGTGTTGATGCACAGAACCGGCATCCCATCCGACAGCCGACCTGTGAAGAAATACATACGGAATTTCCGTGCTTATATTTCATCAGCACACTCTCAATGACATTTCCGTCTTCCAGTAAAAACAGATATTTGCGGGTTCCATCCAGTTTTGAAATCTGTACCTGTTCTTTTCTGAGTGTGATGATCCTGCAGGTCTCATCCAGTCTCTCCCGCAAGGTTTTGGAAAGATTCGTCATCTCCTCAAAGCTTTCCACCTGCCGCACATGCAACCACTCATATACCTGCTTTGCACGAAACGCTTTCTCCCCCATATCGGAAAAAAAGGTTTTTAATTCTTCCAGATCCATGGACTTAATATCTGTCTTTTCACTCATCCTCTTATTTACTCCTTACCAGCTTTGCAAGAAAAAATCCGTCACTTCCGGCTTCTCCCGGGAAAATCTGTCTCTGGAATTCCAGGGAAAATTCCGGATGTTCTTTTAAAAACCATGCGGTGTTATCCTCATTTTCTGACCGGTGGATCGTACAGGTACTGTACACAAGTGTCCCGCCCGGTCTGACATAATCCCATACAACAGAAAGAATCTGTCTTTGCAGTTTTGCAAGCTCTGCCGCCTTTTCTTTGGTCATCTTATAACGGATATCCGTCTTCTTTCCCATAACGCCAAGTCCGGAACACGGCAGATCACAGACTAAGACGTCCGCTTTCTGATGGGAATCCGGATCATCCACCGTTGCATCCATCTGTACCGCTTTCATATTTGACAATCCATGTCTGGCTATGTTCTCCCGGATCAGATCCACCTTATATTCTGTCAGATCCCTTGCCTCTACCATACCACTTCCCTGAAGCAGTTCTGCCATATGGGTACTCTTTCCTCCCGGTGCCGCACACACATCAATCACATAATCATTCTTTTTCGGTGCCGCAGTTTCCGCAACCAGCATGGAGCTGACATCCTGTACATAAAACAGCCCTTCTTTAAAACTTTTCAGTCCCGCCAGATAATCCAGCCCGGATATTTCAAAAGCATACGTCAGTTCCGGAACCGCATGTACTGTCACCCCTTCTGATTTCAGTTTGTTTACGAGTTCTTCCGGTGTCACAGCGGAAAGATTGGTACGGATCGTCAGCCGGTTTTCTGCGGTAAGTCCCTCCAGAATCTGACGGGTCTTTTCCTCTCCATAATTTTCGGTCCATATGTCCACGATCCATTCCGGCATCGAATATGTAACGCTCAGATTCGGGAAGCGAACTTCTCTCCATCCTCTTGCCACACTACGCAGCACACCGTTGACAAATCCGCTCAGACCGGAAAACCCACGCTTTCTCGCCAGCTTTACCGCCTCGTTGCACACTGCGGAATCCGGCACACTGTCCATATACATAATCTGATAAACGCTCATGCGCATAAGATTGCGGATGAGCGGTTTCATTTTCTTTACTCTGGTTTTGGAAAACTGATCGATCACATAGTCCAGTGTCAGCTGTCTTTCCAGCGTTCCTTCCATCAGGCGCGTCAGAAAAGCGCGTTCCTGTTTTCCCAGATACTGATATTTATCGAGCACATCGCGGAGGACCAGATGACTGTACTGTCCCTCCTCATTGACCGCCAGAAGCATTTCCAGCACCAGTGCTCTCTCATTGACCTTAGTCGTCACGACTTCTTCCTCCAAACAGTAAAACGATTCGAAGCAGCTGCAGAATCGCAGCTGCTGCACTTGCCACATACGTGAGTGCTGCTGCTGTAAGAACTTTTCTTGTGTAATGGAGTTCCTGATCTCCCAGGATTCCCTGTTCCCTCAGCTGAACCATCGCACGACGCGAAGCATCAAACTCAACCGGAAGCGTAATCAGCTGAAATAACACAGCAAACGAAAACAACAGAATTCCGATATTGATAAGCATCATGGAGGAACGGCTGTTTATGATCACACCAAGAATGATCACCGGCCATGCAAGCATGGAACCAAAGTTTGCAATCGGCACAAATGCGGTACGCAGCCGAAGCGGCACATATCCTCTGGCATGCTGGATCGCATGTCCGCATTCATGTGCTGCCACACCCACAGCTGCAACCGAAGTCTGATTGCAGACACTGTCGGAAAGATTGAGTGTCTTATTGGCAGGATTGTAATGATCGGTCAGATTTCCCGATACATGCTGCACCCGCACATCATAGATTCCTGCTGCGTGCAAAATCCGCTCTGCCGCCTGTGCTCCCGTCATTCCTGACATACTGCGGTATGCGGAATATTTGTTGAACGTTGTCTTTACCCGTGCAGATGCAATCATACAGATTACTGCACCGATAACAACCAGTATATAGGTACTGTCCCAATAAATGTATGGCATAAATCTACCTCCGTCTTACTGCTGTAAAAAAGATCCCTCTGCAACCGGATAGCCACGCAGAAATGATCCTGCATCCATCCGTTTCTTACCGGCAAGCTGTACTTCCAAAAGTTCCAGTCCACCCTCTCCGGTCTGTACCACCATCATATTTTTTCCAACTTTACAGATACACCCCGGTGCATAAGCGCCATCTGTCTCCACCACCCGGGCTTTCCAGATCTTAAACGCTTTATTATCCAGATGGGTATAGGCACTCGGCCATGGATTTAATCCACGGATCAGGCGCTCAATCTCCACCGCCGGCTTTTTCCAGTCAATATCTCCCAGCTCCTTGGAAATCATCTTTGTGTGGGTACTCGCCTCATTGTCCTGCGGTGTAAAGGTCGCCGTTTTGTTTTCCAGCATCTGCATGGTTTCCACACACAGCTCGGCGCCGACTGCCGCCAGCTTGTCAAACAGACTTCCACCTGTCTCATCTTCTGCAATGCGCACCTGTTTTTTGGCAATGATATCTCCGGTATCCAGTCCGACATCCATGCGCATAGTCGTAACTCCCGTAATCTCATCTCCATTGATGACCGCCCACTGGATCGGTGCGGCACCACGATATTTCGGAAGCAGGGATGCATGTACATTAATGCATCCGTATTTCGGAAGATCGAGAATACTCTTTGGAAGAATCTGCCCGAAAGCCGCCACTATGATGATATCCGGCGCAAACTTTTTCAAATATTCCACACTTGCATCTTCCCGGATTTTTACTGGCTGGAATACTTCCAGTCCATGGGAAACCGCGCATTCCTTTACCGGTGGAAACTGCATGGTATTCCCGCGTCCCTTTGGTTTGTCCGGCTGTGTAACCACAAGCATAACCTCGTGTCCGGCTTCTATGATCTTTTCCAATGTATTCACCGCAAAATCCGGTGTTCCCATAAAAATTACTTTCATATTATTCCTCTTCCGGCTCCTCATAATTCACATCATGAAGTCCGCCTTCTACTTTTTCTGTATACATATGTCCATCCAGATGATCCAGTTCATGGCAAATGCAGCGTGCCATCAGACCTTCGCCTTCTACTTCCCACTCATTCATGTCCAGATCATAAAATTTTGCTTTTACATGGTTCGGACGTGTAACCTGACCTGCTTTTCCCGGAAGACTTAAGCATCCTTCATCTCCGGTCTGCTCTCCGTCAGACTCGATAATTTCCGGGTTGATCATAATAAACGGTCCCTGTCCGTCTCCGATATCAATGACTACCATACGCTTTAAAATTCCAACCTGCGGTGCCGCAAGACCTACACCGTTTGCCTCATACATGGTCTCCAGCATATCTTCCGCCAGAGTACGGATGCGATCCGTCACCTCCGGAATCGGTCTGCATACTTTTGTCAATACGGGATCTCCCTGAATTCGAATTGTTCTAAGTGCCATAATTACCTCCTAAAAACCACTTGTTGGGTTAAAATCAAACTGTACAGACACATTGGAAAATGTGCTGTTATTTTTTATTTTTCGTTCCACCAGATCCTTACATGCCACCAGCGTCGCATATTCCGGTGCCTTCATGTAAATGACCTTTCGGTAAACATCACTGATTTTTGCAATGGATGCATCTGCCGGTCCTACCAGCATAATATTTTTGCCTTTCTGTGATATCACGCGATGCAGAAATTCTGCCAGATCCCTGGCTGCAGCTGTCGTCACCTGCGGATCGGTTCCCGTACAATGAATCAGAAGCAGCTGCCACACCGGCGGATAGGCAAGCATTCTCCGATAGGCAATCTCCTGCTTATAAAATGCATCGTAATCCTGTTCCTTTGCGGTCTGAATTGCAAAATGATCCGGATCATACGTCTGGATTACCGCCTGTCCCGGTTCCTTTCCCCGCCCGGCACGTCCCACCGCCTGGGTCAGCAGCTGAAACGTCCGCTCCGATGCATGAAAATCCGGAACATGCAAAGACATATCTGCGGCAAGTACTCCTACCAGCGTCACATTCGGAAAATCATGCCCTTTGACAATCATCTGTGTGCCGATCAGGATATCTGCCTCCTGATTGGCAAATGCATGCAGAATCTTCTCATAAGCATCCTTGGTCCGTGTGGTATCAAAATCCATACGCATCACACGTGCCTGTGGAAATCTCTGCTGCACCAGCATCTCAATCTTCTGCGTGCCCGCCTTGAATCCGCCTAAATATTTACTGCCGCAGGATGGACAGATCTTTGGCAATGGCTGCTCATATCCGCAATAATGACAGACCATCCGGCCTCCCGCATGCTGGCTCAGCGAAACATCACAATGAGGACATTGTATCACATATCCGCAGGCTCTGCATGAAATAAATCCGGAAATTCCTCTCCGATTTAAAAACAGCATGATCTGCTGACGTTTTTTTAACCGGTCTTCCATCAGTTCCTGCAATCTCTCCGAAAGGATGGAACGGTTTCCTGCCCGAAGTTCTCTGCGCAGATCTACAACCTCGCAATCCGGCAGCGGTTTCTTCTCCACGCGCTCAGACAACGTCAGAAGCTGATATTTTCCCTGCATTGCCTGATAATAACTGTCCACCGAAGGAGTGGCAGAACCAAGAAGTACCGATGCATCATTCATGCACGCCCTCTCGATTGCAACATCCCTGGCATGATACCGCGGTGCCGTCTCACTTTTATAAGACGTTTCATGTTCCTCATCTATAATAATAAGCCCTAAATGCGGAAATGGTGTGAACAACGCAGACCTGGGTCCGATCATAATATCAATATCCCCCGCCTTGGCACGTTCAAACTGATCAAAGCGCTCTCCCTGGGAAAGTTTGGAATTCATAATGGATACCCGGTCCCCAAACCGGTTATAAAACCGCATCACGGTCTGATAGGTGAGTGCAATCTCCGGGATCAGGACAATTGCCTGCCGTCCCTGTGCCACCGTATGCGCAATCAGTTCCATATAAACTTCTGTTTTTCCGCTTCCGGTTACTCCCCTGAGCAGATACGTTTTATGAATTCCAGCATCCAGATCCGAACATACTGTGTCCACAACACGCTGCTGATTTTCATTCAGTGTCAGATGATATCCCTTCTGATCCAGATGTGACACAGGATTGCGAAACTGTCTGCTGCTCTCCACCTTAAGAATCTGCTGCTGTGCCATACCCCGGATCACTGCTGCTGATATATTCAGTTTTCCGGTGACAAGCGAATAATCCAGTACGGATTCCTGTATCAGTTCCCGCAGCAGCCTTGCTTTCGCCGTATAGTGTTTCTGTTCAAAGAGTGCCAGTTTCTGCTGCGCCTCTGTCTTCGGAATCAGTAATACAATCTCCCGCTTCTGTACTTCTTTCGTCTGCCTGCGGATCGGGAGTACGGTCTTTAGTGCCTGATTCATGGTGGAACCGTAATTCTTCCGCATCCATCCGGCCAGTGCAATGAGCTGGGATTCCATTGCCACGCTTCCCTCATGTACCGAAATAATGGGGCGAATCCGTCTGGGATCAAATTCGGCATCCTCCGTCAGTTCAATGACATACCCTGTCAGTTTACGATTTCCAAATGGAATATCCACCTGTACACCAACCTGTATTTCCTCCTGCAGATTTTCCGGGATGCTGTATTGAAAAGTTTTATCCAGTTTTTCTACCGATATATCTACAATAATATTTGCATACTTCATACTTATTCTTTTCTCAAAACACAGTTGACCAGGCCCTCATAGGTATTTACAGCAGCCTCAATCACCGGAGAAACGCCAAGTTCTCCCAGTGCTGCACTGCATTTCGGCCCAATCGAATAAATATCCGTAACGGATGCCAGTGTTTCTCTCTCCTGTGGCTTTAAACTGCCAAGCATCCGCTCCGCCGAAGACGCACAGGTAAAAAAGATCGCATCGTATACATCCTTGTCCACTGGCACCTCCATCGGACAAGGTACATTTTCGTATACATTGAGCCGTCCGCAATCACAGAAAGAAAGCAGTGTATCCACAAGGTTATCATTTGCATTTTTTGCGGTAGGATACCAGATTACTGCCCTCTTAAACGGATCTCCGCGAAATTCCTGATCCAGATATTCCTTTAATTTCTGTGCCAGATTCGTACTGTTGGAATGTTCCGGCATAAAGTCTGCACAAATTCCATACTCCCGCAGTTTTTCTGCCGTCTTTTGTCCAATCACTGCACATCTGGTATGGAAAAGTGCCCGTGCATCCAGCCCCGATGCAAATACATTTTTCATAAAATAATCCACACCATTGGCACTTGTAAACAATAATACGTCCACATGCGCCAGTTCCTGTGCGGTATACACTGCCGGCACACCGACAATCTCACCTGTCATACACTCACTGGTATATGCCCCCTTTGCCCGGAGCATGGCGGCCAGACGTGAAGGTTTTGGACCAATTTTTGCAACCAGATAATGTTTCCCCCACAGCGGCTTCTCTTCAAAAAAATGCAGCTGGCGGCGAAGTGCAACCACATCCCCAACAATGATCAGTGCCGGAGAAGTCAGTTTCGCCTCTTCCACACGATCTGCCAGATTCTCCAGCGTACCCTCACAAATCTCCTGCGCTTCTGTCGTAGCATGGGAAATCACAGCTGCCGGTGTCTGCCGGCTTCTTCCTGCCTGCATCAGTCCATCCACAATCTGTCTTACTCTCGAAAGTCCCATGAGAAAAATCAGAGTTTCTTTTGAATCTGACATCGTTGTAAAATCAGGTTCTGACAGATCCTCTCCGTTTTTTTGGTGTCCGGTGATCACCCGAAAGCTTGTGGCAACACCACGGTGTGTGACCGGAATTCCTGCATAAGCAGGTCCTGCAATGGCAGAAGTCACCCCCGGAACAACGGTATAGGAGATTCCATGTTCCCGCAGATAAAGGCCTTCTTCTCCTCCACGCCCGAAAACAAAGACATCTCCCCCTTTTAAACGAACAACGCAATGATATTCTTTTGCCTTCTCGACCAGCAGTTCATTGATCTGTTCCTGCGGAAGCGTATGATGTCGGTCCGCTTTTCCTACATAAATACGCTCACAGTCCATTCCTGCATACCCCAATAATTCCGGAGACGAAAGTCTGTCATAAATAATACAGTCTGCTTTTTTTATCAATTCCAGTCCCTTGACTGTGACAAGTCCCGGATCTCCCGGACCTGCACCGACCAGATATACCATAGATGCCATTCTTTTTTCCTTTCCCTGTCAGCACTGCTGCTTTTTAATAAATGCTGAAAATTCATTTTCCGGCATTGGTTTTGCAAATAAAAATCTATCTTATTATACCACTTCTGCGGTATTGCCCGCAACCGAACCCCTATCGGGTACACCCGGTTTCCCGCAATGCACGCTGTGCCGCTTCCTGCGGTGTCTCTCCGAAAACCTTACATTTCTTTATACTGCTTCCATCCGCACTTCCGACCATTCCAAGCAATTGCATCCTTCCATCGGGCAATTTGCAGGCATATGCTCCGATCGGCATATGGCAGTCCCCCCCGGTTCCCTTCAAAAACAGCCGCTCGGCACATGTAATCTCCTCCGTCACGATATCTGAAAGTGCATTCACCTGCTCGAACAATTCTTTGTGGTCTTCCCGCAATTCCAGTGCCAGCGTCCCCTGTGCCGCTGCCGGTATCATCTGTTCCGGCTCAAAATACTGCGTGATCAAAGAAGTTCTCCCCAGCCGGTGCAGTCCCGCCGCCGCGAGTACAATTCCGTCCAGTTGTTCTTCCTGCATCTTTTTTATTCTGGTATCGACATTTCCGCGTATTCCCGTAATGCGCAGATCCTTTCGAAGCTGCAGAAGCTGAAATGCCCTTCTTCGGCTTCCGGTGCCGATCACAGCATGCTGTGGAAGTTTCTCCAGTGAAACGGCTTCCCGCAAAATCAATACATCCCTCGGATCTTCCCGTTTCCATGCATGTGCAAACACAAGTCCGGACGGCTGTTCGGCCGGCATATCTTTCATACTGTGTACTGCAAGGCTGATCGTTCCATCAGTTCCTGTTCAATTTCCCGCACAAAAAGTCCTTTATCCCCAATCTGGTCTAACGCTTTTTTCTGTTCCCGGTCGCCTTTTGTGGATATAATTTTCAGTTCGTAACTGTTTTGTGGATAATGTTTCTGCAGGCGGTTTTTTACATACTCTGCCTGCGCCAATGCCAGTTTTGATCCTCTCGTTCCAATGATCACATTCATTCTTTTTCTCCCTACTCCCGGATTTCGGTATCAAACTGAAATAAATCCTGCAATACCTTTTTATACTGTTCCTGCTGCTCTTTGGATTCCGTCTGTTTAAGCTCCAAGATTGGCTCCCGGATCAGACGCTTTAATGATGCCTTTAAAATCTTTTTTACAATTTTCTGATCCCTCGTACTCAGATCCAGTTTGCGGTTTAGATATGCATAACTGTCCTCTACAATTTCCGTACAGCGCTGCTGCAACGAAGCGATCGTCTCATCGACATCGGTCGTTGCCAGCCATTCCCTGGTTTCCCCAATGGCTTCCTCTATCATACGCTGACCTTTTTGCACCAGTTCTTCCCGCTGCTTCCGGTTCGTCTCTACAATTTCATTTAAACTGTCAAGATTAATCAGAAGTGCCTGGGGATTTCGTCCAATCGCCGTCTCCACATCCCGCGGAGATGCCAGGTCCAAAATTGCAGTCGGATGTAACAACTGTATGTCTTTTTCCCGGATAATATGATGCGGGGAGGCTGTAGCGGAAACTACCAGCTCACACTCCTTCATTGCTTCATACCGCTTTTCAAACGGAATGATGGTAAGTGTGGGAAACTCATGCAGGAGATTTCCGGCATGTGAAAATGTCCGGCTGCAGACGGTTACATGAGAGGCCCCGTATTCATACAGATAACGCAGAGCCAGCGTTGCCGTATGTCCGCTTCCCACAACCAATGCTTTTTTCCCTGCAATTCCAAACGTTTCCTGCAGCTGGCGGATTCCCACATAGCTGACCGAAAGCGGCCGTTCACTGATTCTTAACTTTGTCTTTATCTTTTTTGCACAGGTGACCGCATCTTGTACCACACGGTTTAACTCTTTCCCGGTACTTCCAACCGTCCGTGATAATTCAAATGCATCCCTGACCTGTCCTAAAATCTGGTCCTCTCCCAGCACCATGGACTCCAGTCCCGCAGTCACCCGGAACAGATAGGAAATGGCATCCATTTCCTCCCGTTGTTTGAGATATTCCGAAAAATCTACTCCCGGAAACATCTCTTCATACAAGGTGCGAATCACGCCAAGCGGCTGTGCCATCTCTTCCGGTGCAAAAAAATAGACTTCGCTGCGATTGCAGGTCGAAAGCACAAAACATTGTTCAATTCCTGCTTTCCCGGCTTTCTGCAGAAAATCAATTTTCTGATTATCGGTAAAGGACACCCTGTCACGGATGTCCTGATCTGCATGTTTATAATCAATTCCTATATATCCAAATTTCATTCTGCAAAGTACTCCTGCATCACATGGATGGTCTTTTGTATATCTGCATCGGTATGCGCATCGGACACAAACATGGATTCAAACTGTGACGGTGCCACATAAATTCCATGATCAAGCATAAACCCAAAATAATCGGCATATGCTTTGGTATCCGCGGTTGTCGCAGAATCGTAATCTGTCACATCTTCGCCGGTGAAGAAAATACTCATCAGAGAGCCGATCTGATTGACATGCACACGGTTTCCTGCGGCATGGCGCACCGCATCCGCCAGCATCGCTGTATTTTCCTGCAGCCGCATATAAATATCCGTATCTGCCTCCAGAATACGAAGTGTGGCAAGCCCTGCAGCCGTAGCAATCGGATTGCCGGAAAGTGTTCCTGCCTGATAAACCGGACCGTCCGGGGAAACCATACGCATGATATCCTCTCTTCCACCATACGCGCCGACCGGCATACCTCCACCAATAATCTTTCCAAACGTGGACAAATCCGGCGTAATATGAAAATACTCCTGTGCTCCGCCCAGTGCCAGACGAAAGCCGGTGATGACCTCGTCAAAGATGAAAAGTGCCCCGTAATGTTTTGTGATCTCACGCAAAAACTCCAGGAATCCGTCTGCCGGCGGAACAACGCCCATATTTGCAGCCACCGGTTCCACGATGATTGCTGCGATCTCATCCGGATAAGCCTCAAACAGTGCCTTGACGCTGTCCGGGGAATTGTATTCTGCAACCAGTGTATGTCTGGTAAAATCTGCCGGAACACCCGCACTGTCCGGAACA
>OHBK01000564.1_pt1 | contig 10768 bp, 7 predicted proteins | sample 1577371 | NCBI WGS metagenome assembly OHBK01 (sample SAMEA3879555, study PRJEB24766) | human gut metagenome | biome: human-associated habitat; feature: feces | place: USA | collected 1985/1987
TTCCATTCCCAACAAACCACCGTCTCCGGCATGAGGATTGAGAGAGAGCACCGCAATACGCGGAGCGCCGATACCGAAATCCTGTTTCAGACAACGATGGAATATCATCAGTTTCTCCTGAATCAGTTCTTTGGTAATCGTAGTCGCGATCTCTCTGACAGGGATATGTGTAGTCACCAAAGCCACCCGGAAGTCATTCTTCATCAAAATCATCAATGACTTATCACCATTGCCCAGACGTTCTTCGATATATTCCGTATGTCCGGGGAAGGAGAACTCTTCCGACTGAATCGTATGTTTGTTGATCGGAGCTGTTACGATAACGTCTATCAGCCCTTCGCGATATTCTTCGATGGCACGTTCCAAAGCCCCCAGCGCAGCTTTACCGGCTTCGGGATCGGGTTTGGAAAATTCCACTTTCACCTCATCATCCGTACAGTTCACCACGCTCAAACGGTTGTACCCCGCTTCGGTAGCAGAGTTGACAATACTGAAATTGGTTTGTATATCCAGCGCTTTGCGATGATAAGCCGCTACTTTCGGTGAGCCATAAATGATCGGAGTACATAGTTCCAACATCGTAGGGTCGGAAAATGTCTTAAGAATCACCTCATAGCCCACCCCGTTAATATCTCCTTGGGTGATACCTATCCTTATCTTGTTATCTTCCATGTTTTTATTTATTAGTTTGTTCCGCTTCCTTAGATGCTTCTCCCAATGGAATCTGCTTCTGCTGAACTTCATTCGGAAGTTTCAGTGTATACAGAGATGCTTCCATCTGGCGTACCAGGTTGCGTTTCATTTTATCAGGTGAATAAACAAATATTTCTGCTGTAATAATTCGTTGGTTTTTCTCGTCCAGACGAGTATGAGATACATACGGACCACCCATAAAGTCGCCCTTCATACGCCACAGGCCACGTGCTTCCATTGTGTAGCTGTTCTGTACATTGATCGGACGGACATCGGTCAGCAAACTATCGGTCGACATATAAACGCCTTCCTTGAATCCGGGGATATTGGCTTTCATCACGGAGTCACGTTTGTGCACAAAATATTCTTTGGTAAACGTATCCTTGTCAGTGTACGGATAAGAGTACATCACAAAGTTACGGTCGGCACTACCTGTGTTGGTAGAAGCCCAGAAGAAATCATCCCCGGTCTTTGAATTAGCCAGTTCGGCATCCACCCAGATGTCGCATCCGAACAAACTGTCCACTTTCTGCGAAATGAAATTACTGTGTTTCCCTTCCAGGAACGTAATCTGACGGTTCATCTCCGCACGGGTAAAGAAGTCGACAATCGTCTTTTTGTTCTCTTCCACAAACTTCTCAAACTCTTCTTCGTTCGGAGCCTGGATAGTCAATATCATCTGCGGATTGGCATACACGTCCTTCGCATATTTGAACGAGGCTTTCGTATATATATCCTGTATATCTACAATAATAATGTTACGTATCAACTTCAGCGTAGAATCATAATCTTTCGGTGAAGTATACATAATCCGGAAAGAAGGTTCCGACTGCGGCAAACCGGGCATATCAGCATCGAGCGCATCATGTAAAGCCCTTCCGGCAGCACGATCCCAAACACCGTGATCTACTACAACCAAAAGCTCGTAAGCACGACCACTAGAGGTGTGATTTCCTTTCAGACCACAAGATGCAACGACAAAGGCTACCAAAGCGATGCATAAAATAAAAGAGTACTTTTTCATGATGTTCGGTTTTATATATTAACTTTCATTATTTTTCTCCTGTTTCGCTGTCGACAGCATACCGCAAGCGGCAAAAATATCTTCGCCTCTGGATGAACGGATAGTGGTGAAAAGTCCGTGTGACGTCAGATAATCACGAAAACGGGTCATCGTATCCATGTCCGCCCCCTCGAGGTCTACCCCCGGTATGGCATGAAAACGAATCAGATTCACCCTGCAATCCAGCCCGCGAAGAAGTTTCAGCAACTCTTTGGCATAGACCTGCGAATCATTGAGCCCTTTAAAAACAATATATTCAAACGAAAGTCGACGTTGTTTACTAAAATCATAGTTTTTTAACAGTTCCACCATTTCGGTGATTGAAAACGCCTTTTCCGCCGGCATTAATTCAGCACGCTGAACGGTCAGCGGAGAGTGAAGGCTGATGGCAAGGTGGCAGTCATTTTCTTCAATAAAACGCTGCAATCCTTTCCGTAGCCCGACAGTAGAAAGCGTGATACGCTTCGGACTCCATGCGTAACCGTAGGTAGCGGTCAGTAGTTCCAATGCCTTCAATACCTCATCCAGGTTATCGAGCGGCTCGCCCATCATTACGACATTAGTCAGTTTGTCCCGTTCCGGCAGCGAATGAATCTGGTTTATGATCTGGCTGGCGGTCAGGTTAGCGGTATACCCCTGTTTGCCGGTCATACAGAACTTACAGTTCATCTTGCAACCTACTTGTGACGACACGCACAACGTTGCCCGGTCATCATCCGGTATATAAACCGACTCTACAAAATGGTTCTCACCCACTTTATAAAGATACTTCACCGTACCATCTACAGAGCGCATTTCATCTACCGGAGCTTCCGCTCCCACCTCATAGTTCTGCTTGAGCAACTCCCGGTGTTTCAATGACAAATTAGTCATATCATCAATCGAGGCTACCTTCTTTTCGTAAAGCCAGGATGCAATCTGCTTGGCAGCAAAGCTGGGCATACCCAGTCTTTTTGTCAATGATTGAAGCTCTACAAGAGTCATTCCTAAAAGGGGATATTTAGACATTCTTCTTTCTGTTGATAGTTTATATCTGCAAATGTAAGGAAATAAAGTCGATTTCCGTATAGCAGGAATGTAAAAGTTAACAAAAAAGGGAAGTATGCCTCCGTTATGATTCAACCACGCTGATATATTGAAGTAGCTTTTGCGCCATTTCAGAATCCTCGCCATTCTTTTTCACTTCATGACCGTACGCCTCACGGAAACAAGCCAGCGCCTCTTCCCGTTCATTACAAAAGCTGTGCAAAACCCCTAGGTTCTGACAAGCCAGAATCGTATCTTCATCCTCCCATCCCAGATATTTCTTTCGCAGTTCAAGCTCTCTGAAGAAAGCCTCTTTCGCCATTGGATAATTCTCCAACTTCACATAAGCCTGTGCTTTGTAATAATATACCAGACAGGAAGCATTAGGGTCAGTATCATCGTGAAAATCCAAAGACGTTGCAATACGAATCACGTTATCATAGTCTTTATTCATGTAATACTGCTGCATAATATCACATCTCAATGCCTCGTAGCGGACAGTCAATTCCGCCAGACGCGGTTTTTCGCTGAAATACATTTCATGCAGAAGAGACTCACGGAAGAATAAAGTAGACGCCTGCTCATCGCCACGTTCATTCATCATCCGTTTGAATTCCCTGCATAGATAATACAACTGTTTATGACAAGCGACGATCTGTTTTTTGCTATCTATCTGTATAGCAATGTCCAACGCCTGATTCATCAGCATCCATGCTTCATCGTATCGTTTGATATAATAAAGACATTTACCCTGCATACGCAAACATTTAGCCACTCCACCGGACAGCCTACCATTCAACGACTCGTGCATTTCAGCTACTTTCCGGAATTTCTCGGCAGCACTCTCTTCCTCATCCTTATAGTAATCACAATAAGCCAGATATTCGGAAAGTTCAATGACTTCTGCCTGACTCTTCTCGTCAGCAGAAGCCGCATGATAATCAAGCGCCCTATTCAAATAGATCGCCGCTTCATTGTATTGCTCATTGTAGTAATATGCCAGAGCTAGATTTCGGCAGGTGTTGGCAATCTCCAGTTCCGGAGTCGGTACAATGTTTTCCTGCATCACCAATGCTTTCAAGAAACAGTCGCATGCCGTTTCGTATTCTTCATTACGGGCATACCGGCATCCCTCATTCATCTTCAATACCGACTTGGCAATGAGTGGCATGGCAGCACCTTCCATACTCTTCTCACTCACAGCAGCTGCCGCCTTCGTCAGATGGAAAGAACTGCTCAAGAAAGTAGCCATATCATTAGCAATGACAGGAATTAAAAAAGAATCGATCTCATCAAAGTCCAATTCGGCATAGACTTCAGGCGTAACTTCAGGATTGTCGTTCATGATCGCCTTCCAGCTATCTTCCAACAGAGAACGATTCGTGCGATACAGAATCTCGAAAATCTCCACATCACAAATCCAATCCTTCAATATATCCCATTCTTGCATCTTATAGCATTGATAGGTAATCTCCACTTTATAGCGATACGAATCATGGTAGCAGAACTGTTTCATGCGATAGTTATAATCGGCAAAAGTCAACGGATGGGAAAGGATTTCTTCCTCATCCAGCAGAGCGGAAATAATTTCATGGCGACTATCATCTATACATTCGTCATCTTGAGCGAAATAGCGTTCGATCGCCTCTACCATTTGTGTGTCACCAATGCAATATCGTCCTCCTTTGTTGGTGAGCCAGCTGCTCATTTCCACTCTCAACTGCGACCAAAGTATCTGATTAATGTCTGCCATGCTCTTCACTTCATCTTCGGTAAATCCTTCTAAAGTAAGTGAAAGCATCAGAAGCGTTCTTCCAATCTCTTCGAAACCATAATCAGCCGACAAACGCCGTAACACACTGTCATAGAATTGCCCAACCTCATTGAGCCGGCAATATCCACTCATATATTCATTGAGAGCATCGTACTGACCGAACGAAACCAGCTCGTTGAGCAATACACTTAAACAGCGCGGTTGTTTAGCCAGCACCCACGAAACAAGAATATCTTCCTGTTGTGCGGACAAAGCCTTGGAGTAAGTAGACAAATATTGCTTTGAGAACGACTTGGCATCCGCCTGTGAAAAGCCATTCAACTGGAAATGCATGTAGCCATTCTGAACAAAGGGCAGGTAGGCAGTGGATGACGCTGAAAAGCTCAACACGACTTTCACATTCGGGGGAATAGATGCAAATAAAGAAAACAGGGATGCTTCAGTCGGATTCAGATAACTGATGTCATCAATCAACAGAATGATAGGGTATCTTGATGCACCCAGCGCACTCCACAACTGACTGAACTTTTGGATAGAATTCAAATCTTCTTCAATCTCCTTGAGGTTTCGAAGTGTGTTCCCTGAAAAAGTGTTCAAGCCAGCATCTCCCATCAAAACCGAGTTTTTCACGGCATCCATGATAGATTTAGCAGTACTTTGGGTCGAGTCCAGTTCTTTTGAAACTTCCGCCGCGAACAAATTTTCTTCACCCAAAGATTGATGCTTGAGTGCGTTCTGGCATTTGGAAGCTAACATTCTCGCCAGCGTTTCCGGATAAGAAGACAATGTAGTACTATCCAAGCGATGATAGATAGGAATCATCGGCATATCATTGTTCACCAAATCGCTCCAATGAGCCAACAAAGCACTCTTGCCAAGACCGCAACCGCCCGTTACCACCAGACACCGCTGTTCATCCGCCGCCAAAAAATCAGCAAACGCCTGATCTGCTTCAGGTATTGGGTGATAATTGAATAAGAGTTCATTGCGCGTCAGTTGTTCTTGCAATGCTTGATTATCTTCAACGGTCAATACATCCGGAAACTCCCGTTCAAGCAATTCCGTGAAAGCAGCTTCCACAAGGTTACACAACTGATCGGGCGAATCATACTCTTGCACAGGATAACGATCCTGTTGCAAAATACTCTCTTTCAGACGTTTCAGTTTAAGAGACTCCTCTTCAGGGCAAGACAGTTCATCATCTGCCGACTGTTTTATATAAAAATAGGCATGTAATGGATTGGGATTGCGCAGTACACCAAACTGCATTTCAATTTCCGTCACACTCAAATGGTGATTCAAGTCATCTTCTATCCAACGATATTCCAAGCTGTCATTGAGAGTTTGAGATAAATCTTCATAACTGGGACACCATCCATAGCGGTCGCCTACCATACCAATGAAGAAAGGCCGGGAGTTAACGATCTCTTTCAGGCATATTTCAACAACCTTGCCGCTTTTCGCATCTTCTTCTGTGATTCCCCAACGCAAATCAACCAATGAAATGGTGGCACCACGGCTGGCAGCCTTCACTTGCAAACCCTTAAAGAGTTTGACTAATGCAGAACGTTCCATCTCCATGTCTCTGAACGTTGACGAAAGGAATACACGGATAACACGTGAATTTTCAGCGGGAACTGAATACTGGGCTAGTTGTTTAGTCATAATATAGATTCGTATTAGTTAATGAAGTATTTCGCAAAGCCAATTGATAAAGATTGGCAAGATATGGAAATTTAATCAGATAACAAAGACCATAAACAAAAAAACGAGCACAAAAAAGGCACGGATTACACGGATAAACACGGCTTTTAATTACATAGCCTATTAAAACCGTGAAATCCATGTAATCTTTGCCTAAAGAAAATTAGATTTAAACTTACGTTACTTATTTAATACTTGAATTATGCATGTGAAATTCTTAGAGACATTAGATTGGAGTATTCTGATTGCCTACTTCCTTATTTTGATAGCTATTGGTATATGGGCAAGTTCTAAACGAAAAAAAGGGAGTAGTCTTTTCCTTGCGGAGAATTCGTTGAGATGGTATCATATCGGTTTCTCCATGTGGGGGACGAATGTCGGACCTTCCATGTTGATAGCTTCCGCAAGTGCCGGATTTACTACTGGTATTGTTTCGGGGAATTATGCCTGGTATGCATTTGTCTTTATATGTCTGCTTGCTTTTGTCTTTGCTCCCCGATATTTGGGTAGTCGCATCACGACATTGCCCGAATTTATGGGAAAACGTTTCGGACAATCTACCCGTAACATCCTTGCCTGGTATACCATTATTACCATTCTTATTTCATGGCTTGCATTGACTTTATTTGCCGGTGGAGTCCTGATCCGTCAAGTCTTCGATATTCCTATGTGGCAATCGGCATTGCTGTTACTTGTCATCTCCGCTTTCTTCACGATGCTCGGCGGACTGAAAGCTGTGGCCTACACGAATGTATATCAAATGATACTGTTGATTGTAGTATCAGCCACACTGGCTATCATGGGAATCTATAAAGTGGGCGGTGTAGGCGCACTGGTGGATGCCGTTCCGGCGGATTACTGGAATCTTTTCCATCCAAATGATGACCCGGCTTTTCCCTGGCTACCTATTATCCTGGGTTATCCTATTATGGGAGTTTGGTTTTGGTGTACGGATCAGTCGATGGTGCAACCGGTTCTTGCTGCCAAGAATCTCAAAGAAGGACAGATGGGAACCAACTTTACCGGATGGTTGAAAATATTAGATGTACCTCTTTACATTCTTCCCGGCATTATCTGCCTCGCTTTATTCCCACAATTGGAGAATCCCGATGAGGCTTACATGACAATGGTGACTCATTTGTTCCCGACAGGAATGGTCGGCTTGGTATTGGCTGTATTGACAGCAGCATTGGTAAGTACTGTCGGTTCTGCATTGAATGCATTAAGTACGGTATTCACGATGGATATCTATGTGAAGAAAATCCGACCGCAGGCCAAGCAGAAAGAGATTATCAGAGTGGGACAAGTGGTTACGGTAGTCGGTGCACTGATCTCTGTGATAATAACCATAGCGATCGACAGCATCAAGGGACTGAATCTATTTAATGTTTTCCAGTCTGTACTGGGATTTATAGCTCCTCCGATGGCAGCTGTATTTCTCTTTGGCGTGTTCTGGAAACGCACCACTACTCTGGCAGCTAATATGGCTCTGACATTGGGAACTGTGTTCAGTATCGGAGTGGGAATTTTGTATTTATGGGTATTTCCGGCCGAACAATATAATGCGTGGCCTCATTTTATGCTGCTTTCTTTCTATTTATTCGTTATCATCGGAATAAGCATGGTAGTAGTCAGCCTGTGGGATAAGTCTCCGCAACTGGGAACCTTGAATATGGAAAAGATAGAGGACAAACCTGCACGAATTGTTCTTATCCTATGGGGATTACTTATTGTGACCATGATTGGGCTTTACATCTTCTTCAATGGCCACTAATTTTTATTCACCACAGAGAACGCAGAGGACACAGAGATTATTATCTAATAATAAAAGACTCTGTGTCCTCTGCGTCCTCTGTGGTGAATAAATGAACTTTATAAAGCGACTATTGTTTTCTTCAAACCTAAACTTTTAACGAATAAGCATTATGAAGATACAGACGGGACGAGGAACAATTCCTCTTATCACTTTAATTGCCATTTGGTCTATTTCGGCATTGACTTCATTGCCGGGACTGGCTGTTTCACCTATATTGGGTGATCTTACGAAGATATTTCCAAAAGCTACGGATCTGGACATACAGATGTTGACTTCGCTGCCATCACTGCTCATTATTCCTTTTATATTGCTGGGTGGTAAACTGACAGAGAAAGTCGATTATGTCCGTGTATTAAAGGTCGGACTCTGGCTTTTTGCCGCAAGCGGTGTTCTGTATCTGATATCCAATCGAATGTGGCAGTTGATTGTGGTTAGTGCTCTGCTCGGCATCGGGTCCGGACTTATTATCCCTTTGTCTACCGGATTGGTTTCCAGATATTTTGTGGGAACTTATCGGGTGAAACAGTTCGGGTTGAGTTCGGCCATAACTAATTTTACGTTAGTGATAGCAACTGCCGTGACGGGCTATCTGGCAGAAGTCAGTTGGCACCTGCCTTTTCTTGTTTATCTTCTTCCGTTGGTTTCCATTCTGCTGGTGGGACATTTGAAAGAAGACCGGTCCGGAGAAGCCGCTTTAACGGCATCTTCTTCGTCTGATACTACTACTACGGCGGCAAATGTAGCAACTGCGAATGCGGCGACGGTGACTGTGCCGGAGACGAGTTCAGCGGACGACAGCAAAGCTGCCCGACAGTCTGCCATAGACATTGGAGGCAGTAAATATGGTATTCACATCAAGCATCTGATAGAACTGATGCTTTTCTATGGGGTGATTACATATATCGTAATAGTAGTGATCTTCAATCTGCCTTTCTTAATGGAAAAGCATCATTTCTCCAGTGGTAATTCCGGACTGATGATTTCGCTTTTCTTCCTGGCTATCACGGCTCCGGGCTTCTGTCTGGATAAAATTGTAGGCTTGCTTAAAGAACGTACGAAGGCATATAGCCTGTTGTCGATGGCATTGGGACTATTATTAATCTGGATAGCTCCGATAGAGTGGTTGATTATTCCCGGGTGTATTCTGGTCGGTTTAGGGTATGGCATTATCCAGCCCATGCTTTATGACAAGACCACGCAGACCGCATTACCGCAAAAGACCACATTAGCTTTGGCATTTGTGATGATGATGAACTACCTGGCTATTTTGCTCTATCCCTTTATCGTCGATTTTTTCCAGTGGGTATTCCATACCCAATCGCAAGAGTTTCCGTTTATCTTTAATCTGCTGATTACTGTTGTCACTCTTTTCTGGGCATATCGGCGCCGTCATACCTTTTTGTTTAACGACCAATTGAAATAAAAAATGAAGAATAAGAAACTGGAAGCCAATCTTAGCATGGCCGTCTCGAAAGTTTTTAGCGGGTTAAATATGAATGCCCTGAAGTATCTTCTGCCTTTGTGGATGAGTCCGCTGACGGGAGCAACCCTTCGTTGCACGTTTGCGGCAGCAGCCTTTTGGGTAATCGGGTGGTTTATGCCTCCGGAAAAATCATCCGCCAAAGATAAATGGCTCCTTTTCCTGTTGGGGGCCTTGGGACTTTATGGCTTTATGTTTCTTTACCTGGCCGGATTGAGTAAAACGACTCCTGTTTCCAGTTCTATTTTTACCAGTCTCCAGCCTATTTGGGTTTTTCTCATGATGATATTCTTTTATAAGGAGAAGGCGACCACAAAAAAAATAATAGGAATTTCTATCGGTCTGATAGGAGCATTGGTTTGTATTTTAACTCAGCAAAGTGATGATTTGGCGTCCGATGCTTTCACGGGAAATATGCTTTGTCTTCTTAGCTCTGTGGTATATGCTGTCTATCTGATTCTTAGTCAGCGTATCTTGACTGCCATCGGAGCAATAACCATGTTGCGCTATACCTTTTCCGGTGCTGCCGTATCTGCTATAATAGTAACGTTCATTACGGGATTTGATGCTCCGGTATTCTCCATGCCGTTCCATTGGACACCTTTCCTTATCCTGATGTTCGTATTGATTTTCCCGACCACTATCAGTTATATGTTGTTGCCTGTCGGTTTGAAATATCTGAAGACAACGGTGGTTGCTATTTATGGTTATCTGATTCTGATTGTGGCAACTATTGCCTCCCTTGCTTTGGGACAAGACCGTTTTAGCTGGACGCAGACGTTTGCCATTATTTTTATCTGTATCGGAGTTTATTTGGTAGAAGTTGCCGAAAGCAAGGAGCGATAAAAGTTTCTCGGTGTGGAACAGGTTGTTTCTCGGTGAGGAACACTTCGTTTCACACCGGGGAACACTTTGTTTCAAGGCATGGAACAAAAAAAGAGCGTCCTTCACAGAACGCTCTTGCTTATTTCATCATCATGTTTTATAGAGAGGAGTTGATTGCTTGCGCTATGGACTTGAATTCTTCATCCGACAATTTCAGTTTCGGATTCGAGAACAACATATCCGATTCCTTTTGAATAGGAATTAAATGAATATGTGCATGAGGAACTTCCAGTCCGATAACCGCTTCGCCCACCTTTTTACAGGGGAAAGCTTTTTCAATGGCACGGGCCACTTTCTTTGCAAATACATGCATAGCAGCCAGGTCCT
>OHBK01000569.1_pt1 | contig 10713 bp, 9 predicted proteins | sample 1577371 | NCBI WGS metagenome assembly OHBK01 (sample SAMEA3879555, study PRJEB24766) | human gut metagenome | biome: human-associated habitat; feature: feces | place: USA | collected 1985/1987
AGGAAAACGTTTAAGGTTATTCTTTACCGACCGCTTTAAATACTTTGTTTCCGTTCCGTACATTTCAGCCAAATCAAAATCTAACATCACTTTACAGCCGCGTATGTCGTAAATCTTACTTTGTATTACTTCGAGTTGTATTCAACTTGTCGAAATCAGACTGAAACACACGGTCCTGAAAGATACGGTATTTCTCAAATTCGGTTTCTGCATAATCTTTCGCTTGTTCGGCAGACATCTTTCCTGAATCATTTAATATGGGGCGGTCATCGCTATCCAAGAATTTATCTATACGTTTTGCCCAATCTTCCATTGTCATAGGAATATGCCGCTTTGCCCGGTCTTCTGCCAAATCCAGAAAAGCATTGACCAACCGTCCCATTGACTCCAGTTTTTACAATCTTTCCGTTAGGAGCTTTCTCCCAGGTAGTTAGTCCCATGTGTTCCTTCTCTGCATCGGCACGCTCTACAATAAGTTCTGCCGCCGTGTGTCCATGAACTGCATAGTGCATTTTGTTCTGGACTTTTTTGAAAAACAAACGTGTGGTCGGGGCATTGAGGTTATAGTCTATGCTGGTAGCATAAATATCTGTTAGCTTTTGGTAGAAACGTCGCTCACTCAATCGTATTTCCCGGATTTCAGCAAGCAAATGTTCAAAGTAATCTTCATTGATGAATGATCCGTTCTCCATTCGCTTTTTATCAATGACATATCCACGAATGGCAAACTGCCGAAGTATAAATGTACACCATTGCCGAAATTGAGTGGCGCGCACGGAGTTGACGCGATAGCCGACTGAAATGATGGCATCAAGACTATAAATAAAAACTTCACGAGAAATATTCCGATTACCTTCTTTTTGAACTATCCGGTTTTTCCGGATAGTTGTATTCTTATCTACTTCTCCTTGCGAATATATATTTTTCAAATGTTCATTAATTGTGCGTATATCAACATCGAACAATATCGACATCGTCTTCTGCGTCAGCCACAAAGTTTCGTCCTGATAAAGCACTTCAATGCCTTCTTCTTTATTCTCTATCTGAAAAATAAGAAATTCAGCCGTACTATTGCGTATTTGCAGTTTCTTGCTTCCGTTATTACTTTCTTCCATATTCATCTTGAACATTCATTTCTTTTATCAGAAACAAATGTACTTAGAACATATCGAACTGCCAAAGATAATATCTCCTATTTTATCTCCACCTTCGTCTGTAATCTTATGTCATTGGAAGCAGCGCCAATCATTATCTGAGAAGTTCCCTAAAAAGATCATAATTACAGTAGAAAGCTTTCTCCGTAATATCTTCGCTTTATGGATTCAACAGATTTTATTCGTATTTTTCCGGTTTACATATTGGTTTACATGAACCGCATAAATTATATGTATAAAGGTACTGGCAAAAACATTTAGATGGAAAAGATATAAACAGGGGAAATAGTAACTTCTTCATAAAACAAACATAAATAAAAGAAACCTGCTTACCCAAAGAATATTATCTTTTCAGTAAGCAGGCTTTCACTCATATTCAAAAATGCAAAGAGCAAAATCTCTCACAAATTTGTGTGTTCCATTAATTGATAGCTATCGGAGCATCCAACGTCTTAATAGTAATTCCATTTGTAGTACCGTTTATACGCCCTGTGGCATCTTTGATAACTCCACCTTCCTGAGTCTCCGATCCGTCTAGTTTATAATAAAGTGCCAAGCCTTCTGAAGCAGGGTCAACACCCAGCATATTCTGCTTAAGTTGATTTTCCGTACGGGCTACACTCCAAACACGGACTTCACTCATTTTACCATGGAATGGACGTTCACCCCATTTAAAACCATAGATTCTACCAATATAAAAACCCATATCCGAATTCGGATCAAAACCGTCAATCCCCCAATCTGAACCAGCCCATTTCTCACCATTTACATAAATGCCTGTTTTTCCTGTCGGTTGATCATAAGTCAACGCTACATGATACCAACGATTTGTTAACAACGGTTTCGTTACACGGTAGTTCTGTCTTCCGGCCACTTCCAAATAATCTTTAGGAGTAATTCCTCCTCCCGCATCACCGATACGGAGGATCATCACACCTTCAGTTCCCATAATCGTATTATTATCGAGGAAATAATCCACATTAATCAATGCTTCGTAAGTGAATGACGAGAAGAAAGTACCGACAGGGAACTTCACAGAAATATAGTGATTACTGAAGTTACCAGCTTTGGTAATTTTCAACGGTTTGGAGAAAAAGAAATATGCAATGTTTGTTCCGGAAAGAGTCGACACCGAAGACGAATGCACCCGCATAGGCAAAACATACGAGTTCCCGGCTTTCAAGGCTTCTAACCCGGAAAGTTCGACTTCTACATTATCCGCATACAATTTTCCACTCGAAATAGAAGATGTCGTACTGCTTAGCTTTACCTGCGAAACATCAAGCATCTCATAATTTGTGCCATACTTTGCATTGTATTCGGCTACTACACTTGGTTCGGCTACACTATATGATACGTCTACCTGAGAGGAAGTTGCTGACGAGAGTCTTGAAACCAGATCAAATGTCATTACATCCATTTCATCTTCCACCGAGAAATTATATTCCTTGCTTTCGAAATAAACCTTAGGCTCCAGCAGGTCATTCATGCTGTCGTTGCAAGCGCCCAACAATAACGCCATACTACCTACCATCAAATAATAGAATATATGTTTATTCATCATCTTTTTACTGTTTTAGAATTTTATAAGTCCACTTATTCCTGCGGTTTATTTTCCGCTTCGTTTTGTTTCGCTTTCCATTCATTGAAAACCCGCTGATTGATTTGAATAGCCTGACGCATCCATTTATAATTTGGCGTATTGTCATAATCATTATCGAAGCGATAAGCTCCTACTCCACCTTTATAACCTTCTCGCGGCATAGCAGCTGCCTGCTTCAGCAATTGACCTCCATTAGTGGCATACTTTTCAAAGTTCTCTGTGCAGATTATTTTCTTAGGATCAACGCCATAACCATCAAAACCGGGATTGGAACTACCATAACTTTGTATAATCCAATAATCGACATACTCATCCAATTCATGGGTAAGCCCATAAATATTTCCATCAATACAGATCATTTTATGTCCTTTACCTTCCGGATCGCTTTTCGGGCCAATGTAATTATTCATTTCTTTAACCAAATGAATCAAATGCTTATTCTGACTCAATGTGCCATCCATATCAAACACACCACTACCGATTTCCCAGTCTACATCATAACCGTCCCATTCGTTTGCATACAAAGAATCGCACAGAGCTTTGGCAAACTTCGCCAGACATGCATAATGGTTTTCACTTTCAAACTGACCTTCAAATCCCCAATATTTCCAACGGGCTTGTTTCTTCGCCGTTTCCAATTGAGCCGCCGACCAGCCTTCTTCCTCCGCTTGTTTTTCCACTTCGAGGTATACCGAATTTGGTGTCGCACCCTTACCAAGATAAGAAAGCAGACTTACCTGCAACAGTTTCGTTCCTTTCACCTTTTGCACAAACTCTTTATCTGCCTTCTGCTCCGGAGTGATTTCATAACGTCCTGGAGCGCCACTCCACATAGAAACAAAATCCATACTATCGGGCATAGCAGAGAGATATCCTCTTCGATAAGCTCCAGCAGGCGCCCAATTGGAATACCATCCGAAAGCTACGGGACGATTGTAATTCCAAGCAGTCGCCTTATAGGCGCGCAGATTGGCATAATATGCCTCACTCTCCGCATTGTTCATTGTGGCATACCCGCCTATATGGTCTATCTCAATATTCTCCACATCCATGCAAGAAGTTACCATCATGCCTGTCAATGGAATAATATATAACAATTTTCTTAATGATTTCATATTCTTCATCTGTATTAAAATGATACATGTAGGTTATCTCTTACAATCCCACCACAAACGGGTAGAAGACTTATCTTCGCCACCTGCACCGTTATTGAACAACTTCAAGGCTGCTTCATAAATAGCCTTTCCCTCGTTAGTCTGAGAAAAACTGGTAGGATAAATCATACGGCGAATACCGCCCTCAAGAGTTGCGCCTTGCACTGCTCCTTTCAAAGTCTTAATGACATTCAACTTCGGATAACCGGTTCTTCTCCATTCCGTCCACGCTTCCTGTCCGTTAGGAAACAAAGCAATCCACTTCTGAATCATAATTTTTTCCAACTTCTGCTCTGTTGTCCCTTCAAACTTGACAGTAGTCTCACACGGAGCAGAAAGTGTTTGCCCATACTGATAATGGGAAAGAACATATGCCCGAGGTGACAAATTGGAATTCATATAATCGTCTACAGGATCGGTCACACCATTCTCCTGAAAAGACATATCAATGCCCTGTTTATACCATGAATTCGCACTGCCGAAACCTTCCCACACTAAAGCTGCTTCCGCACGCAAAAAATAAACTTCCGATGCACGCAGCCAATATGTAGGAGTTCCACTTTGAATATTGGGCTTTGAGCAAGATTTGTAGATGTCATTCTGCGCATTGGCATGCCCTGCCGGCACCGCTTGATACGTTTTTCCGTCGAAAGCCTCAACACCATAAGAGGCATTACCATCCATCGGCAAAAAATAAACGCTCAAACGCGGGTCTTCATATCCCATCAGATAAGAAAAGATGGAAGAACCCATACGAGCTTCATTATAGTTGCCTGCCAGCCATTCAATGTTGTTGCGAAAAGTCATACCTGCTCCTTGACTCATTTGAGCCGCATCATCCTTAGCCGTCATCACGCCGATAGAATGATTTACTGCTTGAGTAGCATACTTTTTCGCCAGTTCCGCATCAGCGAAGCGGACACGCATAGCCAAACGAAGCATCAGCGAATTGCCGTATTTCACCCATTTGGTAGCATCTCCGGCATATACCGCATCATAAGCGCCCATTACATTCACCCCATTTTCCGCCTTTTCTGTTAATTCTTCAATGGCTGCGGTCAATTCTTCAAACATCGCCGTATACACCTCTTTCTCCGAATCGAACGGAATGTTCATTGTAGCGTCCGCCGCATGAGAATAAGGCATCTGACCGAAACTTTCAAGTGTCTTGTGCCAAGCGGAAATCTTCAGAATTTGAGCCAAAGCAAAGACTTCGGGCGTACCATTTTTCTCGGACGCTATTTTCAATTTCTTCCAAGGATCAAGAGCATTGGTATAAGACTGTGTATAGGTCGCTTTTATCCAATTGTCCAACAAATAATAAGTAGTATTGTTACTACCTGCGTTCCAACCGTTACTGTTGTTCTCGCCAAAAAATCCACTCCAATTATCGGCCGATAGATGATAAGCTATTTGATATTCATTGATAACATCTGTATCATCAGCCTGTGTGCCTACGGGAATCACTGTCCGTTGCATAGCTGTAATCAGCCCTCCGACTTCAAAACCATCCATCGCACCTTCTCCGTCGCTCATCTCAAATTGGTTGGTATTGATTTCTTCAAAATTGCATGAGGCAAATAGCGTCATTGCGCATATCACCGCTAATAGTTTAAAATGATTCATTTTTCTCATAATAAAGAAGGTGTATTATAATTTAAATTTAATACCGAAGCCAAAGCTACGAACACTCGGTTGCATAAAATAATCATTACCTTGTCCGTAAGTACTAGTGGAAGGAGTCAGTTCCGGATCGAACGGAGCTTCGCAATACAACATCCAAGGATTGTTGGCTATAAACGAAACTGTAACATCTTTCAACACGTTACCAAACCACTTATTAGGCATAGTATAGCTAAAGGTAAGTTCTTGCAAACGAATATTGGTGGCACTGTATACATAGTAACCGGAAGTTTCATAATTTCCCGTACCTGTCATCTGATAATAAGACTTCGCATCTACCAGACCTTGTCCCTTCAACAATACGCCTCCCGCTTCACGAGCCTCAGCCGAACGTTTGGACACACCGTAACGATCAAGCAATGCCTCTGTAGAAGAGGTCACCACACCACCAAAACGCCCGTTGATCTGGAACCCGAGTCCAAAGCCTTTGTATGTCAACATATTACTCCATCCCAGATTAAAGTCAGGAGAAGTTTTTCCCAAATAAACAGGTTCCCCCTTTTCCATTCCAAAGGTTCCGTCGCTCTTTACCTCAACATATCCCAGGTGGTCTTTCTTCAAGAAGGTGTTGGCATAAATATCGTGGATACTTCCGCCTTCTTTCAAGATGACACGACCACCATCCTTCAAAACCTCCGGAATATTAATCGGTTCATCCATCAAATCCGTATGATAGTTTTCAACCATCTCCTTAATCTCGTTTATATTTCGAGAGAATGTCAATGTTGAAGAGATTCCTAATCCGAACTTAAACTGATCGGAATAGCTTAATGAAGCCTCCCAACCACGATTTTCCACATTACCGGCCTGCAAATAAATCTGCTTGTATCCGGTATATTCCGGAAGATCACCCAAGAAGGTCTGATTGTATGTATTAGAATGATAGTAGGTTACCTCCGCACTTAATTTATTCCACAACTTCAGACTTAATCCAAATTCGTATGACTTTGTACGTTCTGCCTTGAAATCAGTAAACGGATAGATACCGGTAGGATCTAATGCACCACCCACAATAGGGGTAGTTACCGTACCCGGAGTCAGTCCCGAACGGGATACAGGCGCACCGACTTCCGTATACGAACCACGAACTTTCAGGTAAGAGATAAATTCGGGCAATTTGACCATCTCGGAAATAATCCCGGACAGACCGATTGAGGGATAGAAGAAAGATTCTTCATCGGTATTCACCAAACGTGAATTCCAGTCATTACGTCCGGTCAGCGTCAAATAAAGCATACTCTTCCAACCAAGTTCCAAATTGGCAAAAACAGCATGATTACGTACACGACTATCACCACCCTTTTCTGAGATACGACCATTAGCCGGATCGATATTAGAAGCCGCAAATTTATTGGGCACTCCCAATAATGTCCCTTTGTATCCTCTCTCCAATGCCCAATAGTTAGAATAGTTCCAACCCGCATTGGCAGAAATACTGAAATCAGCTATATGTTTGTTTACGTTCAACATAAAGTCGGCATATTCCTGACGGTCTTCATAGTTATTGTATCCATACAGTCCTTTCTTTCCTTCCGCAAATTTATCGTCGGATGAAGCGTAAATCTTGCGTTCAAACAATACATGTGTGTCATCCATTCTGAAACGGGCTGTCGCATTCAACCAATCGGTAATATTATAAGTCAACCCTACGTTGAACATATAACGACTCTTTTCATTCGTAGCTACATTGCGATAAGCAGTCCAGTAAGGGTTCTGTGAAGCATATACCGGATCTGCCACCGGCCAATACTGAACCGGAAGTTGGCGACTTTCATCGAAATGTTCGAATGACTTAATTCCATCAAAGTCTTCACCACGAGGGAACAAATAGGCGGCCATCACCGGATTCCAATATTGTCCTTGCGATACCATATTCTTGTCTTTCTGTTTCACATACGACGCACCTAAATCGAGTTGTAATTTATCATTAAGGAAAGTTGCCGTATTACGGATTGTGAAATTCAAACGATCATATTCATTATTAGGCACAATACCTTTGGAATTGGTAGAAGAAACAGAAGCAAAAGTCTGATTCGATTTCGTACCGGTGGTCAACGTAACCGAATTAATAAAGTTGGTTCCGGTATTAAAGAAATCCTTCTTAGGATCATAACTTGTAGGAGTCAACAGTTTCTCACCCCAGCTTTCATACATATCTTTTTTGTTACCATACGTATTTTGAAACTCAGGAGTCATATAAGCTTTGCTGAACTCTGAAGAAGAAGAGAACTGCACTGAAAGTTTTCCTTCTTTTCCTTTTTTAGTGGTAATCAAAATTACACCGTTAGCGGCACTACTACCATACAACGCAGCAGCCGAAGGACCACTCAAAACAGAAAGACTTTCAATATCTTCGGGATTGAAGTCGGCGATTCCTTCTGTTCCGGCCTTACCTTCACCCATAATACCACTGTCGGTATTTCCCATATTGGTATTGAACAAAGGAATACCGTCCACCACATACAAAGCATTGTTATCACCTTCGATAGATTTTGCACCACGCATTACAACACGTGTCGCACCACCAACTCCACTAGCACTTTTGTTAATACTCACTCCGGCTATCTTACCGTTCAGCGAGTTTACGAAGTTAGCATCTTTTACCGTAGTCAGTGCATCTCCCTTGACTTGTTGTACATTGTAAGACAACGCCTTTTCTGCACGTTTGATACCCAATGCCGTCACAACAACTTCATCGAGCACTTCTGTATCCTGCTTCATTACAACCGGATAGAAATCTTTCTTGGAAACAGGAATTATCTGTGCAGCATATCCGATATAAGATACTTTGAGAATAGATTTCTCTGCCGCCTTGATCGTAAAGTTACCATCGAAATCGGTAATCGTACCTGTAGAACTACCATCCACAGATATATTTACTCCAATCAACGGTTCACCGCTTTCATCAGTAACCTTTCCTTTGATATTTTTAAGGGTTTGTGCAACTACAGGCTTCTTTTCAGCTATTATGATGTAGTTACCTTGAATCTGGAATGAAAAGCCCGTCCCTTTTAAGATGGTATCAAGTGCGGTCTCGAGGGATGCATTCTGCAAGTTTAACTGGGCTATTACTTTTCCTTTTAATTCGGAATCACTATAATTTATAGACTTTTTGGACTGTTTTTCCACAGTTTTTAAGGCATCAATGACAGTGATGTTCTTCTGCTGGATAGTTATTTTACTATCATTTTGAGCCAAAGCGAAAGTCTGTATAAGAATAAGACTTAAAAAAGTGAGAAAGACCCGCTTATGAGCTATTTTTTCTGCTATTTTTTCGTAGATTTGTAGCATCTTTAGTATTAGTTAATTGGTTATTATTCTAGGATCATTCAGAATAGCGTCAATATTACGCTAATATTAAAAGAGATTGATTTCATATCCGGGAGGAACGGCCATTCCTTCCGGGTATTTTTTTGCATTACGTATTAAATTTAAAAGGTTCTACAATATATTTATTCTTTACTAGTTACATAGCACTTATTTCCCTTGATAACATAGTTTACATTTCCTACAACTTGCGATATAATCTTCATAACTTCCTCCAGATTCGCCTGTTTGGAGAAGCGGAAACTATATGTATTCTTTTTCAAGCTATGAAGGCTATATACAAAAGCATAAGGAAATTTGCGTTCAAGACTTGTAAAAATATCCTCCAGATACATATTACTAAAAACCAATTCCCCACGTTGCCATGCCGTCACATCATCTATCTCCGGCATCCGCAGGTTGTGCGCTTTCGTATGTTTGTCATATACCAACTGTTCATTAGGCTTTAAAATAATATTGGACAGCAAGTTATTGAATTCAACTTTCACACTACCTTCCAGCAAAGTAGCCATCAGTTCGCTATTTTCCGGATAAGCATTTACATTAAATTCAGTACCTAAAGCAGTAACTTGATAATCATTGGCCTTTACAATGAAAGGATGCTTCTTATCCGGTTTCACTTTAAAGTTGGCCTCACCAATCAAATATACGCTTCTAGTCTCTCCTGTAAATTTTTCCGGATATAGTAGTATACTCTTCGAATTCAGCATGACATATGTACCATCCGGTAATGTAAGTTCACGAATTTCCGCTGTCGGTATATAGCATTCAACTAAATCTTTTTCCGGCCGTTCCTTTTCCAACATCAAATAAATAGAAACGGATGAGACTGCTAACAAGAAAATAGCTGCAGCTCTCCATATAAGCAACTGGTAATTTCTACGTGAAGTGATAGACTGCATTCCCAGATTCTGCCGCATTCGTTGTATTGATTGTTGCATGCCATCAGGCACTTTCTGCTCTCCGGCTTGTTTCCATAGCTCACGAAGAGCCTCACTCTTTTCATCAACATGCTCCTCATCAGCCAACCACTGTTGCACTTTCTTCTGTGTTCCGGCTGAATAGCTATTATGGCCGAATAATTCTACGAGTTGTTGAATATAATTTTTCATGAATCTTTTTCTTTCTTTTTGGGCTTTATACACTAAATACAACTACTACATACATACTACTTAAAAATATTAGAGAAAAAAAATAAAAAAGAGGAGTACCTTCTTTAATTCGATCAATGCCAAATAAACCTGATGCTCTATTGTTCGGATAGAAACATCGAGTTTATCAGCTATTTCTTTATGACTTAATCCCCTGAAACGACTAAGTTCGAATATCAACCTCCGACGCTTCGGCATTTTCTCCAGGGTGAGTTGAATAATCATCAACATCTCCTTATAATATACGTTATTCAAGATCTCTTCCTTTTCTGTTAATTCATAAAGAAGAGTCTTCTCTATAACTTCCGACTGATATTCCTGTTCTACTTGTTGATGTTTAAAGATATTCAGAACTATATTTCTAGTCATTATAAAAATATAATTGTCTAGTTCTTTATCATTATCCAGCCACAACTCAGGCTGCAACCAGAGCTTACAGAAAACATCTTGAGCCACATCTTCTGCATCCGCTTCCGATTTTAGCAGCATTTGAGCAAAGTTCTTTACCTTTGGAAAATTTACAGTGAAAAACCTCTGAAACTTTAATTCAATCTGCCTGTCATTATTCTCCATCTCTCTAGTATTTTTCAGTGTTAGCGGTTAAATCAAATATTACATATATTTAGGTCTAAGGAATGATT
>OHBK01000571.1_pt1 | contig 10626 bp, 8 predicted proteins | sample 1577371 | NCBI WGS metagenome assembly OHBK01 (sample SAMEA3879555, study PRJEB24766) | human gut metagenome | biome: human-associated habitat; feature: feces | place: USA | collected 1985/1987
CTCCGTCAGTGTGTAATCGTCAAGCCACGCGTGTGTATCAGATTACTGATTCTGAGAGAATTATGAAGGCTTTGAAGATTCAAGGCGGTTTTTTAGGATATGCTATGCCTCCGGTACTGTTGCTGGTTACTTCAGATATTCGCGCGTTCATGAATAATGGGGAGCGTAACGAGCCATTCGTTGATGGCGGTCTGTTTTCCATGTCGTTGTTGTATGCGTTGGAGGCATATGGCTTGGCTGCTTGTCCATTGAACGCAATGTTTAATCTATCTCAGGACCGTCAAACTCGTGAACTACTTGATATACCTGATTACGAGTTTCCTGTAATGTATATTGCTGTGGGGAATTTTCCGGAATCCGTGCCAGTATGTTACTCTACACGATACGAGCCAGAAAAAATCGTTACTCGAATTTGAATATTATATACTGCATTTGGTTAAGCGTTATGGTGAAGTTTTTCTTGAAAGCCTAGAAAAACTTCACCATAACGCTTGAACTAAATATAGAATAGTTTTTTATGATGGATATATATCGGACAAGTGGATAAATGTGTTTTCGATGCGCGTTAATATTGACAGCATGGCGTTTTGGAGCCGCATGTAAGACCATGAACAACAACTGATGTAGTGATTCATCCGGATCGTGGTTGCCGCTACTAGTGGAGTGGATTCACGTCGCTAAGCAACGCAGCTGTTGAAGCTTTCTGGGCTATTCGTGATTAAAGTTCCGTTGCGAATATGTTATTTTTGTCTGTGTCTGACATGGACAGGTTCTATACCGAACGATTTGGTATCAAAACAGTCCATACAGGGCGGAATTCGGTATGAGCGTTATAGAGAGGCGACGTGAGCCGCATATAGAAATAGTGGTGATGATAATCAACCACGAATTTGATGAAGCATTGTTTTGATTTCAGAAAATATACAATAGGGTGTGTGGCTATCCTCCCTCTTCAAAAAGAACTCCAAGATACGTAAGAAAGTCTAAAGGTATACTTTCAGTGCGGATACGAGAGAATATGGGACCCCCTTAATATAATATACAAGTTGTATTGTCTTCAAAGAGTGCGGAAGAAAAGGATTATTGATATGGCAAAGGTCGCGCTGATTACGTATCATCGTGCGCATAACAACGGCTCTTTTTTACAGGCGTTTGCTACACAACAAGCGATTGAGAATCTTGGACACCAGTGCGATGTGATCGATTTCTCTACTCCAAAGCAACAATATGTTTATGATGTATACAAGAAGATTAGGACCCCAAAAGATGTTCTTAAAAATTGTTATGCTTTTTTAAATCGCAAAATAATTCAAAAGAGACATGATGACTTTGATACATTAATTAATAATAATTTAAATCTTACAAAACATTTCTATCAAGATGTATTAGAAATGGGGGATCTTGAATCTCAATATGATATTTTTCTGAGCGGAAGTGACCAGATTTGGAACATGGATGCCTGGGATTATGATGATGCATATTGTCTTTCTTTTGTAAAGAATAAACCTAAAGTATCTTACGCATCAAGTTTGGGCGGACATATTCTTGATCGGCTTGATAATACCGCACTCGCGGATAAATACAGGAACCTTCTTTCAAGCTACAAAGAAATCGGTGTACGAGAACAGTCCGCGAAGCAATACCTGGATCTGGTTCTTGATCGTGAAGTTACGCAAGTGCTTGATCCAACGCTTCTTTTGACGGAGCATGAATATGAGCGTATTAGTGCTCCGCGATTAGTCGATGAGCCATACATTTTTTATTATGCGATCGACAATATCGAACTAAATGAAAGTGCCGCACGTGCAGTCCAGGAATTCTCTAGAAAAACGATGCTTCCTGTTTATGTAATTTTTACTGGAAATAAGTCTCTAGAGTTAACCAAATTCGGCTTTAACGTGTTGAAAGTTGCTGCACCGAATCATTATCTCAGTATGATTAAACATGCTGAATATGTTCTTTCTGCATCGTTCCATGGAACTGCTTTCTCCATCAATTTTCAGAAGCAATTTTATGTTGTTCGTGGAAAAAAGAATGGCAAATTGAATTTGGATGACCGTATGACATCCCTGCTTAGGTTGGGAGGTCTTGAAAACCGTCAGCTATCTGAAGGAAATAGCTGGGACGATAATGTAATTGACTATGGAACAGTGAATACGAAAATAAGCAAAGAAGTGGAACGTTCCAAGCGGTTTTTGAAGCGTGAATTGGCTTATGCTGGAAAGTGAGTGATAATGAAAGAAATTCTCAAGAAGACACTGCCGGTAAATATGGTTAATCATATAAGTGTTGTTAAGACCTATTTTCGGCTTCGGAAAGAAACCATCCTTCAGATGAAGCGTTTTGCACGTAGCTATGCAAAGCGTACTTCGTGCAAAAAAGAGCATATCGAAACACACATTATCTTTTTAACGCATCAAATTGAAAAAGGATTAAGTCATCGTAATTTTCGATACGGTTTTGGCATGAAAGTAATAAAGCAACTTGCTGTTTTATTGCCGAAGCTTCGACAGATAGATGAAGAATATTCAGATAATGAAGTTTATCGTATGGCGATTGCCGCCTTACACCACTATAAAACAAAGCATGAAGATGAGCACTTTGATCTAAGCAATGTTCAGAGTTGTTTTGATGAACAGACATGGCATGATATTTCAAAAGAAGACTCAAATTATGGGGGAGTGCTGACGATTGAAGCAAAGGACAAAACAAAAAATGCTTCTTTGACTTTCCCTAAATTGATGGAAAACAGACATTCTATTCGTGAATTTGCTGATGAGCAAGTTACTGCAGAAGAGATTATTCCAGCTATTGAGATGGCCATGAGAACACCTTCTGTATGCAACCGTCAACCAACACGTGTCCGTATTATTACGGATCAGGCTATTCTACCTAAAGTTATGAAGTTGCAGGGTGGTATGAATGGATATCCTATTCCGCCGGCGATGATTCTAGTTACTGCAGATAATCAAGCTTTCATGGATTCAATTGAAAGAAATGAAGGCTTTGTAGATGGCGGTCTATTCTCTATGTCGTTGTTGTTGGCTCTTGAGTCTATTGGTCTTGCTGCCTGTCCTTTAAATACAATGATGACTATTGATAGAGAAAATGAAACAAGACATTTATTGGGCGTGCCCGACAATGAATTTTTAGTTATGTATATTGCGGTTGGACATTTTTCTGAAAAAATACTTGCTCCCATTTCCTATCGTTTTAAAGCAAAAGATATTATTTCGATTATTTAGTCTTTATACATGTATGAGAGCATATTTACAGCAAAGTGATGATTAACAACAAATATGCGTAAACGAGTTAGAATTTGAGAGCAATATGTCGTTATATCTGTCAATATTGGTATGCCTTAGTCTTGCATATATAGTTTCACTATCAATAAAGTCTAAACGATGTTCACTGGCACTATTGCTTGCGAGTTTATCTCTAATGGCAGTTCCCAGTGGACTAAGAGCTTCATCAGTTGGCACAGATAGTGCTATGTATGAAACTATCTTTACTCATTTACAATCCGGGTGGAGATATTGTCCGGTAGAAATTGGTTATTGTCAGTTAAATAGATTACTTGCTTCTCATAGTTTTAACTTCCAAACTGTCTTTATAATAGAGAGCATTGTATTATATTCTGCTCTTGCCTATTTCATAGTGCAGATTATAAATCAAAAGGATTGGCAATTTGTTGTTTTACTTTTTTATGTTATGCAGTGTTTCTTCATTGCAATGAATATTTCTAGACAATACTTTGCAATATCCTTTTGCCTCATTGCTTACGTTTTATTTCTTAATAAGAGATATGCGTCTTCCTTTGTTTTTGTAATTGTTGCATATTTAATTCATCAAACTTCAGTTTGCGTTTTATTAATTCCTATCATTTACCGATTTATAAAAATAAAAGGCTATAAAACGCTGATTTTGATTGGTTATTTAGGTAGCCTTGTAATCCGAATTATCGGACCGAGCGCTTTATTTGCTCCTTTTCTATCCATTATCCCAAAGTATAGAGTATATTTGTATTCGGCTGCATTCACCCAAGCGACATCTCTATCATATAGTATCATTACCTTAGCTATTCCAAATAGTTTATTCCTTTATTTTTTGTATACTATTTTTACAAGCAAGAATTTTAGTTCAACTCTCTTTGCATCGAGAGAGAATGTAATCGCGCTTTCTTGTTCAGTTGCTTATATTCTCTCTTTGAATGCTTTTTCTGGAGTTATGGCACTTGCTAGATTTGCCGATTATTTCCTTTTTGGGTTTATTGCTTTTATATGCATAATGACGAGAAATTTAGATAAGAAAAGTGGTTTTTTTCTTCGAGCTTTGATTATATGTGGGTATGGTCTTATGTGCATATACTTTGTTTTTATTGTTGGCTATCATGAGGTAATTCCATATCGAATTGCTGAATTGTAATTTAATGTAACGAAATGGAGAATTAAAGTGTCTTTTGATGGGCCAGAGAGAGTGCTTGTCCTTATCACAAGTTTGAATCGTGGTGGCGCAGAGACGATGGCCATGAATTATTATCGTCATTTTGATCGGAATGTAATACAATATGATTTTCTTGTCAATCGTGAAGAAATCGGTGCCTATGAAGAAGAGATACAAAGCCTTGGAGGGCGCATCTACCGTATGTGCCCAATGTATCCACAGTACTTTCATCGTTATAAGAAAGAATTCCGTGCTTTTCTGAGAGAACATCCTGAGTATCGCATAATACATTCGAATCTTGAGGAACGTAGCTATTTTCCTCTAAAAATCGCTGCGGAAGAAAATGTGCCTGTTCGTATCTCGCATGCACATAATGAGTATAGGACTCACGATCTTAAAACACCTTTTCGTGACTATTTTCGGCATCATCTGCGTCCATACATTACTGATGGTTTTGCCTGTTCAACTGAAGCAGGTATTTGGTTGTATGGAGAAGATGCAATGCGCACAGGTAAAATCAAAATCGTTCAAAATGCGATTGATCCCAAGTTGTATTGTTTTAATCCCATTGAACGAGATTCACTTCGAACAAAGTTGAAGTTGACTGATCGTTTTGTTGTAGGGAATGTTGGTCGTTTGGCTGAACAGAAAAACCAGCGATTTTTATTGGATGTTTTTCTTGAATTGCATAAAAAGCGCAGTGATACATTCCTTCTTTTAGTTGGAGAAGGTGAATTACGGGATTCATTAATTGCGTATGCGACTGAACTTGGTATTGGTAATGATATTGCTTTTGTCGGATCTGTACCTAATGTTTGGGATTATCTTCAGGCAATGGATTGTTTCGTTTTCCCATCTTTGTATGAGGGACTTGGTATGTCTCTTATTGAAGCCCAAGCAACTGGCTTGCCATGCGTAGCATCATCAGCGGTCCCAACTGAAGCTGACATTACAGGAAATGTTAAAATCCTTCCTTTAACTTTATCAGCTCAGGAATGGGCGGAAGCCATACTCGACTTTAATGTTGAAAAGCGTTCAAGTAATCGGTCTTTATTGAAATCGAAGCATTTTGACATTGAAGACGAAGCAAAGAAACTTCAAGCATTTTATCTCAAATCAATAGAAAAATAATATACTGTTATGAAAAATATATGTTTTTTTATAAATGATATAACGAATACTGGTGGAACTGAGCGTGTATCGATAATGATTGCTAACATGCTTGAAGATACTGGGCTTTTCCGTGTTTTCTTTCTTAGCTTGCATGAACACGATAGCGATACTTATTTTCATTTATCTAAAACGATTAAGCATGCGCAGCTTTTCGAAGAAAATGTTCATGGGCTATCAAGTTTTCCTGGCATTTGTTGTCGCTTACGCAAAGCACTTAAAGCTAATCGGGCTGATGTAATTATTGATGTGGATGGTATATTGGATTTGTATGCTCTTTCTGCTAAATTATTTGATTCTATTAAGGTTATTTCTTGGGAGCATTTTAATTTTCATCAGAATCCAACTGTACCCTACAGGAAAATATCACGTAGATGGGCTGGTATTGCTGCTGATGCGATAGTTACTTTGACTGACGCTGATAAGCAGATGTATGAAAATGGCTTGAAGGTTCTTAGATGCCCAGTTGTTTCAATTCCTAATCCTCTTGTATGTGAATACAATAAAAGTGATACTCGGGGAAAGAAAATAATTCTTAGTGCTGGTAGACTTACTGAGCAGAAAGGATTCGACCTTCTAATTCAAGTAGCAAAAGAAGTACTTCCTAAGCATCCTGACTGGAAATGGATTATTTTGGGTGAAGGTGAAGATCGTGCTAGATTAGAGAATTTAATTGAATTCGATGGTTTGACTGGACAGATGAGTTTACCTGGCAAAGTGTCCAATATAAATGACTATTATGATGAAGCCTCTTTGTATGTCATGACATCAAGATATGAGGGACTGCCGATGGTTTTGCTGGAAGCAAAAGCTCATGGTCTGCCGATCGTCAGTTTTGATTGTGAAACAGGTCCATCTGAAATGATACTTGATGGAGTTAATGGCTTTCTTGTCAAGGATTTTAATGTTTCTGCAATGTCGGTCAAGGTTGAGAAATTGATTTCTGATTCCAATTTGAGGAAAGCCTTTTCCGAACATGCGCTCGATGGAACACAAAAGTTCTTGCCAGAAAATGTTTTACACCAGTGGACTGAGCTTTTATCTTCAATTTAATAGTAGAAAACGTTGATAGACAAAGATGAGTATGAGTAATCAGCCGCTTATTTCAGTTATTGTTCCAATATATAAGGCGGAGAAGTATCTTTCGGTTTGTGTGGAAAGTATCCTCAAACAGACCTATAGAAATCTTGAAATCATTCTTGTTGATGATGCATCTCCAGATATGTGTCCACAGATTTGTGATGAATATGCTGCAAACGATGATCGCATCATTGTTATTCACAAAGACAATGGAGGTGTCGCGGAGGCTCGTAATGCTGGATTGAGAGCTGCTCGCGGTGAGTTAATTGGTTTTGTTGATGCGGATGATTGGCTTGCTCCGGAAATGTATGCAATACTGTACGATAACATGTTGAAAGAGGATGCAGATATTTCAGCTGGGGGAATCATTGATTGTACTGGCAATCAAAGAATTGCGAGATTAAAAGATTATTTTTATTTGGCTGGTAATACTGAAGAAGGTCTTATATATATAAATGCCATTAAATATATGGGTCGGAGCGTTTGGGATAAGTTATATCGTCGCGAGCTTTTTGATGATGTTTCTTTTCCTCCTAATTTTTATGTTGAAGATATGGCTGTTACATATGCCGTATTTGTTAAATCAAAGAAATTTGTTTTTGATTCGACTCCATGTTATTACTATCGCCATCTTGAAGGTAGTCGATCAAAAAATTCTGAGATTGTGGATGTAGAGACTCCGAAATATTTTTATAATAAATATTATGGGGTGAGAGCGCAGTATCCTAAGGCTGCGCCTTATATGCTTTTTGTTAATTTTTTGAGCTATATGCGTGTATATGAGGCATCTTTAAGGAGTCGGGATTCGGAAAAATATAAGAACTACAGAAAATCGACAAGAGAGATAATTCGAAATAACTGGAAATATATTGTTGATGGTGTTTCTGATCAAATTTTGAAAATCAGCTTTTCCCAGAAATTACAATTTATTTTGTTGGCATATTTTCCTCTTCTATTCCATGCAGTGTACCGATTGTATCGTTTTACTAAAGCGCGTTAGTGTTTAAAGGGTGTATATTGAAGAAAATATTGATGATTCAAGAAGCGTCCGGCGGGTGCGGACGCCACGTACTTGATTTGGTGTCTGGCCTTGATCCAAATCAATTTGATATAACACTCATGTACGGTAAAGAACGTGCTGACGCTTATTACCTTTCGCGGTTGTCTCGGATTAATGATGCTGTTACATTAGTTCCCTCGAATTATCTATGTCGAGAAATCAATCCTTTCAAGGATATAAATGCATATTTAGAAATTAGCCATTTGATTAGGAAGTTTAAACCGGACATTGTCCATTGCCACAGTTCCAAAGCAGGAGTCCTTGGACGTTTAGCTGCTATGAATTCGCATGTGCCTAAAATTTTCTATACTCCACATGCGTATTCATTTCAGGCAGATGAGTTCTCAAAGATTAAAAAAGAGATATTCATTGAGTTGGAGAAATGGCTAAGTCATCATGCAACAACGTGTACTTTCAATGTGTCATTGGGGGAAAAGAAAGCGGCCATTCAAGCTGGACTAGATGCAGCTGATAAATTTGCTGTTATTCATAATGGACTGCCTCCGATTCCATTAATGAATAAAATGATTTATAAGGAGAAGCTTGGTTTCTCTGCTCATACTAAAATTGTTGGCGTATCTGCAAGAATGGCACCACAGAAAGATCCTGCCACTTTTTTGAAAATTGCGAAGCGCGTTACGTCTAAAATATCAGATGTCGACTTCGTATATATAGGTGATGGCCCTCTTCTCGAGCAGTCGAAAGAATATATTCGAAAGCATAATCTTTCTGATCGAGTGCATCTCATAGGATACAGGAACGATGCTGATGCCATCGTACGTGCCTTTGATGTTTATCTTCTTACTTCATTATATGAAGGTTTGCCGTATTCTCTTATCGAAGCATTGCGATCTGGCGTTCCGATTGTTGCAACGGACACGACTGGGAATAATGAAATTGTACAAGACGGTGTCAATGGTTCTCTTTTTGCTGTAGGAGATGATTCTGAAGGTGCCGAAAAAACTGAGGTCATGCTTTCAAGCCCACCATCCGAAAAATCAATTCTCAGAAGTTATCAATCAGAATTTACATTAGAGAGAATGATTAATAAAATCCAAAAACACTACCTGATGTAAATTAAAAGATGAAAAAATACTTGGGTTTAACTACTCGCAAAAGAGTTAAACCCAAGTATTTTAAATTTTCAGTTATTTGTTGGTTATGGTGCAGTTTGGTGTGACGTCCGGAACGGACTGACCTCCGGCCACAGCGGCACTGTCGCCAGACACCATGTAGTCCTTGCCGGAATTGTTGTCCCACGCGGAACCATTCGTGAACGCCATGCGCACCTGCCCGCCGGCGGTGTCCGGGATCGTGTACTTGTACCAGCCGCCACACGCCGCGGTCATCTGCTGGGCCGAGCCCGTCCACTTGCCGTTCGCCTTGTAATGCACCTTCGCGGTCTTCCACGACGACGCCGGCTTGTACCACACCGTCATCGGCTGCTTCGGCACGTCCGTGACCGTCACCGTGACGCTCGCGCTCTTGCCGCCCGCGGTCGCGGTGACCGTGGCCTTGCCGGCCTTCGAGCCGGCGGTGACCACGCCCGTGCCCATCACGTTCGCGACGCTCGAGTCCGAGCTCGTCCACGTGACCTTGCGGTCCGTCGCGTTGTCGGGCTTGACCGTCGCGGTCAGCTGCGCGCTCGCCCCGGACTTCAGCGAGAGCTTGCCGCCGCTCACGCCATCACCAGAGACCGACACGGACGTGACCGGGACGGTGGTCTCGCACTCGACCGCGCCCAGGGCCGCGGAGGAGCCGTCCCACTTCACGATGCCGCCGTTGTAGTCCAGGCCCGGCTGGCGGGATCCCGGATACTGCTGGCTGCCTCCGTCGTTGAAGATCACCTTCGCGCCGCTGAGTGCCATGTGCGACGAGGGCGGCACTACCGTCCAGAGGTCTTCGCACAGCTCCACGCCGAACTCCGTGCCGTTGACCTCGAACGTGAGGCCTGCGCCGAAATCCGCAGCCTGCCCCGCGACGGGGATCGTCTCTTCGGAGATGCCTGCGCCCGATGCGAACCAGCGGTTCTCGTAGAATTCCGTATAGTCGGGGATATAGGTTTTGGGGACGACGCCCAGTATGCGCCCCTGCGTGAAGACCACGGCGCAGTTGTAGAGCGTTTGTCCGTGGCGCAACGGGGCCCCCGCGATCATCGTCAGCGGCAACTTGCGCGTGTCGCGTACCAGCCTTGCTAACGCCTCGTCGGCCGCGTCGAGCAGTGCGGGTTGCAGCAGCAGGTCGCCGCAGGTGTAGGCCGTCAGGGCCAACTCGGGGAACGCGACGATCTCCACGCCCCGCTGTGCCGCTTCGTCGGCCATAGCGGCCATGCGCTCCGCATTGAAATCGCAGTCGCCGACCCGTACGTGCGGCACGGCCGCCGCCACTTTCAGAAAACCGAAGCTATCCATATATACGTTATGTTATTCCGCCCACAACTGCGCCAGGTTCAGGATCACCTGCTCTGTCTTGTGCATCGTGGTGAGCGAGCAATATTCGAATTTGCCGTGGAAGTTCATGCCTCCCGTGAAGAGGTTGGGGCAGGGCAGCCCCATGAACGACAGGCGTGCGCCGTCCGTACCGCCGCGTATGGGGCGTACGATCGGGTTCACGCCGGCCATTTCCATGGCTTTGAGCGCCTTGTCGATCACCTGCGGGTGCGGTTCGACCATCTTGCGCATGTTGAAATACTGGTCTTTGAGCGTCAGGGTCAGCACCCCGTCGCCGTATTTCTTCTTCAAAAGGTCGACGCAGGCCCACATGAATACCTTTTTCTGCTCGAATTTCTCCGCATCGTGGTCGCGGATGATATAGCTGACCGAGGCTTTCTCGACCGTGCCGTTCAGCCCTACGCAGTGGTAGAACCCTTCGTA
>OHBK01000579.1_pt1 | contig 10516 bp, 9 predicted proteins | sample 1577371 | NCBI WGS metagenome assembly OHBK01 (sample SAMEA3879555, study PRJEB24766) | human gut metagenome | biome: human-associated habitat; feature: feces | place: USA | collected 1985/1987
CAGAGAGTAACAACTGGGCCATAAAGGGAATTGCATTTTCGGATCCTGTCAAACACGCTTTCATAACTTCAGTTATTGAACATCATGCGATTTTGCGTCCGTGCGCTGATATAGAGAGAATGGGGCACCCTGTATCTTATCTTCCGGTTGATTATACTGGCACAGTGAATATTGAAACCCTGGCAGAAAATATCAATTCAGACACTCGATTGGTTTCCGTCATGACTGCAAACAACGAGATTGGCTCTGTTCAGGATATTCCTGCATTAGCTGCTATTGCACATTCCTGTGGCGCCATATTTCATACAGACGCTGTTCAGGCAGTTGGGCATATTGAAATAGATGTGAATTTGCTTGGTGTAGATATGCTTTCCGCTTCTGCTCATAAGTTTAATGGCCCAAAAGGGATTGGTTTTCTATATGTCCGAAAAGGGACGCCACTGATGTCATACGCAAGCGGAGGTGGCCAGGAACACCACATGAGAGCCGGAACGGAGAATGTTGCATCTATAGTTGGTATGGCCACTGCACTAAAAAAGAATGTGGCTACAATGAAAGATACAGCGTCACATTTAGCTTTGCTGGAAAACAGATTGCTTGTAGGGTTATCTAATGCAAATATACGATTCACCCGAAATGGGAGCGAGGTGCATATCCCCGGAAATATAAGCCTCTCGTTCCCTGGCTATAGCGGCGAAGCCATTTTGCATAGATTAGATTTAATGGGGATTTGTGTTTCTACTGGCTCTGCCTGTAATAGCCAAGAAACTCAGATATCTCATGTATTACAGGCTATTGGACTGAAACCAGAGCTCGCAAAGGGAACTATAAGATTGTCGTTCGGAAGAAATAATTCTGAAAATGATGTCGATATAATTATTGAATCACTTCGACGAATTTTGGGATAAATCTGTCTATGGAAGTGTTCTTTAATAAGATGACCATGAAATAGTCAAAAAATGCACACACAATATGCCCGACTATGTCATCTACGCTTGGGCTCTGCTCCATTGCACACTTGCACAATGGAAGCAGATTGCCCTCACTACCGCATTCTAATCTTACCGTTCCTGCTCGTGTTTCTTTGAAGTTTTTTTACGCTCAGAAGTCTGCTCCTGTTTTTTCTGTAAATGCTCACGAATAGATTGTACCTCTGTTTTTTCTTCCAATAATTCAGAAACATCACGTTTGCTGTTAAACAGGATAAGCGGATCAAATTTTTCTCCATATGCCGCTTTGATCTTGGAAGTGGCAGATTGAATCTTCTCCCCCTGTAAGGCGATCCGCTGTTCTGCGAGTTCCATTGAATCCACATTTTTTGCCTGCTCCCTTAATTCCGAGAACTGCTTTAAGGCATCTTCCAACTCGGCAGCATATTTTTCTTCCTGCTTTGTCAGCCGTTTCAAATTTTCCTCCATAGCCGAAACACTCTTTTTAACCTCAGCAATTCCAGTATCCTCACTACAATCAAATGAACTGAGGAGCATCGTCTTTTCGGATCTCAGTTCTTCTAAATCTTCCGTCAGTTCGGCAATCTGTTTTGCCAAATCATTATGAGCAACAAACTGATAAAATGGTGTCGCTTTCTTTTCTGTAAGCAGCGTTTTCCGTTCTTTGGTCGTATTTTTAATCTGCTGTACCAGTACGGAATATCGCTCTAAGTCGGGCTTCAGCACATTCAGGCTTTCCGATAATTTGTGCTTTCCAAAACCGGCATAGCGAATCTGATAGCAAAAAATAACCATGTTCGCCCGTAAGGACTCCATTGCTTCTGCAAGAGCAGGAACAGATGCTTTAACTACCTGAATCAACTTCTTGACCGTTGCTTTCAGCTCACGGAGCAACGCATTGTCTGCCTTAATCTGACGATTTAACTCACAGCGGTCAGAAACAATTCCCTTTTTCTCCAATGCTCTTGCAACCACACCCTCGTGAATGGTGGGCTGTTCGCTCAAGCCTCGATCTGCATGGCTGCGGTGGTCAATGCGTTCTTTGTGTCCAGCACGCTCCAAATGGCGGTTCGTTACATCCGCCCACGCTGCTCTCCATAAAACAAGTTGTTCTTCGCTGTTCCAACGCTCAGCAATAGGATTTTGTCTGCCGTATTTCGTGCTTTTGGGATATTTCGATACCCGTTCATAGCCTTTTTCTTCAGCAGCAGAAGCAGTCATATAAACCTTTTTCTTTCCTACCTTATACTGGTATTGCTTTTCCCATCCCTCTGTCTGTGCCGTCTTAAACTCATCCGCAGTAAATCCTTGTTCCTCTCCATTTTTCACACAGAGATATTCCTTCTGTGTCTTATATTTCCAGTTTCCTTTTTCATCTAACGGGCGCACTGTCAGCATGATATGAGCATGGGGATTGTGACCGGGAGGATATGGATCATGAATTGCCACATCCGCACACATACCATCATCTACAAAGGTTCCAGAAATAAAATCAGACAGCAGCTTTTCCCACTGTGTTTCGTTCAGCTCAATCGGCAAAGCGACCACAAATTCACGGGCAAGGCGGCTGTCTTTTGTCTTTTCATTTTCTTCTACGGCGTTCCAAAGCACGCCCCGCTCTTTCCATTCTAACAGGGCGAACTCTGGTAGGAATACTTCCTGCCAGACCAGTCCTTTCTTGCGGGTGTAGTTATGCTGCACCCCATCATAATCATTGAGGATTTTAGAACAACTCAGATAAGCGGAAGCTGCAACAGCGCTTCTTCCTGTACCACGGCTGACTACTTTTGCTTCCAGATGATAGATTGCCATTTGTTTTCACCGTCCTTTCTTTCTGTTTCTCTTTTGAAAAGAGAAAATGGGTGTCGCCGAGAATGCGATACCCATAACTGCGTAAAAGCTGCCAGTGGCAGGTTTTCGCAGGCAGGCGGCGAGATGGGGTGGCAATATGCCACCTCATCGTTTTGCTGATAGAGCAAATATAGAGCCGACTGCACAGGGAATGTTCGCTTGCGACATTGCCTGCCCCCTCTGGAAAGGCGGCTAAAAGACGCTTTGTGAAGAGCGCACGAGCCTGACCAACGGGAGGGATACCACCGCCTGCTTTGCAGGTGGTGAGTAAGTGCGCCCTTCGGGCCCTTCGGGAAAAAGAAAAAGCGACCGATAGCCGGTCGCTCATAAAAATCATCGGATTGGTTTGAATACTTCGCATAAAAAATCCTCCAACTGTTCCAAAGTCATCTGTGTTGTCTGCGGTAATGCTTTCTCTAAAATCGCACCTTCCTGAACCAGCCGCCGTGTCCGTGCTTTTCGCTCTTTCTGCCGGTCACGCATCTGTGCTTCTTCCAATCTATGCTTCGCCTGCAAAAGCTTCTTTTCATTTTCTGTCATAAATTTTATTCCTTTCTGCCGTATCCGGCTGAAAACGCAAAGAAGGCGGCTCATGAGATTTTATTCTCACAAGTCGCCTTCAGCGTCATTTATTATGCTGTTTTCTGTTTTTGCCCGTTTTCTTTAATAGGCGGGGCATCAAGCAATACTGGTTCGTTCTTTTTTATTTGCTTCGCAACATTGCGTTCTTTCTGCATCCTGCGGTTTGCTTCCGTCCTGCAATCATCACAACAGTATTTTACATCTCTCCGTGTAGCGGTAAAAGTTTTTCCGCAGTTCTCGCAGACACATTCCCGCTTTCGGTTTTCCGCTGCTTCCTGACGGTAAAATTTAGTACGGCACTTCGGACTGCAAAACAGAGTATTTGACCGCTTGGATTCAAATTCTTCACCACAGCATTTACAGATTAGCTGAAATGGCTGACCAACTGCGTGCTCACCAGCCTTGATTTTTTGGTAGCGTTCCCGGCTCTTGATGCGGTGTCTGCGAAGCTGTTCCTGCCGCTTGATCTCCTCCGGTGTCAGATCCGGTTCGGGCAGTTCAAACCGTCCGATAAATTTCAGATAAATCTCAACCTCCTGCACCCGATCCCCGTCAATCTTTTCCGGGGCGTGGACAATGATTTTTTCAATAAACTCATTGATCATTGGAGTAGTCAGTTCGGAAAAGTCGGTGTACTTCTTTGCCAGTGAAAGGAACTGCTCCGCACGGTCAGTATCTTCCTCAAAAGAGGACAGATGCGATTCTGCATCCGATACAGATGTGACAAGAGCTTTCTGCTCCGCTTCGTATTCTGCAAGCAGAGTATCAAAGCGCTCATCGGTAATGCGCCCAATGGCAAAAGATTCGTAGAGCTTTTTGATAATGGTATCAAGCTCGGCAATACGCCTACGGTCTTTGTTCAACTTGCGTTTGGTATCCTTTGCGACTTCCGCCTGTCTGATTTGAGACGCAGAACGCACCTTTTTCATAAACTCTTCCTGATTGGCGGTGGCAAAAGTGCTGGCTGTTCGGATGGTTTCCAAAACAAGCTCTCTGACCGCTTTTGTCCGAATATAGTGACCGCTGCAAGCATGAGTGCGCTTTTGATGTGCCAGCGTGTAGGCGGAGCAATCATAAAAATCGGAGGGATAGGGATTGTTCTCCGTACCGCCTTTGGAACGGTGATTGGTCATTTTCGCTCCGCAGTCAGCACAGAACAAAAGTCCAGTCAGCGGATTGGCTTCGCCAAGCGTATCGTGGCGTCTCGGTGTCTTTCGCAGTTTCTGTGCAAGCTCCCATATTTCCTTATCTACAATCGCTTCGTGGGTGTTCTCAAAGATCAGCCAGTCCTCTTGCGGATTCATAACTGGATTTTTGTCCTTGTAGGACTGCTTGTGAGAACGGAAGTTGACCGTATGCCCCATATATTCGGGCTTGGAGAGAATCTGCCCAACGATATAACCACTCCAGTTATAAGGGTTGGGAAATTCCTCTTTACTTTTCCAGACGCCACGCCCCTGCTTTGCGGCGTAGACCGCAGGAGTTTCCACCTTATCGTCATAGAGGATACGGGCGATGTCATAAGGACCGTTTCCCTCGATGGTCAGCCGGAAAATACGGCGGACAACCGCAGCGGCTTCCTCGTCGATATACCAACTGTACTTATCTCCCGGCATTTTCTTGTAGCCATAAATGGCACAGTTGGTGGTAGGCTTGCCGGATTCGCCTTTCACACGGATTGCTGTTTTCTGCTTGCGGCTCAAATCACGAAGATACCACTCGTTCATAATGTTGAGGAACGGGGCAAACTCATTGCTGTTCTGATCGTCGCTGTCCACGCTGTTGGCAATCGCCACAAAGTGAACATGATGCTGACGGAAGAATACCTCCGTGTAAAAGCCTGTTTGCAGATAGTCACGCCCCGCCCTGCTCATATCTTTTACAATGACATGAGCAACTTTGCCTGCTTCAATGTCGGCAATAAGCTGTTTCCAAGCGGGACGCTCAAAATTTCCTCCACTCCAACCGTCATCGGTATAGTGCTGACAGTTCGTATAACCTTTCTGATGGGCATAGCTTTCGAGGTATTTTTTCTGATTGACAATACTGTTGCTATCACCAGTCTGGTCATCATCACGGGACAGCCTTTCATATAAAGCTGTGATTTTTCCTTCAGTCTGTTTTACGCTCATGATGCGCTCCTTTCAGACTGTCGGCTCATTTGTGGTGAATCTATTATACCATAAGTTCCGACAGTTGTAACCGTTTCATTGCGAATCATCCGTAAAATTTTATCCTCCATCGTTTCCTTCTCTGTATCACTGAATACTACTTTAACTTTATAGGTGGTGCCGCCAATGCGGCGAGTCATATAAGAAAAATTACTGTTCTCGTTTTTTGCCATAGGCAGTTACCTCCGTGTTGAAATGTTCATTGTTTTTTCGTATAATAGGTTTAGTTCCGGCACGGTGTAACCATTTGCATGGTTAAAATCGAACAAAAGGTATTAACACCCTGCCAATGCAGAAATGCCCTCAAAAAAGCCTTGCGGCACAAGGCTTTCCGAGGGCAAAAGCGTTACATCTGTTGTTGTTTCTCCCGATACTTACGCACCCTTGCTGCTGTCTGCTTACGGCGAGCTTCTTCGGCACAGCGCTGTGAGCAGTACACCCGTTTTCCGTCAGTTGGGAACGGCTTGCCGCATTGTTTGCAATGAATGGTCGGTGTTTGCGTGAATACGGCTTCCAACCCTGCATCTTCCGGCAGGACAGACTTGCGGAAATATCTGCATAGTGCGCTGTTGGTAAAGCAGATACCCAACATTGGACAGTCACAATCCAATGGCAGGCAGCCGTACTCTTTGTCGTAGTTGGCGCAGAGAGAAGTAATCAACTTTTTGATCCGCTGCTTCTCCCTGCCCGTCAGCTCACGATAATTGTTTGACATAGGCGGTTTCCTCCTTTCATTCAGTGTCGAAAGTAATCTAATAACAGACAAAACAGATTACCTTCTCACTTATAGGAGAAATACAGGGTACTTAGCGGAACTGTTTTTATGGAGAATCCAAAAAAATTTCAAAAATATTTTTGAAGGGAGGTGTCTGCGGTGTTCGACGATCCCGAACGATATGAACATGACGGCTTTTATGAAGAAGATACTGACTATGAAGATGAATATGAAACGGACGATTCCGATTACATAGTCGATGACGAAGAAGATGAAAATGCCCTTTGGGACGATGAGGAAGAAGCCGCTGACGATCTTCCCGAAAAGAAGCGAAGGAAGCGGAAGAACCAAGTTGTTCTTGCTGACAATGATACAGATACCGAAGAAACCGAATTATCCGAACAGGTCAGACGGCAGATTACAAAAGAAGAACAGCACATCGAAGAACTGGAAGCCGACGCCGAGGAACATCCCTTTGAGGATGGTACTGACGAGGAAGAACCGGAGCGTAAGAAGCTCAAACGAGAACTGCGGGCAGAAGCCCTTGCACGATTGGAGGATTCTGCCAGAACACAGCGGGATTTTGAAAATGTGATCGCATGGTGGGATAGGCTGGACGCTAATCGGGAGCGAAGGGAACGCTATCACGAATTCAGCCGCAGCGATGATGATGTTCCTCTTGATTACGGGGCATCTGCCAATGAACTCTTTTTTCCGGATACGCTAAATGATGTGCTGGAAAAGCAGATACGAAAAGGTGATTTCATTGACGCAATTTTCTACTGTCCTTACGATATACATGAACTTGTAACGGAAGAATACCTATCCAAAATTCTCTGGGAATTGACTGAGGAACACAAAGAGCTGCTCTTTCTCTGTGCTGTCCGGTTGTTTAGCTCAATAAGGATCGCTAAAATACGGAATCAAAGCGACCGGAACATCCGCAAGGTGCGTGGCACGATGCTCAAAAAGATACGAAAAAAGCTGCTTCCTGCACTTTTGGATAAGGTAGAAAAGCAACAGCCAATGACCTTATTGGAGAAAGATTTTTTAGAAGAATCCAGAATGGAGATTGATTCAGGGGAATAGAAATCGTATAATCGATAATATAAAACAGAGTTATTCAGGTTACAATATGAAGTGAGGAATAGACTGATATGGGAAATATAAAAGCAGAAGAAGCAATGAGGGAATTAACACTGATGCTGTTATACCTCTCCCGCTTTACACAGAGAGAAAAGTTTCACGAAGCAACCGATTTTTATGCATGGAAAGGCTACGATTTTGATATACTGAACGAATTGGACGATGCAGACTATATCCGGCAGGGAAATCATCCGTCCCGTTCCAAATCGGTATATATTACGGAAAGCGGTATGGAACAGGCAAAAGAGCTTTTATCCAAATATGGTATCAGTGATTGGAAACAGGGGTGAGAAAATGAAGAACCTTTTTGAACGCACCAGTTCTAATTGGGTGCGGTATAGTGAATATGAATGGAAGGCGGCAGAGGACGGAACTCTGTATCTCACGCCCACCAAAACGGCGCAACCGAGTATTTATGATCCGCTGGCAGAGTATCAGAAAATTGTATTGGATGCCATCAACATAGGACGCATGGGTATGAGCAAAAAGCCGGATGCCGAAATTCAGAAGGCTATCCAGCAATTTGCGGTGAAATACGGCTTGTTTGGACTGATGACTGCGTTACCTACCACACCAAACTTTATGGAATATGAGGCGGTGTACCTGCCCAAAAATCACTTCATCAAAGAAGAAACTATGTCCACTGAAAAATATCTGGCACTGTTCTTTCCATTTGACAAATTGGATGTGATCAAGCGTGGTATCGAGTCCATGTGGAACATCCAAAATGACCGTGTTATGATGGCACTGGCTTTGACCATGACAGATAAGCCGATGGCGGTCAACATGAGCTTTCAGCGGGAATATGCGGAGCGATATGAATGGATAAAACAGCAGTTCATCGACTGGGCGTTTACCTATATCAACAGTTTCCTTTATTATGAGGATTATGATACACTGAACGATGAAACCCGGCAGATGATGCAGCAGAGCATGGCGGCATTTGGCGGCATCGCTCCAACTTATCATATAGCCCTTTTGGATAAGCCGACGATTATTTGGGATTTTCACTCTCTCATGCTTGGAGTTCAGATGATGTTCAGCTTTATGCTGACCGACAGCGAAAACCCGATTAAGCTTTGCAGGCATTGTACCAAAGCTTTTGTCGCAAGCAGACCAAGTGCTGTATTTTGCAGCCCGCAGTGCAAGAACAAGCATAATGTTTACAAAAGCAGAGCGAGAAACAAAAGTGAAGAATAGGAAGGGAATGGAATGGATATGAACGAAGAATATGGGCTAACTCCTTATGAAACAAGGGAAATCCTGTTTTATAAAACTGATAATGGTGAAGTTCGGGTTGAAATCCTTTTATATCAGGAAAACTTGTGGCTGACGCAGGCAAAGATGGCAGAATTATTTGAAGTGCAAAAGGCGGCTATTTCAAAACATTTGAAAAATATTTTTGCATCCGGCGAATTGCAGGAAGAAGCAGTTGTTTCCAAAATGGAAACAACTGCGGCAGACGGCAAGCGGTACAATACAAGCTATTACAATCTGGATGCCATTATTGCTGTCGGATACCGTGTTAATTCTAAAAAGGCTACGATGTTCCGCATTTGGGCAAATCGAGTATTAAAAGAATTTATTATTAAAGGCTATGTGATGGACGATGCACGACTGAGAGAACCAGAAAACCTCTTTGGTAAGGACTATTTTGAGGAACAGTTGGAGCGTATTCGTGATATTCGCTCCAGCGAGCGCCGTTTTTATCAAAAAATCACGGACATTTACTCCCAGTGCAGTGCTGACTATGATGTGAACAGTCCTGTTACAAAAGAGTTTTTTGCCACAGTACAGAATAAGCTTCATTACGCTGTCACTCATCATACGGCGGCTGAGATTGTTTATGGACGAGCCGATAGCACGAAACCAAACATGGGCTTGACAACTTGGAAAAATGCTCCGCAGGGGCGTATTCGCAAGTCTGATGTTTCAATCGCCAAAAACTACTTGAACGAAGAAGAAATGATAAATCTGAATGAGATCGTGACAATGTATCTGGACTATGCCGAAAGACAGGCACGGCGAGGAAATATCATGTATATGCAGGATTGGGTTAATCGTTTGGATGCGTTCCTCCAGTTCAACGAAGAAGATATTTTACATGACAAAGGCAAGGTGACCGCTGCCATCGCAAAGGCGTTTGCAGAAAGTGAATTTGAAAAATTCCGTGTTTTGCAGGACAGAACATATCAGAGTGATTTCGACCGTCTTGTGGCAAATATCGAAGAAAACAGCAAACAAACAAAATAAATCAGGAAACCCCACGCTTCCGATTTTATTGTCAGAAGTGTGGGGCTTTTGTATCAGGTTTACAGATCATATACCAATTCGTGCAGAACGATTTCTTCCGCACGGTTACGGATACTGTTCATACGGCGCACCCATTCTATTTGATCAGCCGCTTTGAACGCTTCAGTTACGCCTTCCTGCTTTGCCATAGCTGAAACGATGTTTTCAATGCGCTCGTTGCAGACTTGATCGATTTCAGCTAAATGCTTGAACAGCGTTCCCTCCAGCACATAGTTGTTGTAGAGTATTGGACCCGTTGACAAAGTAGCGAAACGTCCTATTCTATGGTAAAATAGCCATAGGAGGGATGCAGCATGATGGGACGTCAAAGCAGGCAAATGGCAATGGTTTTCGTGGATATGGCGTCATTGATTCCAGAAAATCATCTGCTGCGAAAAATAGACGGCATGGTATCCTTTGACTTCATCTATGGACTGCTCGCACCATATTATTCTGCGACCGGCCGTCCGTCTGTCGATCCTGTCAGTATGTTTAAAATGCTTCTGGTCGGATATCTGTACGGGATCAAATCAGAACGGCGTTTGGTAGAGGAAATTCGGCTCAACATCGCCTATCGCTGGTTTTGTGGATTCGAGCTGGATGATGCTATTCCGGATCACTCCACATTCAGCAAAACCAGAACGCGCAAATGGCAGCAGAGCGGTCTCTTTCAGAACGCCTTTTATGAAATCGTGAAGCAGTGCATCGCCTGCGGCCTGATTGATGGAAAAGCCATGGCTGCAGACGGAAGCTACATCCCTGCCAACGTATCAAGAGAAAGCTGGGTCGATGTAGAAACGGAAGTAGAA